>Ga0210065_1000005_pt1 | contig 89363 bp, 79 predicted proteins | sample Muzzi_PWB_D1_FD_185533 | JGI IMG/M metagenome (GOLD analysis project Ga0210065, IMG submission 185533) | Wetland microbial communities from San Francisco Bay, California, USA, that impact long-term carbon sequestration - Muzzi_PWB_D1 (SPAdes) | ecosystem: Environmental > Aquatic > Marine >... | reverse complement strand
TGGGCCTGAACATATCCAGGCAGCTGGTGGAAAAGATGGGCGGCCGCATGGGTGTCGACAGCGTGGAGAACGAGGGGTCGACCTTCTGGTTCACGGTGATGTTCGGCAAGGCGGCGACGACCCAGGTGGAGGACATCCGTTCGACGGAAAAATCCAGTGCGGGTTCCTCAGGCAAGAAAAGGGCCCGCGACCTGCGCATCCTCCTGGTCGAGGACAACATGGTGAACCAGGCCGTGGCCATGGGCATGTTGAAGAAGCTGGGATACGCGCCCCAGGGGGCCACCGACGGCCGGGACGCCTTGAATCAGCTGTCCGAAACCGAGTTCAACCTGGTCTTCATGGATGTCCAGATGCCGATCCTCGGAGGCCTGGAAACCACGAAGATGATCCGCGAGGGCAAGGCCAAGGGGCGCAACAAGCATGTGCCTATCATCGCCATGACCGCCCACGCGACGAAGAAGGACCGGCAGATGTGCCTGGACGCGGGCATGGACGACTACATTCCCAAGCCCATCAGCAGCCAGCTCATCACCGAGGCGATGAACCGGACCCTGTCGCCGGCGCTGCTCGAAAGGCCGGACGAGGAACGCGAACCCTTCAGCATGGAACGGCTGATCCTGAGCCTGGACGGCGACATCAATCTGGCCGGAGAGATCCTGGATGTGTTCGTGTCCGACACGCGCCTGCGGATGAAGACCATCACCGGCGCCCTGCACAACTACGATTTCGAGTTCGCGGTGCAGGAGGCCGGAGCCATCGAGTGCGGGGCCCAGAACGTCTTTGCCGACGGCATGGTCGGTCTGGCGCGCGACCTGGTGCAGGCCGCCGAGGAGAGGCAGCAGGAATTTGCCCTGTCCTTCGTGGAGGAGATGAAGCAGACCCTGGAGCGCATTTCCCAGAAAGCCTGAAGGCGGTCAGGCCGAACAGGACCGTTGTCGTGAATCCCCGCCGGGTCAAAAACCCGGCGGGTTTTTCGTGTTCCAATCGGTGCGTTCCTGGAAGATCCTGGCCAACGTCAGCAACGTGGCTTCGTCGTAAAGGCGGCCGACGAAGCTGATGGAGTGGGGCGAATCCGCGTCCAGGAAGCCGTCCGGAACCACCACCTGGGGATGTCCGGTCAGGTTGGTGATCATCAGGCTTTCCCCGGCAAACGAGGGGGTGATGTAGACGTCCACGTCGCGGAAAACGTCGACCATCATTTCCATCAAGCGGGTGCGCTGCCGGTTGGCCTGGATGTATTCCACCGCGGGAATGAACTCGGCGGTCCGGAACACGTTGGGCCAGGCCCAGCGGACCTGCCGGACAAGTTCGTCGTCACGGCCGGAGAGGGTCAGTTCCTGGAACGCGGCGGCCGCCTCGGCCGACAGGATGATCCCCAGGTCGTCGGGATTGATCCCCATCTCCTCGAGCGGAAAATACACCGGGATCAGGTCCACGCCCAGGTAGCGCAGTTCGCGCAGCGCGGCGTGATCCAGTTCCTTGCCCGGGTAGTCCTGGTCGAAGGCGTCCTTCAGGTAACCGATCCGCAGTCCCTCGAGGTTGCTGTCGTGCCGGTAGGGAAAGGGCAGGTCGACCGTGGTGGGATCGCGGGGGTCGGGACCCCGGATGGCGTCGAACACCATGGCGCAGTCGGCGGCCGACCGGGCGATGGGGCCGATCTTGTCCATGGTCCAACTGAGGGCCATGGCGCCGGCGCGGCTGACGCGCCCGAAGGTGGGGCGCAACCCGGTCACGCCGCACCGGGTGCTGGGGGAAACGATGGATCCCAGGGTCTCGGTGCCGATGGCAAAGGGCACGAGGCCGGCCGAGACCGCGGCCGCCGATCCGGCCGACGATCCGCTGGACCCTTCCTCCAGGTTCCAGGGGTTGCGGGTCTGCCCGCCGAACCAGACGTCTCCCCAGGCCAGGGCGCCCAGGGTGAGTTTGGCGACCAGGACGGCGCCCGCCCGATCCAGCTTGGCGACGACCGTCGCGGTTTCATCGAGAACCTGGTCCTGATAGGGGGCCGCTCCCCAGGTGGTGGGCGCGCCCCGGACCGCGAGCAGGTCCTTGGCCCCGTAGGGGATGCCGTGCAGGGGGCCCAGGTATTCCCCGCGGTCGAGCATGGCGTCGAGTTCGCGGGCCCGGCTGCGGGCCCGTTCGGGCAGCAGCGTGATGACACATTCCAGTTCGGGGCCGTACTTTTCCAGCCGGGCCAGGGCCAGGTCGGTCAACTCGAGGCAGCTGACCTGACGCTGTCGGATCAACTTGCCCAGTTCCGCCACGCTGGCAAAGGCCAGGCTTTCCAGGTTGGCGGGGCGGCGGACGGGCCCGGGATCGCCCCAGACGGCCCAATCATTGACCAACGGGGCCCGGCTTCCGGGAAAGCGGCTCTTTCCCGCCCACGCCACCTGGGGGTCGAACCGCACGGCCGGCAGGACCCGGTTGTCGGGAATATTCTCCCTCAGGGCGGCATAGGAGGTCCGCTGGTCTTCGAGATCCTCCATCATCATGTCCCGTTCGGAAGCGGAAAAATCCAGCCCCAGGACGTCCTCGGCAGCTTGAACCTGTTGTTGGGCCAACGGTTGGTCATCCCGGATCTTCTCGCCGCAACCGGTTGCGGCCAAGATCAATACCAGGACGGTCCCCAGGCGCAGACGTGCATTCATGTCAAATCCCTTCCAAGGACTCCGGGGCCCTGTTCGGGCCGGATTGAGGGTGGTTGAAGAGCGAGAATCCAATATCAGCGTCCGCACGTCAATCATGATCCTCCGGTCGGAGAACTCTTCCCGGCGCCGTGATAAAACGCAAGTTTGTCATGACAAATGACAGGGTTTGGCTCGTGACATTTTTCGTATACGGTATACAATTTGATATCGCCATTTTGTCAATCGTTTTAACTCTTTTTTTCACAATTAAATAATAGAATTTACAGCCCATTTTCGGCGATTTCAGCTTTTGGCCCTAGGACTGCAATAGGGGTGACAGGCACGACACCTTGAGGCGCAACATCGGGGCCGGAGCACGCGAAGATTACCCGCCGAGCTAATCCCCCTGGCGGGTCTCGCCCAATCGACCGGGTTCCGGCCCCTCTATAACGACAGTCCCTTGAAGGAGGTTCGACATGCGTATCTGGTCAGCCGAGGCGAAAGAAATCATGAATGCGGCCCGCCAAAAGGCTGTGGCCATGCACCACGCGGAGTTGGACCCCCTGCACCTTTTGTGGGCCTTCCTCCGGGAAGCGGCCCTGTCCGGAAGCGGCCTCAGGTCGGGAATGGAACCGATCATGGCCATCCGCAGGACCGAGCTTGAACTGGCCGGGCTGCCCCGGGCCAGCCATTCGGTGGTGGCCAACCCCAACGCGGCCCTGAGGGACCTGTTCCTGAGGGCGGCCGACCTGGCCTCGGTCACCAACAATCACAACGACGAGGGGCGTGTTGGTCCCCATGAGCTGGTCCTGGCGCTGGTGGGCGACCCGGGGCCGGCGGGGACCATGCTCCAAACCTTCGAGATGAAAGCGGCCAGGATGGCCGGTTAGAAGTCGGATGCGTCGTCGCGGTCTCCTTGCCAGGGCCGAAATGTGACCCCGGTCCAGGCGGATGGAATATCAGAACGACGACGCGTCCCTCAAAGGGAACGGGCCGGCTCCAGGGAGGGAGCCGGCCCGTTTCGTTTGCCGATGGTTTCCGGTTGTGGGGGATGATAGAATGAGCCCTCCGCAGGCTGCCTGCCCCCATCGTGAACCGGAGGTCTTGTCATCATTCGAAGGATCATTGCCGGCGCCCTCCTGTTGGCCGCCCTGTCGGCGACTTTGGCCGGAGCCGCCGCCCCCACCCTGGACGAGATGGCCATCATCGTCACGCCCGACCACGGCCGCGAATACATCTTCACCGACAAGGGCGCCGCCCATCTGGCAGGCGAGGCGGTGGGAGAAAACCAGCGCAGCTACCACGGGTTCTACATCGCCATGCACGAGGTGGTGGACAGTTGGTCCCTGCTCCTGGAAGACGGCACGGTGGTCGGTCCGGCGACGATCATCGAGGCCCGCATCACCCCGGACCGGATGGTGCGCCGGCATCAATTGCCCTCGGGGGAAATCGTCACCGAAACGGTGCAGATCTTCGACCGGGAAAACGGTTTCCGGGTGGTCTACGACGGGGTGCCCGGCGGCGAGTTCGCCTTCCTGCCGCTGGTGGACATGCGCTTCCTGTGGAAGACGGGCAAACCGGGCTACGAAACGAGGTGGGAGAACGGCCAGATGCTGGTCTGTCGTCGGGACGCCCTGGGTCAGGATCCTGATCCGGCCCATCCCGCCTGGCTGGCGGTGGCTGTCCGGGGTGCCGACCAGTTCCGCCCCGAAGGCCGATTTTTCGACATGGTTTATCCCAAGGGCCAGGCCCGCCAGGCCATGGACCGCGCGTCGCCCTACCTGCCGGGGGCCATCGTCGGCCGGATTCCTCCCCGGGTTCCCGAAGGCAAGGTGGAGGTGGTCTTCGCCGCCGATGTGTCGGCCGAAGCGGCCGCCGCGCGTGCCCGTCGCCTGCGGGGCGACGCATCCGAACTGATGGCCGCGCGCGGTGATCGGCTGCAGCAGTTGATCGACATGTCCGCCGTCACCACCGGGGTGACGCGGGACGACCTGGCCCTGGCCTGGGCGCGTGTTTCCCTGGACAACCTGATCATGAACCAGCGCGGGCCGGGCATCTACGCGGGCTTCTACTGGTTCACGACCTACTGGGGCCGCGACACCTTCATCACCCTGCCGGGTTCGAACATCGTCAACGGGGATTTCGAGAACGCGGAAATCCTGTTGAGATCGTTCGCCGAGTTCCAGGATCTCGACCCGTATAGCGCCCGTGAAGGACGGGTGCCCAACTTCGTCACGGTGGATCAGGTGCAGTACGCCAGCATCGACGGCACCTGGTGGTTCGCCCGCGCACTCGACGAACTGTGGCGCCAGTCGGGCGATGACGATTTTGCCCGGGAGATGGCTCCGGTGGTGTACCTGGCGGTGGCCGGCGCGCTGGCCCACGCCGTGGACGACGAGATGTTCCTGACCCATGGCGACGGCGAAACCTGGATGGACGCGGGGGGCGAGGAGCATCCCTACTCGCCGCGGGGAAACCGCGCGGTCGAGGTGCAGGCCCTGTGGCACCGCGGGCTGCTGACCGCCGCGCGCCTGGCCGAACGTTTTCCCGACACCGCGGACCCCGAGATCGACTATGGGGGAATGGCCGCGGTCCTGGCGGAAAACTTCCAGACCCGTTTCTGGGTGGACGGCCGCCTGGTGGATCATCTGAACGTCGACGGCACACCCGACACCCAGATCCGTCCCAACGGCCTGCTGGCGGTGATGGCATCGCCCACCCTGTTCACCGACCGGGAGCGCGAGGCGATCACCCTGTTGGCGGCCGAAGAGCTGGTCAGGGATTGGGGCGTGCTTTCGCTGAACGCCGGAGACCCCTTTTTCCATCCCAAACATCTGGACCTGGGCAACTACTACTATGACGAGGCCTATCACAACGGGGACCTGTGGCTCTGGCTGTCGGGCAGTTACGTGTCGGCCCTGAACCGTCCCCGCGACGGTTTCGGCCAGACGCGCATGCTGCTGGACGAGATCATGGATGAAGGCGCGGTCGGCACCCTGCAGGAGATCCGCGACGGGGCCCGCGCCCCCGGCAACGACGAGTTCGGGGGCGCCACCAGCCAGGCCTGGTCGCTGGCCGAACTGCTGCGCAACGTGGTGCAGGATTACGCGGGACTGAAGGTCGACCTGACGGCCGACCCGCCGCGGATCGTCCTGAGTCCTTCATTGCCGGCGGCCTGGCCGGACCTGGCAGTGCGCACGAGGATAGGACCCCACGACTGTCTGCTGGAGGGAGACACCTCGTTGCCGGACAACCTGATGGTCCGCTTCTCCAGGCGCCCGCCCCAGAAGTGGAATTTTGCCCTGGAAACCCCGGACGGGCAGGTGAAAAACGGCCGGGTGGTCGAGGACCAGGAGGCGCCCGAAGGTTGGGGCTTCCTGGTGAAGTGGGAGTAGGGTTCTTGAAAAAAGGGGGGCCCCTGCGCGGGGCCCCTTTTTTTTGCCTGAGGGTGGAAGGACGGCCGGGTTATTCCGCCTTGGGCCCGAGCTTGACGACCAGGGCCAGGGTGAAGACCGTGTCCAGCTTCTTGAGGGGCGTGTTCACGGTGGTGTCGGTCGGAATCCCGGCGCCATCGTACAGGGGAACCGTCGTCAGGGCGGGCTCGTTGCGCCACATCAACCGCAGGGCGGGCATCAGCTGCAGGGTCTTGCTGATGGACACCGGCAGGGCGTTGTACCAGTCGAGGCGGATATCCTCGGTATTGTCCAGGTTCAGGTCGGCCACCAGGTTGCTGTTGAACCCGGTGCTGCTGGAAAGCTGGGTCTCGAGGTTGTAGCCGATCCGGACGCCGGCGAAGTCGGACTTGATGAACGGGTTTTCCACCACGTCTTCCTGGAAGGTGTAGGTGAGGGAATAGAAGGTGTTGAACTTGGCCGTGTCCGAGTCCTTCCAGGTGTTGCCCGCGCCCAGCGCGATCAGGAAGCGGCTGTCGATTCCGGCGAACTTGTTGGACAGCCAGTCCACGCCCGAGTACCCGAAAAATTTGGGATTGAATTTGTATTTGTACCAGCCGCGCGCGAAGTAGAGTTCGGCCGTCTTGGTGGTGGTTTTGGTCTCCATGATATCAAAGTCGGTGGCGGTGCCCTGGGCCGTCCTGGTAATCAGGGAGGATTCGGTCTGGGTGGCGCCGCCGTCGAGGGTGAATTCCGACCGGGTCAGCTGGCGGCGGAGTTTCGCCCCAACCCCAAGGGTGCTTGATTCCGAGTTTCCCCCGGTCAGGACCGAGGCGAGTTCGGCGTCCAGGTACCAGCCCGGTTTTTCACTCTCCACGGCCAGGGCCGAGCCGGAAAGTATGCCCAGGAGAATGGCCGCGGAAAAATACGTCCTCCATAACCTCTGCATGATTCAAGGCCTCCTTGTGTGCTGATTGGCTGTTGATAATCCCGCCCACAATAGGAACATTGGGCGCAAAGGGAAACCCGCGTTTTTAAGATATTTAAACTAAACACTTTAAGGAGCCCTCCCCGGGTGATTATTGAGACTGGATATATGCACACAAAAACCTGTTTATTTCTTGACATTAGTTGTTTAAATTAAAACATTTGTTGCAGGGGCCGGTTCAGGGGTTTCCGGAATGATCCGGATTGGCCGATTGCCGGTTCCCGGGGGCTGAATTTCGGCCCAGCCTGGAGGGCTCGATCCATGGTTCAATTTTTCCTTGATGGCGACCGGGTTGCCGGGTTCGTCGCCCACCTCATGAAGCAGAAGCCCGTCTACGCTCCCCATCGCAAGGGCGGGAATTCCTACTCCTTCGAGTTGACGGAAAAAGCGGACGACGTGGTTCTCGACTACCCGCGCACGCTGCATTCGGTAAAAAAATTCTTCCTGCCGCCGCACGAGGAATTGCTTCGTTTCGATCTCACGAAAAACGATTACGAACCCGTGGACATTCCCATGACCGAGGCCGTGTTCCTGGGGGTGCATTCCTACGATCTGGCGGCAGTCGGCCGGCTGGACTACAACTTCACCGTCGGCAGTCCCGAGAAGAACTACCTCACCCGCCGCCAGGACGCCATCTTCATCGGTGTCTCGTTCACGCCCGACAAATATCATTTTTCCGGATCGGTGGGGATCCGGCCCGAGGACAACCTGGGTTGCGACGTCTTCCTGACGCGGCTTTTCGAGGGCTACGTGCTGGAGGTTTTGACCTCCCGGGGCCGGAAGCTTGTCGAAGGTTTCCCCATGCCGGCCCACGAGGCGGGCAAGCCGGTCACCGGTCACTTCCAGCAGCACATCTACGTACCCCAGACCAAGCTGGGCGAGATCATGGCCAAGAGCTACGACAATCCCGTCTGGGGCGAGACCGCGGACAAGTGCGTGGGCTGCGGCACCTGCAACATCGTCTGTCCGACCTGCTACTGCTTCAACGTCGAGGAATCCGTCGACATCACCGTGACCAGGGGAAGCCGCGAACGCCATTGGGACGGCTGCATGCTGCGCAAGTTCAGCGAGGTGGCCGGCGGCGAGGTGTTCCGCGAATCCCTGGCTTCGCGTCAGCGGCACCGGGTCTTCCGGAAATTCAAGTACATCAGTGACCAGACCGGTCAGCCCTGGTGTGTGGGCTGTGGACGCTGCAGCGCCTACTGCACGGCCGGCATCAGCATCGTCAGCATTGTGAACAGGCTCATCGGAGACCGCGAACGCGCCGCGGCCTCGATGATATAAGGGGTGGAGATGAATCTCGGCGAACTCAGATCACCCTCCGGGCTGGAAGACCTCTACCACCCGGTGATGGCGGAAATCAAGGAAATCAAGCGGTTGACGGGTATGGAAACGTACTACCGGATCGAGTTGCCGGGCGGGGAGGACCTCGGTCATGCCCCGGGCCAGTTCGTGGAACTTTCCATTTTCGGCGTGGGCGAGGCGCCGTTTTCGGTGTCGTCGTCGCCGACCCTGAAGGGCTCATTTGAACTGGGCGTCCGCCGCGCGGGCATGCTGACCGACGTCCTGCTGCGCCAGAAGGTCGGCACCAAGGTCGGCATCCGCGGTCCCTTCGGGAACGGCATCGACGTCGAGAAATTCAAGGGCAGGGATGTCCTGATCGTCGCCGGCGGCATCGGCCTGGTGCCCATGCGCTCGATGATCAACTACGTCATCGACAACCGCGGCGACTTCGGGAAGCTGATCATCTGTTACGGCAGCAAGAGCGACCAGGATCTGTTGTTCAGCGATGAGCTGAAGAAGTGGGCTGACGACCCGGACATCGACTACCACGTCACCGTGGACATGGGCTCCGAGACCTGGAAAGGCAACACGGGCGTGATCACCACCCTGATCCCGGGTCTGGACCTTGATCTTCCCAACACCGTCTGCTGCATCTGCGGTCCCCCGGTGATGTACCGGTTCGTCCTGCTGGCCCTGAAGTCGAAGGGTCTGGCTGATGAGAACATCTACATGTCCCTCGAGCGGCGGATGAAGTGCGGCGTGGGCAAGTGCGGTCACTGCCAGATCAATCACTCCTATGTCTGCCAGGACGGTCCGGTCTACGACTACCCCACCATAAAATCGCTGCAGGAGGCGCTCTGATGGCCGCCAAACCAAGGGTCGCGATTTTCGACTTCACCGGCTGCGAAGGCTGCGAACTGAACCAGTTGAACTTCGAGGACCAGCTGCTGGACATCCTGGCCCATGTGGACATCGTCGAGTGGCGCGAGGCCATGGACGGCCGGGTGGAAGAATACGACATCGCGTTCGTGGAGGGGTCGCTGTCGACCCCGGATTGCATCACGCGAATCAACGAGATTCGCCGCAAGGCGAAAATCCTGGTCGCGCTGGGTTCCTGCGCGGTGCTGGGCGGCATCAACGGGATGAAGAACTCGCAGCCCATCGAGGACGTGCGGGCGGAAGTCTACGGAGAGGACAAGTACCTCTTCCCCACCCTGCCGGCCCTGCCCCTGTCGTCGGTGGTCAAGGTGGACCACAACGTGCGCGGCTGCCCCATGACCCAGATCGAGTTCCTGAAGGTCTTCACGGCCCTGGTCATGGGCAAGGATCCCATCGAACCCGACCACGCCGTGTGCGTCGAATGCAAGCTGAACGAAAACGAGTGCGTCTTCGAGAGGGGCATGATCTGCCTGGGACCGGTGACCCGGGGCGGTTGCGACGCCCAGTGTCCGGGCGTGGGCCAGTACTGCACGGGCTGCCGGGGCCTGGTGTCCCAGCCGAACCTGGCCGGGATGGAGGACATCCTGGTCGAACACGGGCTCAGTGTGGATGAGGCCTGGAAGCGTCTCGAACTCTACAACACGAACCAGGTCGAGGGGGTGCGCCCATGACGACCACCACGGGAACCAACCTGGACATCAAGGTCAAGCACCTGACCCGGGTCGAGGGCCACGGGAACATCGTGGTCAACATGAAGGACGGCGTGCTGGAGAAGGCCCAGCTGGAAATCGTCGAGGCGCCCCGCTACTTCGAGGCCATGCTCAAGGGCCGCAGTTTCCACGAGGCGGCGATCATCACCTCGCGCATCTGCGGGATCTGCTCGCTTGGCCACCAGATCACCTCGCTCAAGGCGACCGAGCAGGCGCTGGGTCTGGAGGCCAGCGAGCAGACCGTTTTGTTGCGGAAACTCCTGATCCACGGGGCGACCATCCAGTCCAACGTGCTGCACGCCTACTTCCTGGCCGCGCCGGATTTCCTGAAGGTGGGGTCGGTGTTTCCCCTGGTGAACACGCATCCCGAGGTGGTGCTCAGGGCGCTGCGGATGAAACGCCTGGCCAACGACATCGGCGACGTGGTCTCCGGGCGGGCGGTGCATCCCATCACGCCGGTGCCGGGCGGCTTCACGCGCATCCCGACCGCGGGCGAACTGAAGGAACTCAAGCGGCGCCTGGAAGAGGACATGTACCCGGACCTGCTGGCCACCGTCGAGACGCTGAAGTCGCTGGCAGGTGCCATTCCGAATTTCACGCGGGAAACCGAGTACATCTCGCTGCGAAGCGATGACGACTACGCCCTCTATGACGGCGACATCTGCAGCAGCGACACGGGTCGGGTTCCCGACACGGAGTACCGCCGGATGACCAACGAGTTCGTGATACCCCACAGCACGAGCAAACACGCCAAGGTCAACCGCACCAGCTACATGGTCGGCGCCCTGGCCCGCTGGAACAACAACCACGACCGCCTGGGCGAACTGGCCCACACCGCGGCCGGGGCGTTGGGACTTCAGCCCGGCTGCACCAACCCGTACATGAACACCATCGCCCAGGTGGTCGAGGCGGCTCATTGCGCCGTCGACGCCATCGCGATCATCGACGCGTTGCTGGCCGCGGGACTCAAGGACGAACGCCCCAACCAGGAGCCGACGAAATTCGGCACGGGCGTGGGGGCGACCGAAGTGCCGCGCGGCATCCTGTACCACGAGTACACCTACGACCGACAGGGTCGGGTGGCGGCGGCCAACTGCATCATCCCCACGGGCCAGAACCTGGCCAACATCGACGACGACATGAAGAAGCTGGTGCCCGAAATCGTGGACCGGTCGAAAGAGGAGATAACGCTGCTGCTGGAGATGCTGGTGCGGGCCTACGATCCCTGCATCAGCTGTTCGGTGCACATGCTGGACGTGGAATTCATCGGGTAGGCGGTCATCGTGAAGATCATGGCGGTGGGTAATTCATTCTACGGGGACGACGGGGTCGGGACCGCCGTGCTGGAGCAGATACGACAGGAGGACCTCTTCCCGGAGGCCGAACTGGTCGACGTCCACACCGATGCCCTGGCCCTGCTGGACCATCTGTCCCGGGGCGAACTCAACGTGGTGGTGGACGCGGCGGAAATGGGCCTGGAGCCGGGCACGGCGGTGGCTTTCCGCCCCAGCGAGGTGCGGCTGAAGATCAAATCCGATCACCTGTCCATGCACGGCTTCGGCCTGGCCGAGGCGTTCGATCTGGCCGCCCAGCTGGACAGGATGCCCGCCAACGTGCTGATCGTGGGAGTGGAGCCCCAACGGGTCACCATCAATCAGGGGCTGTCCGAGGCCGTGCGGGAAGCCGTTCCCCGGGTCATATCCCTCATCCAAGCGGAGGTTTCTTCCGATGGCTGAACAAACCATCCTGGTCATCGATGACGACATCGATCTGGTGGAGATCATCCGGGTGACGCTGGAAAAGAATGGCTACCGGGTGATCGACGCCCAGACCGGCGATCGGGGCCTGGCGCTGGCCCTGACAGAGAATCCGGACCTGATCCTGCTGGATGTCATGATGGGCAAGGTTGACGAGGGCTTTCAGGTAGCGTATCAGTTGCGGAGCAGCGACATAACCGCCGAGACTCCCATTCTGATGCTGACCGCGGTGACGGACAGGACCGGCTTCGAATTCGACCCGAAACGGGACAAGGACTTCCTCCCGGTGGACGAATTCCTGGAAAAGCCCATCGGCCCCCGCACCCTGTTGGACATGGTCCGTAAGCATCTGCCTACGAGCGTGTGAGGTGCGACCTGAGGAAACCGACTGAACCCATCCCGGCCGCCTCCTCCCAGTTCGTATCGGCGGCCTCCCTGCGCACCCGCCTGGTGTGGTTCGACAAGCTGCGCTGGGGCGCGGCCGCCGGGGTGCTGGGCATCACGCTGATCGCGGGCCTGGGCCTGAAAGCGCCCCTCGAGACGCGGGGACTGTTGCTGACCGGAGCGGTCCTGGTGATCCTGAACACGGTCTACACCGTCCGCAACTGGCGGTTTCCGGCGGTGGACCTGGGCATCGAACTTCGCCTGGTCAAGGTCCAGATGGTCGGCGACCTGCTGACGCTGACCATCCTGTTGAACCTGTCCGGCGGGGTCGAAAACCCCCTTCTGTTTCTCTATATCATCCACGTGATCATTGCCAGCCTGCTGTTCAAGGGACGGGAGATCTTCCAGATCGCCTGGCTGGCCATCATCCTGTTCACCGCGGAAGTCCTGGGGGAATATCTGGGGATCCTGCCCCACCACCACCTGCCGGTGGCCGGGGCGGCCGGCCATCAACTGCCGTTCATTTTGATGACCCTGGGCTCGTTCTGGCTGGTGATCCTGTTCAGCGCCTACATCGGCGCCCTGATCATGAAACACAACCGGGCCATCAAGGACGAGCTGGTCGCTCGCCAGGCCGACCTGCTGGGCGAGGACCGGGCCAAGACCGACTTTTTCCGCTTCGTGACCCATGAAATCAAGAACCCGGTGAACACGGCCCAGAGCGGGGTGGAAACGGCCCTCGAACTCGGCGGCGAGGACCTCAGCCCCTCGGTGCGGGATGTTCTCGAACGGTCGGTCAGCCGTCTCAAGCAGGCGACGGTCATCGTCCGGGATCTGGCGGACCTGACCCGGGGCGGCATCCTGAAGGAAGAGAACCTGGCGCTGGTCGATTGCAACCAGCTGGTGGCCGGGGTCGTCGATGCCCATAAGGACGCCGCGGCGCGGGCCGGCCTGACGATGTCGATGTTGCTGCCCGACCCGCCGGTCACGCTGACCACCATCGAATCCATGCTGGAAACCATCGTCACCAACCTGGTCGGCAACGCCATCCGCTACAACCGCGAGGGCGGTCGCGTGTCGGTGCGCCTGGTGGACACAGGCAAAAGGGTCCGGCTGGTGGTCGAGGACGAGGGGATCGGTATTCCCCGTGATGAGCAGCAGGCGATTTTCGACGAGTTCTACAGGTCGACCGCCGCCCGGGACAAGACCAACCTGGGCACGGGCCTGGGCCTGTCGATCGTGAAGAAGTTCGTGACGGCGCTTGGCGGGTTCATCGAGGTGGAAAGCGCGGTCGGCAAAGGATCGACGTTCACGGTCACGCTGCCGCGGAAGTCCCGCCGGAAGCGTCGCCCCATGTTTTAATGGAGGGGGAAGCTGATGGAGGAAAAGATTCCCTGCGGGGGATTGATCGAGCGCGGCGACCTATGCCTGGTCGAGGTCCTGGGCTTCGACTGGCGCCAGGGACAGGCCTGCGGCATCGTGGGCAAGTTCGGTCAGGCCGAGATTTCCCTGTCCTACCTCAGCCTGGGCAACGGGCCGGCCGGTGACAAGAACATGTCCTTCTGCCTGAGCACGGCCAAGCTGGCCTCGCACCGGCACCTGCTGGACGAGATCCGGGCCGAATTCAACCCCACCAAGGTCGAAGCTCGCGCGCCGATGATCATCCTCACCCTTTACGGGCCCCATTTCCTGGAAAAACACAACTTGGCCAGCGAGGTCTTTTCGGCCCTGTGCGCTGACGGCATCAACGCCCACAGTGTATGTTCGTCGGTCAACAGCATTTCGGTGGTAGTCGATACGCTGGACCGCGATCGGACGGTTGAGTGCCTGGGGCATAAGTTCTCCTGGCCGGAGTAGTTTTCGCCGGACTCTCAGCCACACGACCGCTCCCTCTTTCATGCCGCAAACGGTGGCAGGATCCGCAAAGCGTCTTCAGGTTTTCGGGCTGGTTGCTTCCTCCCTGCTGCCGAGGGGTGATGTGATGGACCTCAATAAATCGCGTTCTGCCGCAACCGGGTGCCTGGCAGCGGTGTTTCGACCTCCGGGTGTTGAGACGGCGGCATCGCAGCGCATTCTCTCGGACTCGGCCCGGCCCAACTCGCGTTCACCCGACCCGGTTTGAACGGTCATTTTACCTTCGGACTCGTGGACATGGATCTGGACCGGCGGCCGACCCTGAAAGTGCCCCCGGGGGCACTTTTGACCCTGTAACTCTTTTGATTCCAAAAGCGACGCCAACCCTTCCAGGATTAACTCGGCCCGGTCGGTCGGGACGCCGCCCACTTTGTGAAGCCGTTCCACCAGGGCCGCCCGCCGCGCTTCCTTCGGGTGTCAGGTCCATCTGGAATCGCACGGGAAGTTCCTTCGGCGCCACCAGGGGCCGCGACGATGGCAGCAGCTCGCCCTGGGTCGCCTCCACCTTCGCGGCCCGCTTTACCTTTTTGACCTCGTGGACCAATTCCTGGCGAGTTCCCCGGGCGGCCTTGAGCCAGGTAGCCTGCGTTTCCGGCGTGGCCACCGAGACGATTTCCCGGGCTTTGGTATAACCCAGGGCACCCGACTCCACCGCCTCGCGAATAGCGGGCAGGTTTTCGAGCTGTCACGCCAACCGGACAAAGTCATCGGTCCGGGACTTGGAAAAACCCAACTCCTGGATGGCGTACTGGTTGATCGAGGAATGACCCCGGTCACGGAATAGACGGCGGCGCATGACCTCGCCAAACCACAATACGGCGCACTGGTGGGCATCATCCATCGCCTTCAAGGAGCCCTTGAGCGAGGCGTGGACCCGGGGGGCGGGTTGGTCGGGAACATAGGACATGGCCGGCATGGGAATCCTCCTTTGGAATGATTTTGGGAGGTGGAAACAATACACGAACAAATAGCGAAAATCGCAAGCGGATTAGCCATGATTTTGTTTGATTTCAATATCAGCGGCGCCTAAATAACCGACCAAATACTCCACTGGCCATTCGGCAGGTCCTGACGACCAGAAAAATCACCAATGCCATGGCAATCAGCGGCACCAGCAGGGCCAATATGGTCAAGGCCGTGGCCGCCCCGGTCTCGAAGGTGGCAAAAGCGGGATTTCCCAGGCCTCCGGTGGTGGCCGTCGACCCCAACCGTAACGCCGAAGTGGCCCCGTGCAGCAGCCCGGCCGTGCCACCCCCCGCCACGATGGCGACCGCCCACCGCAGCCACGGTTCCATGTCCACCAGGGTCGAAGCCATCAGCACCGCGCCGGCGGCCATGGCCGCGGGGCCGGCGACGGTGTCGAGCAGGTGGTCGAAGAAGGGAATGAAGTAGGCGGCGATCTCGAACAGGGCGGCCAGACCGAACATCACCAGGGCGACATCGGTGCCCAGCCATTCGAATCCGCCCGCCAGGTGCACCTGACCGCTTTTGGCGGCGATGGCCACCAGCAGAAAGGGCACGAAGACGCGAAAACCCACGGCGGCGGCCAGGCCCAGACCCAGGGCGGCGCCCAGCAGAACCTGGGGCATGTCGGCGTTTAATGCGTTCATGGTGCCATCCCGAAGTTGAGGTTGTCAGCAGATCCGGGGCAGTTGTTCCCCGACCGGCATGTCGACGATGCGTTCGGCGCCAAAGCCGGTCTTCATCGCAACCAGGCCGGGATGGTCGGCAACCACCGTGCCGATAATCGTCGCCTCCCGCCCGTGCTCATGGGCCCGCATGGCGGCCAGAACCGCTTCGGCCTGGTCGGCGGGAACCACCGCGATGAGTTTGCCTTCGTTGGCCACATACAGGGGATCGATCCCCAGGATCTCACAGGCGCCGGCCACGTCGGGCCGCACCTTGAAGGCGCTTTCATCCAGCTTGATGCCCACCCCGCTGGCCTTGGCGAACTCGTTCAGCGTGGTGGCCGCCCCGCCGCGGGTGGGATCGCGCAGGGTCCTGGTTCCGGGCCCGGCGGCGAGGATCATCCGTATCAGATCGTTCAGGGGCGCGGTGTCGCTTTGTACCGATGACTGGAAACTCAGCCCCTCGCGCACGGTCATGACGGCCATGCCGTGGTCGGCCAGGGTACCGGACAGGATGACCCTGTCGCCGGGGACCAGCGAGGCCGCGGAAAGATTCAGCCCGTCGGGAATGACGCCCACACCGGAGGTATTGATGAAGATCCCGTCGCAGCTGCCCCGACCCACCACTTTGGTGTCGCCGGTGACGATGCGCACGCCGGCTTTTTTCGCCGCGGCCTCCATGGAGCACAGGATGCGATGGAAATCGGCCAGGGGCAGCCCTTCTTCCAGGACAAAACCCACCGACAGCGCGTGGACCGTGGCGCCGCTCATGGCCACGTCGTTCACCGTGCCGTTGACGGCCAGGTCGCCGATGTCCCCGCCCGGAAAAAAGATCGGGCTGACCACGAAGGTATCGGTGGAAAAGGCCACCCGTCCGGGCGGAAGGTCGAGCACGGCCTGGTCCTCGAGCTTGTCCAGCTCGGGGCTGGCGAAGCGCGGCAGGATCAGCTTGTCGATGAGGTCGGCCGACAGGAGGCCGCCGGCTCCGTGGGCCAGCTGGATCGAATCGTGGTCCATCAGCGGCAGGGGGCAGCTCATGTTGGCGAAATCGGGGCGCTCGGTCACGACAGGCCTTTCCGGGAGTACTTGTGGTAGGCGGCGCAGGCCCCTTCGCTGGAGACCATGGTCGCGCCCAGCGGTGTCCTGGGCGTGCATTCCTTGCCGAAGGCGGGACATTCGTGGGGCTTTTTCAGGCCCTGCAGGATTTCGCCGGCGATGCAGACCTCGGGCTCCTCGGTCACGATACCCTCGACCCGGAATTTCTTCTCGGCGTCGAAGGCGGCCAGTTCGTCGCGGATCCTGAGGCCGCTGCGGGGGATCATGCCGATGCCCCGCCACTTGCGGTCGCACACCTCGTAGATCTCGTTCACCACGGCCCGGGCCACGGGATTGCCTTCTTCACGCACCAGGCGCAGGTACTGGTTTTCCACGCCCGGCGTGCCTTTTTCCAGAAGCCGCACGGTTTTCAGGATGCCCTCGAGGATGTCCACCGGCTCGAACCCGGTCGGCACGATGGGCACCTTGTACCTGGCCGCGATGGGTTCGTACTCGTCCCAGCCCATGATGGTGCACACGTGGCCGGCGGCGAGGAACCCCTGCACCAGATTGTCGGGGGAGGACAGGATGGCCTCCATGGCCGGCGGCACCAGCACGTGGCTGACGATTTCCGAGAAGTTGGTCAGCCCTTCGGCGGCCGCCTGTTTGACGGCCATGGCGTTGCCGGGGGCGGTCGTTTCAAAACCCACGGCGAGGAAGACCACTTCCTTGCCGGGATTCTCGCGCGCCAGCTTCACCGCTTCGAGGGGCGAGTAGACCATGCGCACGTCACCGCCGCGCGACTTGACCCGGAACAGGTCATCGCGGCTGCCGGGCACGCGCAGCATGTCACCGAACGAGGTGAAGATGACGTTCTCGCGCGCGGCGACGGCCAACGCGCGGTCGATGGTCTCCAGGGGCGTGACGCACACCGGACATCCTGGCCCATGCACCAGGGTGATTTCGGGCGGCAGCAGCTGGTCGATGCCGAACCGCATGATGGCGTGGGTCTGCCCCCCGCAGATCTCCATGATCGTCCAGGGTTGAGTGACGGTACGCCTGATCTCTTCCAGAAGGCCCTTGGCCAGTTCGGGGTCGCGGAATTCGTCCAGGTATTTCAAGTCTTGTCCTTCTCCATGAATTCCGCCAGCCGGCCCAGTTCCTTCAGCGAGGCGGCTGCTTCTTCCTCGTTGAGCACCTGCAGGGCGAATCCCGCGTGCACGATGACAAAGTCACCCACGCCGGCTTCCGGCGTGTAGGTCAGGCAGGCCTTGTTGCGGGTGCCGGCAAAGTCGATCAGGCCCATGGCCAGACCGTTTTCTTCGGTTATCTCCAGCACCTTTCCGGGGACCGCCAGGCACATGGCCGCTGCCCTTCTTGAATTGAGGATTGAATGTCAGCTTGTCACTGACCTATAATAACACCCGAACCCATCATGATCAGGAGGAAATCCTTGCGGAAGCTGATGCTCATTTTGACCCTGGCGGCCCTGTGTGTGGGCGCGGCCTCCTGCAGCGACGACGACCCGGTGAAGCCGCAGGGATTCGCCGTCACGATCAACGTGGTCGATACGACCGGAAATCCGGTCGAGGGCCTTCGGGTGCTCCTGCTCAACGACACCCCGTATATGCAGGACGGCTTCATGGGGTCCAAGGCCGTAACGGTCATGCGGTTCGACGTTCCCCAGGAGGCCAAGGTCCGGTTCACCATCGAGGATGTGGAGGGGCGGGAAATCAGGACCCTGCTCAATGACGAATTGGTGGCGGGCTCCCATGCGGTCGTCTGGAACGGCCTGGACAGTGCCGGTGTCCACCAACACTCGGGCCGTTACACAGCCCACATGGTCGCCACCCAATTGGGCACCGGAACGTGGATGTTCGAGGATCGGACGGATATGCTGCTGGCGATACTGGATGCGGATCGGGATCCGGCCGGCTACACGGACGCCCAGGGTCGCCTGGTGCTGACGGACAAGACACGGTTCCCTCACCTATACGATCTGCCGGACATGACCGCCACTGACGAAAACGGCCAGCCCATGGGCAAGATCACCCTGACGCCCCTGATGAGAATTAGTATTGGCGATGAATCGGGCCGTCTTGGCATGCACTTCAAGAAAGAAATAATCGAGGGAACGGTGCTGAACCTGGTGTGGGCCCCGACCCTGCCGGAGCCCGCTCCGGAGATCGGATTCACCCCGGCCTTGATCGACACGACCAACCCGGAACTACAGGCTGGGTTCAAGCTGTACCCGGTCTCTCCCAACCCGTTCAACTGACCGGCCGGTCGGCTACTCGCCGACCGTGTCGTCCAGGATCTGGCGCAGGTCTTCCTTCTTGACGGCCATCATCAGTTCCCCGTCGGGATACCTGACGGCCATGATGCCCTGCTCGCAGCCGCCCAGGCAGCCGCTTTGGAACACCCGGATCTGACCTTCCAGGCCCTCTTTCTTGACCATGCTCTTCAGCTCGTCACGCAGTTCCTTGCCGCCGCGGTCGGCGCAGCAGGGCTTGGGGCTTCCATCGGGCCGTTTGTGCGTGCAGATGAAGATGGCGTTGGGAAAAGGTGCGGGAAATTTCAGCATGGGTCACTCCGGGGTTGACGGTCGGGGGTGATAATTTCTCCTAGGAATAACAGAATTTCCACCGACCCGCTACGCTTCAACCGACCGGCGCGCCCGGGCGACGACGGCCTGGCCGAGGGCGACCGCGCCGTCGTTGGCCGGCGTCAGGACGGGGCGGTGCACGGTGAAGGCCGCTGCGGTCAGCAGGCGCGCCGTTTCGGTCAGCAGGATTTCGTTCTGAAAAACGCCCCCGCCCAGGACCACGCGCGTCAATCCGGTTCGCCGGCGGGCTTCACCCGCCGCGTCAACCAGCAGGTCGATCAGGGTTCGATGGAACCGCGCGCTTGTCTCGGCGGGCGTGGCGCCCTCGCGCAGGGTGGCCACAACGCCCCGGATGATCGGGGCCACGGGCATGATGAAGGGGCGGCGGGCTTCCCCGGCGTCCAGGAGGGAGAGAGTTGTCCCGGAGTGCCCCTCCTCGCCGAAGGGAGCGGCCCGCGCCACTTCGTCCCGGCCGACCAGGGCCATCATTTCGATGGCGGCCTGGGCCTCGTAGCGGGCTTCCAGCCACCGGCCGGTCAGCGCCGCCACGGCGTCGAACAATCGGCCGCAGCTGCTGGTCATCGGCGAGTTCACCTCCCGCTCCAGCATTTCCAGGACGGGGTCCACGGGCAGGTCGGCCATCCAGGGAAGCTGCGGGATGCGGTCTCCGAAGGTGTGCCGCAGATAGCTGACCGCCGTGCGCCAGGGCGCGCGGATGGCGGCGTCGCCGCCGGGCAGGGGCACGGGGTCGAAATGCCCCACCCGCTCAAATCCCTTCAAATCCCCGGCCAGGATTTCGCCGCCCCAGATGGTGCCGTCGGTTCCCAGGCCGGTGCCGTCCATGATCAGGCCGAGAACGGGTTCATCCAGGCCGTGCTCGGCCATGACGGCCGCCAGGTGGGCATGATGATGCTGCACCGCTTCCAGGGACTTGCCCTGTTCTTTCGCCCAGCGTGTGCTGAAATATCCGGGATGCAGGTCATGGGCGATCACCGCCGGCGCGCACTCCAGGACATCCTGCAGGGTGGCCACCGTCTGCTGGAAAAACTCGAAGGCCTGCAGGTTGGCCAGGTCGCCGATGTGGGGGCTGAGAAAGGCCCGGTCCTCCTTCAGCAGGCAGACCGTGTTTTTCAGCTCGGGGCCGACCGCCAGGATGTCCGGCCCCCGGGCCGCCCCGCCCTTCAGACCGATAGGCACCGGCGCGTAGCCCCGGCTGCGCCGAAAGAGCAGGGGCCCGTCCTCAAGCCACTGGACCACCGAATCGTCGGCGCGCCGGATGATGTCCCGGTCGTGAAGCAGATAACTGTCGGCGATACCGCGCAGTCTTTCGGTGACTTCGCCGTTGCCCAGGCAGATGGGCTCGTCGCCGGCGTTGCCGCTGGTCAGCACCAGGGCCTGCACGCCGCGGGCTTTCAGCTTGTCGAACAGGAGGTGGTGCAGCGGGGTGTAGGGCAGCATGACGCCCACGCGCCGATGGCCGGCGGCCACCGAAGGCGCGGCCAGCTGGCCGCCGTCGTTTTTTTCCAGGAGCACGATGGGCGCGCGCGGCGAGGTCAGCAGTTTTTCCTCGGCTTCGCCGAAGGTGGCCAGGCTGCGGGCGGCCTCGAGATCGGCGGCCATCACCGCCAGGGGTTTGGCCTCGCGATTCTTGTGGCGGCGCAAACGCGCGACGGCTTTTTCGTCGTCCGCGCGCACGGCCAGGTGGAAGCCGCCCAGGCCCTTGATCGCCAGGATCCGGCCCACGGCCAGCAGGCCGGCCGCGGCTTCGAGGGGGTCGGTGCGGCCGGGCACGACACCGTTGTCGTCGGCCAGCCAGACCCGCGGCCCGCACGCGGGGCAGGCGTTGGGCTGGGCGTGGAAGCGTCGGTCGCCGGGATCGTCGTACTCGCTCTGGCATTCCGGACACATGACAAACGGCGCCATCGAGGTGAAAGGCCGGTCGTAGGGAATGCGGCCGATGATGGTCCATCGCGGCCCGCAGTTGGTGCAGTTGGTAAACGCGTAGCCGGCGCGGCGGTCTTGGGGGTCGCGGATCTCCCTGAGGCAGTCGGCGCAGGTGGCCACATCGAAGGGAATCAGGGTCCGGGTGCCCGGGGCGGAGACCGAGGCCCGGATTTCAAACGAGGTCGATCCCGGCTCCAGCACCAGCTCGGAAAAAGACACCCCCGCGATCTCGGCCAATGGAGGCGCCTCTTCCTTCAGGCGCGCCGCGAAACGGTCCAGGCCCGCGATCGGTCCCTGGATCTCGATGACGACCCCGTCACTGGTGTTGGTGACATATCCGGCCAGCGATTCCGACCGGGCCAGGTTGTAAACATAAGGACGGAACCCCACGCCCTGGACGATGCCGTCCACCAGAAGCCTGCGTCGGGAATACGGCGTCGGGGTCATGATCGGGTCTGTCGGCTCCTCAGCCAGTCGAACCACCGGTCCAGGCCGTCGCCGGTGGTGGCCGAAACCCGCAGGAACTCGAGCCGGGGGTTCACCGACCGCGCCGCGTTTTCGCACTTGTCCACGTCGAACTGGACGTAGGGCAGCAGGTCGGTCTTGTTGATCAGGCACAGGTCCGCCGCGGCGAACATGGTGGGGTACTTCAGCGGTTTGTCGTCGCCCTCGGTGACGCTGATGATCACGACCTTGGCCGCTTCACCCAGGTCGAACATCGCCGGGCAGACCAGGTTGCCCACGTTTTCGATCATCAGGCACGAGCCGTCGGCCGGGGCCAGCTCGTCGCAGGCCCGGCGGATCATCTGCGCGTCCAGGTGGCACCCCTTGCCGGTGTTGACCTGGATCACGGGCGCGCCGGTGGCGGCGATGCGGTCGGCGTCGTTCAGGGTCTGCTGGTCGCCCTCGATGACCGCCACGGACATGTCGTTCTTCACCGCGGTGATGGTGCGTTCGAGCAGGGTGGTCTTGCCCGACCCCGGCGACGACACCAGGTTCAGCGCCAGGATGTTCTTGGCCTCGAACCAGCCCCGGTTGCGCTGGGCCAGCAGGTTGTTCTGCTGAAGGATGTCCGTTTCGATCCGCAGGGTGCGCGAAGCCGTCGGGCCGTGATGGTGATCATGGTCGTGCTCATGGTCATGATGGTGGTGATGATTGTGGTCGTGATGATCGTGCGGATGGGCCTGGGGCTCTCCGGGTTTGCGGAAAGTCACCGCTTCAGGGGGTTGATTGCAGCCGCAGGTGTCGCACATGTTGCTCTCCCGGTTTTTTCTGGTTCAGTCCACGTTGATGGCGCGGACTTTCAATTCCCGTCCCTGCCGAATCTCGACAAGAGCCTGTTCGCATTCCGGGCAGACGGCCATGAAAAAGTCCACAGCCACGTCCTTGTCGCATTCGGGACAATACCCGCGGCCGGGGATTTCGTGCACCACCAGGTCGGCCTCCGCCGCCAGGGTGCCTTTTCGCGCCACCGAGAAACAGAACTCCAGGGCCTCGACCTCGACCCCGGACAGCAGCCCCACCTCGATCTCGACGGTGTTGATGACCCGGGCCCCCGCGGCCCGCGCCTCGTTTTCGGCGATGTCCAGGACACCGGCCACGATGGACATCTCATGCATGGTTACAACCCGAGAAAGCGGATGGCAAGGCCGCTGCCGAGGATGGTCACCCCGGCGATGGCGTGGGTGAACCTCTCGATCCGTCGGATCGGCAGCAGGCGAATGCCCCGTACGGCAAGGTAGACCATCAGCACCATGGTGGCGATGGTCACCACCGAAAAAATGAGCGTGACCAGGGTCAGTCCCCAGATGCTGTTGGTGGCCGCCGGGTACATGAGGATCGGAATCAGGGGTTCGCAGGGCCCGAGCACGAAGATCACGAACAGGGCCCAGGGGGTGAGACTCCGCTGGGACTCGACTTCCTGATCGTGCACGTGGGAATGCTCGTGATGGTGCGTGTGGTTGTGGATATGGGCCGAACCGTCGGCGTGCGCGTGCGGGTGGGTGTGGGGCTGGTTGCGAATGGCCTTGCGCAGCCCCCAGGCTGCGTAGATCAGACCGAAGGATATCAGGAGCCAGGCGGCGATGTCCCCGCGCACACCCTCGATGATGTTCAGTTTGCCCACGGCCATCCCCAGACCGATGCCGACCAGCCCCAGGGCGACCGAGCCGAGCACGTGGCCGACCCCGCACAGGCTGGTGACGCTCAGGGTGCGCCGGAGTGACCAGTTGCGGGCCTTGCCGATGACAATGAAGGGGAGATAGTGGTCCGGGCCGGTCACGGTGTGGACAAAACCGATGGTCGCCGCGGTGGCTGCCAGGATGCCCAGTTCCGAACCCATGCCGTCCTCCAGGTAAGTAGTTGCGAATCCACTGAATGGAAGGTATCAGGTCGGGAGGACGGAACCAAGAATTTTCAATAAATAAGGAAAATCGGAACGGCGTGAGTGCCCCTCGCCCAAAGGCCACCCGCACGCGTCCCGATTTTCCAAAATATTTTTTATTTACCCAGTCGGTAGCGCCATTGACCCAGATGATTGGAAATGAGATACAGGTCCCAAATTGCGACAAATTTTGAAAGTGACGCTACCGACCCTCCGGGTGCCGGCTCTCCCTACATACCCTTGAGGTAAGTATAAAGGTCACGAGATCGGGATTTGGTTACCCCCCAGGGGCAAATTAATTGGATTTTTTAAAAAAAACAGGAATCATCAAACACTAAAAGTCAAAAATAAAGACAATTATGACAATTCCTCAAAAATTCCGGCGTCCCTATTCTTGCGGACATTGTCCCAGGTGAAATATCGGCCGTTCATGGCGATGTAGACACCCATCGGCAGGCTCTGGGCAAAAGCCAGGGCGCTGCCCAGGTTGTACAGCCCGTCACTGCTGCCGAAGGCGTAGGGAATCATGGCCCCGGTCAGGATAATGGTCTTGTCGGTGATGTTTTCCCCCAGCAGCCGGGCGGTCTTTTCCATGGTGTCGGTGCCGTGGGTGATCACGATGCGGTCCCGGTCGCATTTGCGGCACTGGCTCAGGATGACGTCCCGGTCCTCGTCGTCCATGTCCAGGCTGTCGATCATCATCAGGGTGCGGACCTCCACATCCAGCAGGCAGCGGCCCAGCTTGAGCATGTCGCGCAGGTGGGTGTCCTTGAAGTAGAGGTTCCCCGTGCGTTCGTCGTACTCCTTGTCGAAGGTGCCGCCGGTGACAAAGAGCCGGATCAGGTCGGACATGATGATATCCTTTTTCAGATGACGATGATCAGCCGTTCGCCCTCGAGGGCGGAGTGACGGAAGATCCAAAGGCCGTATTCGAAGCCGTCGTTGCGTTTCCAGGCCCCGGTGATTTCCCCGCCCCCGGCCGGGCCCACCCGGTCCGGATCGGGCATCGCGTTGCCCGCAAGCAGCCGGAAGGCCTGGGGGAAAGTCCCCGATTGTTTGCGCAGGATGTGGGTCATGAAAGCGATCATGCCCGCGTTGATGAGGTCCCCGTCCTGGTTGATGAGGATGGTCACCACCTGGTCGGTGTCGGCGGGGACATCGGCGCGCAGCCGGTCGCCAACCGCCAGGGAAAGGTCGGGGTGTCCGCCGATCTGCCGCAGGATCTCCCCGTAGGGCTTGCCCACCGGGTTGCTCAGGTCGCCGAAAACCTGCTCCATGTGCGGCAGGATCTCGAAGGCGGCCAGGAAATCGCGGGCCGATGCCGAACCGTCTCCGGTGGTGACCACCAGCCGGAAATCCCGGGCCAGCTCGGGCAGGTATTCCTCGAACCCGGGCAGGGGCAGCGGCCGGCCGGTCACCGGATCGTAGGGAATCAGGGTCCCGGCCATGTCCCACAGCATGACGGCGGTCCGGTTGTCGGGAGAGTCCGATGGACGGTGCTCAGGCGGCATAGATCAGCTTTCAGGTTGCGGTAAGGTCCCATTCCGTTTTGCTTGTCATGGGGTTAACAGGATACACCGGCCCAGGGCCGTGATAGGGTGTCGGGAGAGGTTCCAATCCCCATGATATTGGAATGGTACCCAATTGGCCCCTTAATTTCCAATGGGTGGAGGGAGAAATCATGCGAATCTTTTGGGGATTCCGGAATTTCGCGGCAAAATACCGGGGATGGCTCCCCGCTCTGGCCGTGTTGGTGGTCCTCGCCGTCGTTGGGCCCGTGCCCGGCGCCCAGGCCGATAGCCTCCAGGAACTCATCGAACAGGTCGGAACGGATTACGCCGAGGCCTACACGTCCCCCTTCATCCAGGCCTTCGGGCCCAACCAGAACACGAACCTCTTCGCGACGGCCAATATCCCCTTCGGGAATCTGACCATCGGCTTCGGGGTCAAGGTCATGGGGACCTACCTGAACGAGAGTGACCAGACTTTCCAGAAGGTGGTCGACATTCCCGACCTGGGCGACATTGACCCCAGCCTGGCGGGCCAGTCCGGGACCGCGGTCATGTCCGGGCCCACCATCTTCGGGGACACCGAAACCGACGGCCAGATCGATTTGTATGCCAACGGGGTCCTGGTGGGGACTTTCGACGGCATTCCCGGGTTCTGGAACTCCCGTTGGGCTCCCCTGGCAACCCCCGAGGTTTTTGTCGGCGGCCTGTTCGGCTTCAAGGCGACCCTCCGCTACTTCCCCCCGGTGGGCCTGGGGGACCTTGGCAAAACCAGCTACGTCGGCTATGGCCTGCAATGGAGCGCCAGCAGCGTCTGGAAGGATCCCCCGGTGGATCTGATGATCGGGTTTTTCCTGACCAGCCTGGACGTGGAGAACACCCAGAATCTGGGGCAGGACAACCTGATCGACTCGAGTGCCGATTCCTATTTTCTGGGCGCCAGCAAATCCTGGGCGATATTTACCCTGTACGGCGGTTTCGCCCTGGAAAGCTCGGACATGACGGTGACCTATTATTATCAGGACCCCGATTATCCCACGCTGGATTCCAATGTCAATTTCTCGGTGGAGGGCAACCAGTCCAGCCGGTTCACCCTGGGCGTCGATGTGGATGTGCTGGTGCATGTGAACCTGGAAGCCGGATTCGGGGACCTGAGCACCTATTCGGCGGGCGTCATGTTCGTTTTCTGATCAGTAACGGTGACAACAGGCGGACCGCAACACGGAGATCACCGGTCCTTGAGAAAGGTAATAGATCATGAAACCTGGAATTCGGAAAACGAGGGGGATCGGATTGGCCGCGCTGTTGCTGCTGGCCGGCGGCCTGCTGCTGAACGGTTGTGAAAGCGACGCGACCGCTCCCCGGGAAAACCTTCCTCCCCCGACGGCCCAGGAAGCGGCCCAGCAGGCCGCCCTGGTGGCGGTGAGCGCGGCCAAGGTCGGCCCCAAGCTGGTGACTTTCAACGGGACGGTTCTCGCGGAAAAGGAACTGGGCGTCTACCCCTATACCTTCCCCGAAGGAGGGAACATCACCGGGTCCATCATGCTGGAATTCTTCACCGGAGGACCGACCGGAACGCACAGCGCGTGGGGGGACGCGGATTACGGCCTGCTCTATTCACCCGGCGAGGAGATGGTGACCGCCAGTGTGGATCTTGGCGGCGGTGTGGGCCCCATCTTCGGGGTGAGTTTCGATCTGCACGGAGACATCAACCAGGCCCAGGACACCGCGACGGTCTCGGGAACCGGGACGTTTGTCACCGGCGACATCAGTGATGATTTTTCCCTGACGAACGTGGTTGTCCAGGCGTTGAGCGGCTATCCCGAAGGGGGGTCGTTGACCCTGAAGGCCGGGTCCCACGAGGTGGTGGTGACCTACGATGGCAGCAGCACCGCGGGGGTGGCGGTCAATGCGGTGGCGATGTTCACCGTCGACCTCGACACCGGTATCCTGTCCCCGGTCATCGATTAAATAACCGGGTTACGGAACGCGACGCTTCGCGAGGAAAAACAGAGGCGGAACCCTCCTGGGTTCCGCCTCTTCTCCGCTATGATCGAACCGCTCCAGCCCGGTTCCTTCCTGCATCCGGACCGAACCCTGGGACAAGTCCCTGAGTCGCTGGTCCGGCCTGGAGCCTGCGCCCGACACGACTTTGCGCTGCCATTTTCATCAGGGCAGACGGTCGGTCCCGGGACAGGTACCCGGTTCGATGGCTCCGCTTCCGCTCGAACTATCCCGAAGTCTAGGGCTTTATATCCTTAATACAAGGTCCAAATAGCCAATTTCGGTAAATGGAGGACATTCTGGACCCCTGAGGTCTATTTGAAATTGGAAATAACTATCATTCTGATAAATTTTTATCAAAATACTTTTCAAAAGACCCCCCAAAATGTTAGGGTATTAACCAGTTGCCAATCTTGTTGATTTTGAAGTCTGGATTTATCCCGGTTTTCAAAAGCTGTGGCCCTTCACGCGGAGGCTAGCCGATGGATCGAGTCATCGACCAACCCACGTCGCCGATCAGTGCCCTCGAGGCAAAAATCGGGCGCCGAAAATTCCTGAAGATCATCACCGCCGCGGCCGCATCGATCGGCCTATCCACCTCGGCGGCCATCCAGATGGTCGAGGCCGCGACCCAGGGTCTCAAGCCCTCGGTCATCTGGCTCCACTTCCAGGAATGCACCGGCTGCACCGAGTCCCTGCTGCGGACCGCCCATCCCGACCTGGCGGAACTCATTCTCGACCTGATCTCCCTGGACTACCACGAAACGCTGGCCGCGGCGGCCGGCCACCAGGTCGAAAAATCCCTGCGCGACGCCATGGAGCTGAACAAGGGCAAATACGTCCTGATCGTTGAAGGCTCCATCCCCGAAAAGGACGGCGGCATCTACTGCAAGGTCGCCGGCAAGACGGCCATCGACTCCCTCAACGAGGTCGCGGCCCACGCGGGCGCCATCATCGCCCTCGGGTCCTGCGCCTCGTTCGGCGGCATCCCCGCCTCGGGCCCCAATCCCACCGGAGCCACCGGGGCGCCCATGATCCTCAAGGACAAGACCGTGGTCACCATTCCCGGTTGTCCGGCCAACCCCTACAACCTGCTGGGTGTGGTTTTGCAGTACGTGACCCTGGGCACGCTGCCGGCCCTGGACGCCAAGGGGCGGCCGATGTTCGCCTACGGGCGGACCATCCACGAGGACTGCCCGCGGCGGGCCCATTTCGACGCCGGCCGTTTCGCGGAGATCTTCGGCGGCGAAGGCCATCGCCAGGGCTACTGCCTGTACCGCCTGGGCTGCAAGGGGCCCGCCACCCACGCCAACTGTTCCATCCAGCATTTCTGTGAAGTGGACGGGGCCTGGCCCATCGGCATCGGTCATCCCTGTGTCGGCTGCACCGAAAAGGAACTGGCCTTCCAGGTGCCGATCTTCACCACGGTCGACATCGAACGTCCCACTCCTCCGGATACCTATCCTCCCATCAACGCCGAACACGGCGGGCCCAGTCCCGTGGCGACGGCCGTCGGCGGAGCGGTGGTCGGGGCGGCCCTGGGCGCGGCCTGGCGTCAATCCAAGAAGCTGGATGCGGAAGCTCCGGACTCCACCGGGAAATAGGAGGAGTGTAAAATGGACAGAAACAGACGCTCGTTCCTGAAGGGCCTGGCCTGCGCCGGAGCCACCGTCGCCGCCAGCGCGGTGCCGGCGGCCGCCAGCGACAGGCGTGAGGCCCCGGCCGACGCGGTGGGCATGCTCTACGACGCCACCATGTGCATCGGCTGCAAGACCTGCGTGGTGGCCTGCCACGAAGCCAACGACCTGCCGCCGGACAATCGCGGGGACGCCCTGTACGACGCCCCGCAGTCGCTCAACGACCGCACCAAGAACATCATCAAGCTCTACCAGGGCGAGGGCCGGCGGTCCTACGTGAAGCAGCAGTGCATGCACTGCGTCGATCCCGCCTGCGTGGGCGCCTGCATGATCGGGGCGCTCCAGAAACGCGAGTACGGGATCGTGACCTGGGACAGCAACCGCTGCATCGGCTGCCGCTATTGCCAGGTGGCCTGCCCCTACAACATTCCCAAGTTCGAATGGGACAGCACCAATCCGCGGATCATCAAGTGCGAGATGTGCAACCACCGGCTGGCGGACGGCAAGGAGCCCGCCTGCTGCGAGGTCTGTCCCCGCGAGGCGGTCATCTTCGGCAAGTACACCGACCTGCTGGCCGAGGCCAAAAACCGTCTGGCGGCGAACCCCGACCGCTACGTGGACAAGATTTTCGGCGAATTCGATGGTGGCGGGACCCAGGTGATCTACCTGTCCCACGTGCCTTTCGAGGATCTCGGTCTGCCGCAGCTGGGCGAAGAGGCGGTGCCGAAGATGAACCGCACCATCCAGCACGGGCTGTACAAGGGGATGATCGCCCCGGCGGCCCTGTATGTGGCGATGGGCGCGGTCATGCTCCGCAACCGTCGGGCCGGCGGCCATGACGAGGGGGACGAATCATGAGCCAACATCAAGCGACCCCCGTCGGCGGCAAGATGATGACGCCGACGGTCCGGATCCTCCTGTTCATCTTCCTGGTGGGGCTGGCCCTGATCATCTGGCGGTTCGCCGTCGGCCTGGGGCCGGCGACCGGGCTGAGCGACGGTTACCCCTGGGGTATCTGGATCGCCTTCGACGTGGTCACCGGCACGGCCCTGGCCTGCGGGGGCTACGCCATCGCCCTGCTGGTCTACATCTTCAACAAGGGCAAGTACCATCCGCTGGTGCGCCCGGCCCTGCTGACCAGCGCGCTGGGATATACCGTGGCGGCCGTGGGCATCATCATCGATGTCGGGCGGCCCTGGTTCATCTGGCGCATTCCCATCTCGGTGGGCAAGTGGAACCTCGATTCGGCCCTGCTGGAAGTGGCGCTGTGCGTCATGGCCTACGTGATGGTGCTGTGGATCGAGCTTTCCCCGGCCTTCCTCGAGAAGTGGAAGGACAGCCGCCACACCGGCCTGGCCAACTTCTCGCGCGGGCTGTCGACGTTCATGGACAAGGCCCTGATCTGGTTCATCGCCCTGGGGATGCTGCTGCCGACCATGCACCAGTCGTCCCTCGGTTCGGTGATCATGCTGGCGGGCCCCCGGCTGCACCCCCTGTGGCACACGCCCTGGCTGCCGTTCCTGTTCCTGATCTCCTGCCTGGGCATGGGGTACGCGGTGGTGGTCATGGAGTCGACGCTGTCGAGCCGCGCTTTCGGGCGGCGGCGCGAGGACAAGATGCTGGCCTCGTTGTCGGGCGTCATCTCGGTGGTCCTGTTCCTGTACGTGGCCTTCCGCCTGGGTGACCTGCTGGTGCGCGGACGCGGCCCGCTGATGGCCGGCGAAGGCATGTTGAGCGTGATGTTCTGGCTGGAGATCGCCCTGTTCCTGGTGCCGGCGATCATGCTGGCCGGAAGCAGGGGAAGGGCCCGCATCGGCACCCTGTTCCGGGCGGCCCTGATGATCATCCTGGGCGGCGCCCTGTACCGTTTCGACGCGTACCTGGTGGCCTTCAACCCGGGTCCCGGCTGGTCCTATTTCCCTTCGGTTCCTGAAATACTGATGACCCTCGGCCTGGTGGCGCTGGAGATCCTGGTCTTCATCCTGCTGGTCAAGAGCTTTCCGATACTCAGCGGCACTTCGCCCATGGCGGCCGGCAGCAAGCAGGGAGTGAACACATGAGCAAGAGAATCGTTGTAGATCCGGTCACGCGCATCGAGGGCCATCTGCGCATCGATGTCGAAGTCGATAACGGCAAGGTGACCAAGGCCTGGTCGTCGGGCCAGATGTGGAGGGGGATCGAGAACATCCTCATCGGCCGCGATCCCCGCGAAGCGTGGCTGTTCACCCAGAGGTTCTGCGGCGTGTGCACCACCGTGCACGCGATCGCTTCGGTCCGCGCGGTGGAGAACGCCGTGGGTCTGGAGATTCCGCTGAACGCCCAGCTGATCCGCAACCTGGTCCTGGCGGCCCACGCCATGCACGACCACATCGTGCATTTCTTCCACCTGTCGGCCCTCGACTGGGTGGATGTCGTGTCGGCGCTTGAAGCCGACCCCGCGGCGGCGGCGAAACTGGGCCAGTCGCTCAGCCCCTGGCCGCGCAACAGCGTGCAGGAGCTGACGGCGGTCAAGGAGAAGCTGGCCGGGTTCGTGGCCCGGGGCCAGCTCGGCCCCTTCGCCAACGGCTACTGGGGCCATCCGGCCATGAAGCTGCCGCCGGAAGTGAACCTGCTGGCGGTCAGCCATTACCTGCAGGCCCTGGACTACCAGCGCACGGCCAACAAGGTCGTGGCCATCCTGGGCGGCAAGACGCCGAACATCCAGAACCTGGCCGTCGGCGGCGTGGCCAACGCCATCAACCTGGACAACCAGTCGACCATCAACATGAACACCCTGTTCACGATCAAGGACCTGCTGGATGAGATGCAGAGCTTCATCCAGAACGTGTACCTGACCGATGTCTGCGCCATCGGCGCCCTGTATCCCGACTGGCTGGGCTACGGTGACGGCGTGGTCAACTACATGGCCGTGCCGGACCTGCCCCTGGATGCGGCGGGCACGATGTTCGACCTGCCCGGCGGCACCATCATGAACGGCGACCTGAGTACCTTCAGGGCCATCAACAGCCTGAATGACAAATACTTCGCCGACAACGTGGTCGAGGGTATTTCCCACTCCTGGTACGAAGGTGACTGGGAACGTCATCCCTACGAGGAGGACACCGTTCCCAACTACACCGAGTTCCAGGACGACGGCAAGTACTCCTGGATCAAGTCGCCGCGGTTCAACGGCGAAGTGATGCAGGTCGGGCCCCTGGCCCAGGTGCTGGTCGGTGCGGTGGGCGGTCACGAATCAACGGTCCAATGGCTCAACTGGGCCACCGAACTGGCCGGCAGCGTGGCCGGGATACCGATCACCGTGGATATGCTGCACTCGACCCTGGGGCGTCACCTGGCCCGGGCGGTGCGCACGGCGGTGATCTGCGACAAGGCCCAGAACCATTGGCAGATGCTGGTGGACAACATCGCTTCGGGCGACACGACCACCTTCAACGAGCCGGTTTTCAGCGGATTGCAGATGGGCTACGGCTGCCACGAGGCTCCTCGGGGCACGCTGTCGCACTTCGTGGTGATCGAAAACGGCAAGATCAAGAACTACCAGGCCGTGGTGCCTTCGACCTGGAACGCCGGGCCGCGCGACGCCCAGAACCGGCCGGGACCCTACGAGGCCTCGCTGGTCGGCAACCCCGTCGCCGATCCCGAGAGGCCGCTGGAAGTCCTGCGCACCATCCATTCCTTCGATCCGTGCATTGCCTGTGCGGTGCACACGCTTGATGTCGAAGGCAGGGAAATCGGGTCCGTCAGGACGCTCTGACCGCCTGAGCGGGCAGGGTAGCACATGAAGACGCGGTGCGATGTCCTCGGCCTTCGGTCTGCGGATTACGCACCGCGTCTTCATGTGCTACCCTGCCCGCAGCCATCGGTCACACTGTCCTGGAGGAGACGAATTGCCTGACTTCGACAACAGCACAGCGCCCATCGGGGTGTTCGGGCTGGGGAACGTTCTCATGGGGGACGACGCGCTCGGGCCCACGGTGATCGCCCAGCTGATCGCCGGGTACGAATTTTCGGAAGACGTGCATGTTGAAGATCTGGGGACGCCCGGGCTTGATATGCATCCCCATCTGGCCGGGCGCACCGCGCTGATCCTGGTCGACGTCGTCAAGTCGCAGGGGGAGGCCGGCGAGCTGAGGCTCTATCGCAAGGATGAGATCCTGAGGCACGCGCCCGGGGTGCGGGTCAGTCCCCATGATCCGGGGGTGAAGGAAGCGCTGCTGGCCCTGCAGTTTGCCGGGGGTGACCCGGCGGAGATCCTGCTGGTGGGAATCATCCCCGACGTGGTCGGCCACGCCCTGGGCATGACCGAAAAAGTTCGCGCGGCGGTGCCGGTGGCCGAGGCGGCCATCCTCGAAGAACTGGAACGGCTGGGCGTGCCCGCGAAGCCGCGGCAAACCCGGCGGGATCCGGATCTTTGGTGGGAGAAGAAACAGGAGGGTGTCGATGGGTAAAGCGGGGTTCTGGGGCCGGCTGGAAGGCGTGGGGGTTGCCCTGGTGGCCCTGCACAGCCTGGCCATCGGAATCATGCTTGTCTTCGCCACGCCCTGGGTCCTGCAGTTCGCCGGCTGGGACGAGATGGCCCACATGTTTTTCCCCCGCCAGTCGGGGGCTTTCCATATCATCCTGGCGGCGGGCTACTTCTGGGAATTCCGGGCGCACCGAACCATCGGCCTGATGCTGCTGGCCAAGGGCACGGCCGTGGTGTTCCTGCTGGTCATGAGCCCCTGGAAGGAGGCCTGGTCGGTGCCGTTCTCGGGTGTTCTCGACGGCCTGATGCTGGTGGGCATGGCCTTCGTCCACCGGATGGCCAACCGCGCTTCGGTCTGATCACGTATTGCAGGGGTTGCGGCCCACCCCGCCTTCACGTTCGTGAATCCGGTCACATGTTTCCAATATCTGGTCGATGCCGAAACGAATGGTCATCGTGATGTACTGGTACAGGTAGGGATGCATGTCCTCGGCGTCCTTGTCCCGCATCAGGGTCTGGATGCAGATGCGGTCGACGGTCTCCAGCGCTCCGACCAGTTCCTCGGCGGTGAACCCCTCCTCCAGGCGGCGTTCGGCCAGATCCCGGCAGTAGGACATGAAGTCGATCTTCATGCGGCTGCGGATCGCGTTGAAGAGGTTGCGCAGGATCAGGCGATGGTTCCAGCGGTGCTCCCGGTCGTCCAGTTCCTGGTAGTGGGGGAACTGGGTCTTCAGGGCCACGGTGCACTCGGCGATGATTTCCTGCTTATGCTTCTGCAGCAGCGAGTGGATCTTCAGGTTGGGCCGGATGCGCACCTGCTTCATGGCGTCACGGTTGCGGCGGGTCCATTCGATGCGGTCGTACTTGCGGTTTTCGATCAAGAACGGCAGGCGGTAGAGAACCTCGAGTCGCCGTTTGGGTGACCAGCCCAGGCGTTCCCGCGTGCGCGAGGCGTCGACGGTGAGTTCCTTGTCCACGTACTTGGCCATCCAGGGTCTTTCGAAGGGCATTTCCGAGCCAAGGCGGCCCACCAGGCAGCGCATCTCGATTCCCGGCCTGATCAAAACCTTCGGGGTGTGGAGTGGCGGCCGGGCGCGTTCGAAATAGTACTGGGTGGCCTCGACGTAGAGCTGTTCGTGGCTGACGGCCCCGTCGGGACTGGCGATGAGGATTTCGCCGTTTTTGAGTTCGGAATGTTTGTGGAGCACCCGGACCAGGAAACTGATCGCGTCGTTGACGTGCAGGTAGGGAATGGCCGATTCGCCGCGTCCACCGAGGATCCGCGCGTTCCAGGCCCCGGAAAGCCACGTGCGCAGGAACATGTACAGCGGCGGGTATTCACACCAGTCCGAGAACAGGGCGGCGAACCTCACGATCACCGAGGGAAACGCGTCGCTGTATTCCCCGAGCATCCTTTCGCCGATGGCCTTGGTTCGGGCATAGATGTGATCGCCGTCCGGCGGGCTGGTCTCGGTCAGGGCCTTGCCGGGCCTGGGAAAATCGCAGGCGGCGACCGAACTGGAAAACAGGAACAGCCGGGGCCTCAGATTACGGCAGTACTCCAGGATGCTGCGCAGGCCGTCCACGTTGGTCCGGTAGTATTCGGGATGTTCTTCCCCGGAAAAATCGTAGTGGGCGGCGAGGTGGATGACGAGGTCCACCGGCCCCTCGGCCTGGATTTCCTTGAACACGGTTTCCAGGGTGATCGGATCCCCGATGTCCACCTGGTACCAGCTGATGTTCGGGTGGAAAGGGGCCCCGCAGCGGATCTGGGAACGGCGGGCCAACCCGACAATCCGGAATTCCTCCTTGAGGGCCTCCAGCAGATGACGGCCGATGAACCCCGAAGCGCCGGTCACCAGGATGCGGGGAAGTGCCATGGATTCTCCCGGGCGGCCTCAGCCGCCGATGATGGCCTCGGTCGGCGTCAGGGTGACCGTCAGTTCGCGCAGCGGTTCGCGCGGCGGGCCGTAAATGGGCTCTCCGGCGGCGTTGTACCGGCCGTCGTGGCAGGGGCAGAGGTAGATCCGATCCTCTTCCATCCAGCGCACGTTGCAGCCCTGGTGGGTGCACAGAAGCGAACGGGCGGTCACGCCGGATTCTGTCCGGATGACCTCCACCGCCCGGGGGCCTTTTTCCAGGCGGATCCGCCGGTCCAGGGGCAGTTCGGCGATCGCGACGGTCAGCGGGCCTTCGTCTTCGCCCTCGTGGGCGGAGTTGCAGCCGTCGACCAGGGACCACAGGGGCACCGTCGCGCAGGCGGCCAGCAGGCGGCAGCCGCGGGCCATGAAATCCCGGCGGCCGCGGTTCCTGCCTTGGAGGGGGTCAGTCATGGACCGGAGGGGTGGGTTCGGGGGCTTCGCCCAGTTCGCGCAGGGCTTCAAGGGTCTTGGCGGCCTGCTGTTCATCCAGCAGGGTCAGGGCGAATCCGGCGTGCACCAGGACGTAGTCGCCGGGTTCCGCCTCGGGCACGTAGGCCAGGCAGACTTCCAGCGAGGAACCGTCGAAATCGACGGTTCCCATGCGCACCATGCCGTCTTCGACGGCGGTGATCCTGCCGGGAACTCCGAGGCACATGAAGCATTCTCCCCAGTGGTTCGAGTACCTTGCCAATGTACCCTGCCATGCGGGGATTTTCCAGCAATCAGTGGACCGCGCGGGGTCAGAATCGTTGCCAGCGGACCCTTCGGGATATATGATTTCCCCGTTGCCGCGGCCAGGCCCGTTCTTCCCTAACCCGAGGATGCTCCCGAGCATGCCCCTTATCCCCGCCAACCGTTTCCTGATCCGCGCCCTGGCCGGTCTGACCGCGGGCCTGGCCCTGGTTGTGTGCGCCGTCCCGGTCCAGGCCGGAAACCATCCTCCCAGCGAGGTGCTGGTCGAGGCGGGGTACGTCAAACCCTACGGCGACCTGGCCGCACCTTTTCTGACCACCCCCAAGGGACTGGGCATCACGCAGGGGATGGAGCTGGGCTTCCGCTGGCGATACCGCTTTTCCGACCACTGGTCCCTGGCCCCGGGGTTCCAGTTCATCGACTACAGGAACTACACCGGGACCAACCCGCAACTCGGCGACTACCGGATCCAACCCACGACCCTGCGGTACGAACTGGAATTGATGTGTGTCATGCTGGATCCCGGCAAGACGGTGCGGCCCCTGATCGCCGTCAGCGCGGCCGTCCTGCGCAACCGCCTCCAGGGCTTTTACAAGACCTGGGATCAGGCCTTCGACACCTCGGTCAACAATCTGGGATTTTCCGCCCGCGCGGGAATCCGGACCGCGGGATTCGAGTTCACCGTGGTCTACCACTACAACCGCTTCGACACCTGGCGGTTCTTCAACACCGGGTACGAGGAAAGCTACGACTGGGACAACCTGGTGCTCAGGGTGGCCTGGATCATTCCTTTCTAGGATTCGCGGACCAGGGGCATACAAAAGACCGCCGGTTTTGGGGACCGGCGGTCTTTTTGCCGTTGCGGAAATCCGAAAGCGCGGATCAAACCCTCAACAGACAGGTGCGTCAGAACAGAATCGGCTTGCCCGGCTGTCCGGGGGCGCCCGCGTCGGGCGTGTAGGGGTTGCTGGCCACCGAGTAGGGGCCCTGGCGGTTCGAGGCGTCGACACCGGCGACCCGGATCTGGTGGGATTCGCCCGTGGTCGCGGTCAGCGTGAACGTGTTGTCGTTGGTGGTGCCGACCTGGGTCCACTGGCCCCCGTTGACGGAGTGCTCGACGACGTAACGATCAACCGGGGTCCCGGTGGTGGGGGCGGTCCAGGTGTAATCTACGGGGATCTCGGTCTGGGCATAAGACGAAGCGGCCGGCAGGATCACGGCCAACAGGACCGCGAACAGGGTGAGTTTCACAAGGGTCATGGTTCGCATTACTTCAACTTTCCTTTGCCTGCCCGCGGGGGCGAACCCGAACGGGGCGTGTTGCAGGGCGCGAGTTGTCGTTCTGACCCAAAATTGCAAGGGGGGTGCCACCAAAGAGGCCTTTCACCGGACCGGATGAAACCCGGTGGCATGAACCGAGTTCAGTTTCCCGCGGTATCCAGGTGGCAAAAAACCGACCGCGTTTTTAAGTCGCGCGGGCGGGGGGGATCTGCGAATATGCCCCCACGCTCATGCAAGATGCACCGCTGATAACGAAGGTCAGGATCAGAAACAAGCTTGAAATCAACTGTGAATAATCAAGTTGCGGACCGCCAGCGGCCTGCCTGGTCGACCACCAGGGCATGGCTTGGCCTTTCCGTTGTTTACTCAGGATTCCTCGCGGTGGGTTTTGTTTTCCATTTCGTCCCTCCGATTCTGCCGTTCGTGGTTCGTGACCTCGGCATCACCCACGGCCAGGCCGGCCTGCTGATGTCTCTTTTTGCCCTGCCTGGAATCTTGTTGTCCCTGTCGGGCGGCTGGTTGGCCGATCGCTTCGGGGAACGGGTGACCGGAAGCCTGGGCCTGGCGGTCATGGGCTCGGGTGCCCTGGCCATGGCCCAGGCCGGCAGCTTTTCCTTGATCCTGGCCGGCCGGACCTTGTCGGGGGTCGGGATGGTCGTGGCGGTGATCGCCTTGCAGCGGCTGGTGACGCGGCTCTTTTCCGGCCGCCCCCTGGGCCTGCCGATGGGGGTCAGCGGCAGCGCTCTTCCCCTGGGTATCATCGTGGCCCTGAATGTGGCCGGTCCCGTGGCCGCCAAGGATGGTTGGCGCGAGGTGGCCTTCCGGACAGGCTGGTTCGCCATCGTGGTCGCGGGGGTCTTCCTGATCACCAGCTGGCTGTTGACCCGGGGCCAGGACCTGGGCTTTGATCCGAAGGAGACGCCGGCGGTGGATGCCGCGGGTGACCCCTCCCTGCGGCGGGGCCTGCGGGCCATCTGGATCGTCGGGGTGGTCTGGTTCTGCGCCAACGGCGCCATGACCGCCTTCATGACCTTCGCCCCGGACCACTATCTGGACCTGGGCATCGCCACACGCGCCCGCGGCCTGTTGACCAGCGTTCCCATGTGGGCCTCGGCGGTGCTGGGTCCGCTCACCGGGTGGGTTGTCGACCGCCATGGGGGCAAGGCCGCCTTCATGGCCTGGGGCCTGGGGCTGATGGCCCTGTGCCTGTACCTGGTTCCGCTGGGAGCGGTGCCGCCGGCGGCCCTGGGCCTGGGCCTGGGTCTGGCGCTGGCCGCGGTGGTCACCCCGACGATGTCCATGCCGGGATCGGTCCTGCCTCCGTCGCACATCGGACGGGGTTTCGGAATTCTCAGCACCTGCGCCAATATCGGCATATTTGCTGTTCCGCCGGTGGCCGGCCATGTCCGGGATGTCTCCGGTGGCTACGGCTGGCCTTTTGCCATCATGGCCGCCGTCGCGGTCCTGGGGGTGGTCGCGGCCGAAATGCTGCGGCGGGGCCGGTTCACGCGGGGGTTCCGGGAACAGGGGAAAAATCAGGCTTGTCGGGTGGGGCCGAAGGGACGAAATTGACCAAAATGAGCCGAAGCGGCCACCAACATCCGGAAAGGGAAACATCATGAATCAGGAAGTGCTCGACCTCTGGCCCGAGCTGATGTGGATCCAGGACGAGGATTTGCGCAAGGCCACCGCCAAAACGTGGGAACTGGCCCTGGAGCGCAGTCCCCTGACGGTGGACGACCTCAACACCATCCCCTTCACGCTGCTGGTCCCCGACCTGAAGGTCACTTTCATGGCCCACAAGCGCTGCGTGGTGCATGTGGCCCGGGACGCGGCGGTCAAGATGAACGAGTTCTTCACCACCGATCTGCCGGTGGACGTGGACGTGACCATCGCCGGCGCCATCCTGGCCGACGTGGGCAAGCTGCTGGAATACGACATCAAGGACGGGGTGTCCTGCAAGAGCGACCTGGGCAAGTTCGTGCGCCATCCCTTCACGGGCGTGGCCCTGGCCATGGAGGCCGGAGTGCCGGCGTCGGTCTGCCACATCATCGCCGCCCACGCCGGCGAGGGCGACCTGGTCACCCGCTCCACCGAAGCTTACGTGGTGCACCACGCCGATTTCATGACCTTTCTTCCATTCAAGAAGAGGCTCATGTAGCCGATGCAGGAAAATACTTGGCTCCGGGCCCATTCTGGTATATCTAGGAGCCATGCGGGAGTTTTTGACGGGCCCCAACCGTGTCCCAACCATCGCCAGGAGGAATCCCATGGCTGACAATACCGATAAAGTGGAAGACAACGTCGATGGTGCCTGGTACGTGGATACCAACTGCATCGATTGCGATCTGTGCCGGCAGACCGCCCCGGACAACTTCGAGCGCAACGAAGACGAGGGTTACTCCTACGTCCACAAGCAGCCCGAAAGCGACGATGAGATCCAGGCCTGCCAGGACGCCATGGAAGAGTGCCCGGTCGAGGCCATCGGCGACGACGGCTAAAGCTGGTTTCGCGGGCCCATGACGGGGCCTCCAGCTCCTATTCACGGCCCGCCCCGGTGGCGGGCCGGCGTTTTTTATGGAAACTTATGTTCAAGGCACGGGTAGAATACCGCCGAGTAGATTTGGTCTTTCAGGCGCCGATCAAGGCGTTTTGTCATCGAAATTCCGGGCCGAGGTCCGGCAGGGAGGAACCCCATGCACAAGGTAACCATCGGTACGGGCCCGAGGATGCTGCTGGCCGCGTTGCTGATACTGGCGGCGGCGGCTTCGACGGGCTCGGCCCAACTGGCTCCCGAGAACCAGTTGCGGTCCTACGCCGACGTGGCGGAAATCACCATGCCCGCGGTGGTCAACATCTCCACGGACAAGATGGTCGAGAACGGCATGGCCGGTCATCCGTTCATGGACGACCCCATGTTCCGACGCTTCTTCAACATGCCCGACGACGACACGCACAACCAGCAGGAACGCCTCGAGCATTCCCTCGGTTCGGGAATCGTGATCTCGTCCGACGGCTACATCCTGACCAACAACCACGTGGTCGAAAACGCCAGCAAGATCCGGGTCACCTTCCTGGGCGACAAGGAATACGAGGCCGTGGTCATCGGCACCGATCCCCCGACGGACGTGGCCCTGATCAAGATCGAGGAAACCGGCCTGCCGAACATCCAGATCGGCGACAGCGACCTGCTGCGGGTCGGAGACCAGGTCATGGCCATCGGCAATCCCTTCGGGGTGGGCCAGACGGTCACCATGGGCATCGTCAGCGCCCTGGGGCGCAACATCGGCCTGATGGACTACTCGGACCTGATCCAGACCGACGCTTCGATCAATCCCGGCAACAGCGGCGGCGCCCTGGTGAACATGCAGGGCAAGCTGGTGGGCATGAACGCGGCCATCCTGAGCCGCAGCGGCGGCAGCCAGGGCATCGGCTTCGCGATCCCGACGGCCATGGCCATGAGAATCGTCGATTCCCTCAAGGAATCCGGCAGCGTGCAGCGCGCTTACCTGGGTGTGCTTCCCCAGCCCATGGACCAGGCGATGGCGGATTACTACGGGATGGACAGTCCCCGCGGCGTGCTGGTCTCCCGGGTCAACGAGGACACCCCCGCGTCAAGGGCGGGGCTGGAGGATGGCGACATCATCCTGAGCGTGGACGGCAAGGAGATCAAGAACCCCAGCATGCTGCGCAACGTCATCAGCCTGTCGGAAGTCGGCCAGGATGTCGATCTGGCCATCGTGCGCCAGGGCAAGGAAAAGAACATCTCGGTCCGTCTGGACGCCTTCCCCGACCAGGAAGTCCTGGCCCAGGGCGGGACCACCGACGAATCCCATGAGGACAGCAATCTGTCCGGTGTGACCGTTCGCGAAATGACCCCTCGCGTGAGGGCCATGATGGAAGGCCTGCCCGAGGACATCGATGGCCTGGTGGTCATGGAAGTGGCACAGACCAGCAACGCCGCCCGTCAGGGCCTGGCCGAGGGCGACATCATTCTCGAAGTGGACGGTGAATCGGTGACGACCCTGGCGGATTTCAAGAGCGAACTGGGCAAAAACACCGGCCGCCCGATTTTCCTGCGGGTCTACAAGCCGCGGGTGGGGCAGAGCATTTTCATCGCGGTGCCACGCTAGATCTCAAGGCGGTCCACCGCGACCTTGATTCGAGGAACCCGGGGTCCCACCCCCCGGGTTTCTTGTTTCCGGTTCCCGTGGGTAACCCCAGGCCTCGAATGCCGGGCCCGGGGACGCCTCCGATGGCCCCGGTGGCAATCCGGGTTCATTTGAGATAGAATGTCCACCTCGCACCCTTATCAACGCTGGACATCCCCCGATCAGGAAGGCCCCTTTTGACAGGAAGGCTTCTGGCCCACTACGAAATCACCGGCCTCCTGGGCAAGGGAGGGATGGGCGAAGTCTATCGCGCGCGCGATACCAAGCTCGGCCGCGAGGTGGCCCTGAAGATTCTCCCCGCCGGTATCGCCGCCGACCCGGTCCGCCTGCAGCGTTTCCAGCGCGAGGCCCGCACCGTGGCCGGGCTCAACCACCCCAACATCGTGACGCTTTATTCGGTGGAAGAGGCCGACGGCGCGCCATTTTTGACCATGGAACTGGTTGAGGGCGCCAATCTCCAGCAGACCCTGTCCACGGGAAAGGCCGATCTGTCCGAGGTCGTCAGGGTGGGACTCGCGGTCGCCGATGCCCTGGCCGCCGCCCACGCCAAGGGTGTGGTGCACCGGGATCTGAAGCCGGCCAACATCGTCCTGGACCGTGAAGGCAGGGTGAAGATCCTGGACTTCGGGATGGCAAAAATGACCGACCCGAGCGATGCGGGGGATTTCCAGGCGACCCTGGACGCGGCCCTGACCATGGAGGGCGCGATCCTGGGTACGGCCCCCTACATGGCCCCCGAGCAGGCGCGGGGAGAGGTGGCCGACCATCGCGCCGACCTGTGGGCCCTGGGCGTGGTCCTGTATGAAATGACGGTAGGGGTCCGCCCTTTTGTCGGCGACAACATGCCGGCGATTCTCCATCGGATCAACAGTGCCGAACCTACTTCCGTGGCGCATTTTGGCGCGCCACCTGCCCTGGCGACCATCATATCCCGCACCCTGGCCAAGGATCCCGGACAGCGATACCAGAGCGCCCGGGACGTCATCACGGACCTGCAAATGCTCGCCACATCCCTTTCCGGCGGAGGGAGCGCCGTGCCTGCGGCCAATGTTCTTCCCCTGCTGGCGGTTCTGCCCTTTTCCGGGCTCAGGCCGGATCCCGAAACCGATTACCTGGGCTTCGCCCTTGCCGACCAGGTGATCGGCTCCCTGGCCTATATCGAGAACCTGCTGATCAAGCCCTCCAGCGCCGTCCGAAAGTACCAGGGCCAGGCCGTCGACCAGGCCGCCGCGGCCCGGGACCTGAAGGTGGATTACCTCCTGACCGGCAATTACCTGAAAGTGGGCGACACCGTCCGGCTCAACGTGGAGCTGGTCAGGACCGCCACCGAGGAGATGGTGTGGCGGGACGCCATCCAGGTCCGGTTCGACAACGTTTTCGAACTGCAGGACATCGTTTCCGAAAAGGTGGTTCACGGGCTGGAGATCCAGTTTCCGCAGCAGGCCAGGGACCGGGCCGTGGCCTACGTCCCGGCGAATCCCGCCGCCTACGAGTTCTATCTGCGGAGCCTTTCCTATCCCCACACCAATGAGGGGGACCGGCTCGCCATCGGCATGCTTCGCCATTCCATCGAACTGGATGAAGGTTTCGCCCCGGCCCACGCGGAACTCGGAGACAGGCTCGGCAGCTACGGTATGCTGGCGCTTCAGGGTCCGGGAATTTTCAGCGAAATCGAAGCCTGTTATCGCGCCGCCCTGGCTCGGGACAGCGAAAACCTGCAGGCTCTGGGCGGTCTGGCGGGACTCAGCGCGGAAACAAACAAGATCTATGAAGCCCTGGAACTCAGCGACCGGATGCTGAGGGTGAATCCCAACCACCCCAGGAGTCATTACGTACGCCACAGCGTGCTCCGCATCGGAGGCCTGCTCGACGAGTCCTGGGCCGCCGGCCGGATGGCGTTGTCCCTGGACCCGGGAAACCCCGGTTTCCGCAGCCTCGGGTTTGTTTGTTTCTACACCCAGCGGTATGACGACGCCATCGAGATGTTCAACCTCGACAAGGATGCCTTCCATAACATCGCCTGGGTCGGTTTCGCCAAATACATGAAGGGTGATAAGGCCGAGGGCCTGAAGATGATGGAATCAGGGGCCGCCAGCGAGCCCGATGGTCACCTGGGCCACCACTTCGGCGCCCTGATGGCCGGGTGGCGCGGGGATTTCGCCGAGGGAAGGGAACTGGCCCGCCAGTGGGAGGCCCCCGGCCATTACGATTGTGAATGGTGGTACAACCTGGCCAACACCTATGCCCTGCTGGGCGACCTGGAAGGCTGCGTGCGGACCTTGAAAAGGTCGGTCGACGGGGGTTTCATCTGCTACGATTACCTGGCCCAAGATCCACTGATGGAGTCGATGCGGTCCGAGCCCGCCGTCGCGGCCCTGTTGGAACAGGCACGCCGGAAACACTTGGCCTTCAAGGAAGTCTACCATGCGAAATTCGTTTGATGCCCGGATCCTCCCGGTCATCGTCCTGATCCTGGCCCTGGTCCTGATGACCGCCTGCAGCAGGAAGAAGGACGAACCCACGCCCGAAGAGACCACCCTGACCGAAGTCGGCCAGATGGCCCCCGACATCACGGTGTCCACCCTGGACGGCGAGGCCTTCAGCCTGTCGGCTAACCGGGGCAAGGTTGTTCTCGTCAACTGGTTCGCCACCTGGTGTCCGCCCTGCATCGAGGAAATGCCCCATCTCCAGGCCGAAGTGTGGGAGCGGTTCGGTGGCGAGGACTTCGCCATGGTGTCGATCGCCCGCGAAGAAACCCTGCAGGTCGTGCAACCCTTCGTGGCCAAACACGGGGTGACCTGGCCCTTCGCCCTGGATCCCGACCGCCAGGCCTACGCGGCCTACGCCGAGGCTTTCATCCCGCGCAACTACGTCATCGACCGCGACGGGAAGATCATTTTCCAGTCGCAGGGCTTCGAAAAAGCCGAATTCGGGGCGATGATCGACCTGATCGCCAGGGAGCTGGAAAAACCGGCCGGCCCCTAGCCCCGGACCGCGTCTCTTGACCCATTTCCCCGCGGGGGCGACATTGGCCCCCTGCGACAGGTTGTTTTCCGAGAGGTATCCCGGTTCATGAAGACCTATTTCCGCATGCTGAAAATGATCAGGCCCTACACCGTGCAGCTGGTGCTCGCGGTGGTGTTCATGATCGTGTTCTCGTTCATGAGCATTTTCAGCATCACGATGATCTCGCCGTTCCTCGAGGCCCTCTTCCTCAAGGACGACGCCCGGACCGCCCAGGTCGTCGACCAGAAGCCCGGCGCGACCGGGCTCATCGTCCAGGACGAAGCCGGCGTGGCCCACGACAGCCTCTCGCCGCGCAGCGAGGAACTGGCCGGCCGGACCCCGCCGGGCACCAGGGCCGAAACGGACGACGAGCGTCGCGCCCGCTACGAGGAGCTCAAGGACACCCTGTCGGGTCTGGACTCCCTGAAGTTCAAGTTCAAGGATTGGGCCTCGCGCAACATGCTCCAGGGCACCAAGCAGGAGGCCCTGCTGCGCATCTGCATCACCTTTTTCCTGCTGGCCCTGGCCAAGAACCTGTCCTGCTACATCCAGGAAGTGCTGATGGTCTACGTGGGCCAGGCGGTGATCCGCGACCTGCGCAACGAGCTCTACCTGAAGATGACCTCGATGCCGCTGTCGTTCTTCCACAAACACAAGGCCGGCGAGCTGATCAGCCGCGCCACCAACGACGTCATGGTGGCCCAGCAGTGCGTGGGCCTGAGTTTCACCAAGCTGGTGAAGGATCCCATCTTCCTCATCATGTACCTGACGGTGGCCCTGATCCTCAGCTGGAAGATGACGCTGATGGCCCTGGTGCTGATGCCGATCAGCCTGACGGTGATCATCCGCATCGGGAAGAAACTGCGTCACCTCAGCCACCTGCAGCAGGAGCAGATGGCCAACCTGACCAGCACCCTGCAGGAAACCGTGTACGGCATCCGCGTGGTGAAGGCCTTCGCCATGGAGAAGTTCGAGAACCGCAAGTTCATCGCCCAGAGCCAGGCCCTGTTCCGGCAGGTGTTCCGCATCAACTACACCATGAAGGCCTCGTCGCCGCTGACCGAGCAGCTGTCCATGATCGTGGCCCTGTTCCTGCTGTGGTTCGGCGGCAGCAAGGTGTTCACCGGCGGCATCATGGCGCCCGACCTGTTCATCGTTTTCCTGTTCATGATCTTCTCGATGGTCCGGCCCATCAAGAGCCTGGGCGCGGTCAACAACGAGATCCAGGCGGGGATGGCGGCGGCCGAACGCATTTTCCAGGTAATCGACACCGAACCGGAGACGGCCGACCGCGAGGCCGGATTGCGGCTGGAGAAGGCCGAGGGGCGGGTCGAGTTCGACCATGTCGACTTCGCCTACATCAAGGGCGAGCCCGTGCTGCGGGACATCGTGCTGAAGGTCGATCCCGGCGAAGTGGTGGCCCTGGTGGGCAGCAGCGGTTCGGGCAAGAGCACCCTGGTGGACATGATTCCCGGATTCTACATGCCGGACTCGGGCCGGGTCCTGGTGGACGGCCACGACATCCGCGACCTGAACCTGACGGCCCTGCGGTCGAACATGGGCATCGTCACCCAGGAAGTGATCCTGTTCCACGACACGGTCCTGAACAACATCGCCTACGGGATGGATGACGTTTCGCTGGACGACGTGAAGGCCGCGGCCCAGGCGGCCAACGCCGACGAGTTCATCGCCAGGATGCCCAACGGTTACGACACGATCATCGGCGACCGCGGCCTGAAGCTGTCCGGCGGCCAGCGCCAGCGGATCAGCATCGCGCGCGCCATTCTCAAGAACCCCGCCATCCTGCTTCTGGACGAGGCCACCAGCGCTTTGGACACCGAGTCGGAGCATCTGGTGCAGGAAGCCATCGACCGCCTGGTCAGGAACCGCACGACCATCGTCATCGCCCACCGGCTGTCGACGATCCAGAACGTCGACCGCATCTACCTGCTGGAGAAAGGCCGGGTGGTGCAGGTGGGCACCCACGACCAACTGCTGGCGCGCGGGGGCAGGTACAAGGAACTCTACAACCTGCAGTTCCAGAGGTAGACAGGAGGGGATGATGGAACAGTTTCTCTACAGGCTGACCCCCACCCGGCCCGACATGCTCCGCGCCGGGCTGACCGACGGGGAGAACGCGGTCATCGCGACCCACTTCGCCTACCTGTCCGACCTGAAGGACAAGGGAGTGGTCAAGCTGGCCGGCCGCACCACCAACACCGACGCATCCAGCTTCGGGGTGATGATCTTCGAGGCGGAAAACGAAGAGGCCGCCCGCCTGATCATGGCGAACGACCCCGCGGTGAAGGGAAACGTGCTTGCGGCCGAGCTGTTTCCGTTCCGGATCGCCCTGATGGGCAACCCGGCGGATTAGTTCAGGGCTCGAGCCTCAGCTCCATGGAGATGGAGGGCCGCGCGAAGCCGATTTCCTCGGCCGGTCCCTCGTCGGTCACCCGGAACCCCAGCGATTTGTACAACACGTTGGCCACGAGCAGCCTGGGGCTGGTCGCCAGGACGATTTTGCGCGCGCCCAGGCCCCGGGCCCGGTCCAGGGCGTGCAGGGTCAGCAGCCGACCGATGCCCCGCCCGCGGAAGGCCGGCGTGACGGCCATCTTCACCAGTTCCACGTTGCCGTCATCGCGCAGGACCAGGGCGCAGGTGCCGATGACCTCGTCCCCGTGCAGCGCGAACATGATGGCCCCGCCCCGCTTGAGAATGTATCCGTTGGGGTCCTCGAGCATCCGGCGGTCGATGTCCTCGATGGCGAAATCCTCCTCCAGCCACTGGTAGTTCAGGGCGGCGAAGTGCTTCTTGTAGGCCGGCCGGTAGTCGACCACCCGCACGACCGGCCGCTCGGGCAGGCCGATCCATTCGCGCATCCGGTTGCCCATGTCCCGCTGGTCCAGGGCGGCCTCGACCCTGCGGAGATCGGTCAGCAGATCGGCCCGGGCCTCTTTCAGCAGTTCGGCGTTGGCCCGCTTGACACCCTTCCACAGCTGGTCCAGCTCCCGGCGCGTGTCGCGTCCCTTGGGGGTAAGGTGGACGCGGAACACCCGTTCGTCGTCGGCGTCCTTTTTCTTCTCGACCAGGCCGTTTTCGACCAGGTCGGTGACGATCTTGTTCACGGCCGTGTGGGAAATATCCAGCTCGCGGGCGATTTCGGTGATGGTCGGGCCCTCGCTCCGGTCCACGGTCATGAAGACCGTGAACCAGCGGGGTTTGAAATCGGCGTTGGCCTCACGGTAGATTTCCGCCATGTCGGTCATCAGGCGGTCGCTCAGTCTTTTCAGGCGGCTGGCCAGGGCCAGTTCTTCAAGGGAGTCGAAAAGATCCATGATATCTCCAATGCCCGGGGGTGGTCCCGCAATAACATAAAACTAGGAAATTGGTTTCATTATTTTCAACCCCGCCACGAAAAAAGGCCCCGAAGGGCCCGTTTTCGCTCATGTCCGGCCTTTTGATCATTTTTCCGGCTCGTCGTAGAAATCGATCATGTCCAGGGGCATGACCACCGTCGAGGCGATGTTGCTCATGTGGGCGACCAACCGCTTGAAGAACCGCAGGACCAGGACCAGGCAGACCGCGTCCTGGGTGCCCAGGTCGCTATGGGTGATGGCCCGGATCATTTTTTCGTATTCGCGACCCTCGGCCTTGGCGTACTTGATGACCTTGCCCGCGGTTTCCTCGTCGCTTTCGCGGAAGGCCTGCCGGGTCTGCTTGAACAGGGCGGCGATGGCGGCCGCGGGTGCGGAAAGATGATCGGCGTAGATCCGCCGGTCCGGATTCTCGGGCATCATGTCGGCCACTTCGTGCAGGTTCTTGATGTAATCGCCGATGCGTTCGGCGTCCTTGACGACGTTCATGAAGATCAGGGCGGAGGGCACGACGGTGCCGGAGTCGCGCAAGGCCAGGCGGGAAACCACCCGCCGCCGGATTCTCCGTTCCAGCTTGTTGATGCGCTTGTCCTTGTTGTAGAGCATTTCCTGGGGGTCGCTGTCCGGGGCGTTCTTGACCAGCACGCCGATGGTGTAATCATACATTTCGCTGCCCAGATCGATCATCTCCAGGATCATATCGACCAGTTCATTGCTCCAGGTGTCCTCCCGGAACAGGTCAAGAATTGAGCGGAACCTCATGGAACCCTCCCGTGGGTCAGAGTGCGCGGATCGCCTTGTCGACCAGTACGAATACCAGCGGCATGATGAAAAAGACGCCGATCATGTAAATAAACGCGTAGTACTTCTTTTCCGCCGTCTTGTGGGCCAGCCCCCTGGCCAGGTTGATCGGGATGCTGCGGATGACCTTGAAGGGATAAATGATCAGGATCCCCGAGATATTGAACAGCAGATGGACCAGGGCGACGGTCACCGCCTGGGGCGTGCCCGTCAGCGAGGCCAGCAGGGCGGTGATGGTGGTGCCGATGTTGGCGCCCAGGGTGGCCGAGAAGGCCATTTCCAGCGGTATGATGCCCGCGCCGATCAGGGGCACCATCAGGCTGGTGGTGATCGAACTGCTCTGCACCCCGACGGTGATCAGGAGGCCCATGGCCATGGCGCCCAGTCCGCCCCCGGCCAGGCGGGTGGTCAGCGAGCCCTCGGCCTTGTCCAGCACCAACCGCTTGAGCAGCTTGGTCAGGAAGGTCAGGGCCAGGAAGATGCCCGCCAGGGCGATCGCGACCATGACGATGGTGGCGACGCCCTTGGTGAGCCCGAATCCGACCGTCAGCTGGTCCTGCACCAGGTGGACCACCGGTTTGGTCACCGTCTTGATGGGGTTGGGAAAGGTGCTGCCCTCGGCCCCGACCAGGTGAAGGCTGAGCCAGGTGGCGGTTATCTGCAGGAAGTGGGTCGCCTGTTCAAGGGGGAACAGGATGATGATGGCCATCAGGTTGAAAAAGTCGTGCATCGTGGCGCCGGCGAAGGCGCGCTGGAATTCCGTCCGCCGATTCATCGACGTCATCGCCACCAGGGTGTTGGTCACGGTGGTGCCCATGTTGGCGCCCATGATGATCGGGATGGCCGCCTGCACCGAAAGCGCGCCGCCGGCCACGAGTCCCACGATGATCGAAGTCGTGCTCGATGAACTCTGAATCAGCGAGGTGGCCAGCAATCCGATCATCAGGCCCATCACGGGGGAAGATGTGTCGGAGAGCAGCTGTTTTCCGGATTCCGCGAAAAACGACTTGAAGGCCGCCCCGAACAGGGCGATGGAAAACAGGAAAATGTAGAGCAGGGCCGCCAGGAACAGCAGGTTCAGGGCAAGGGAAAGGACGCGGGCCGACATGGGCGTCTCGGGCGGATGAGACTTCGCGAGGTCGGTCATGGGACTCCTGAATCGGCCCCTGGGGCCATGAAAGAAAAAGGAGGGGGTCACCTGGCGAATGTTCGGCGATTGGTCGCAAACTTACCGGGGCCGGGAGACCGCGTCAAGGATTCCGGACATTTGTTTTGGGCATGTCGGGGTCCGCGGGGATTCAGGCTGATTGCACCGGTGGTATCGCGCCCCAGAGGCAGCCATCCTGTCCAGTTTTCCTCCAAATGCCCCGGTATGGTTGAAAACCGTGCAATCTGCCCGCCCCGGGACCCGGGGAATCGGGTCTCCCCAGCTGGGTGCAAAAGGCCCCGGATCGGCTGTTGAAGGCCTCCTGGGGATCAACGCGGCGATTTTCCAGGACCCGGGGGAATGGGTTCCCTTTTTGCATACGAATTTCGCAGCGCGGTTTTGTCTTCCTGGCGGATTTTGATTATGGTGAAGGCGTTCCATTCCTTCCCGTACCGATTCCAGGAGGATTGCCGACATGGCCATCTTGAAGGTCGCCCGCATGGGCCACCCTGTTCTGCGTCAGAAATGTGAAACCATCGATCCGGCGAGGATCACCGGACCCGAGGTCCAGCGCCTCATCCGGGACATGTTCGAGACGATGGCGGAATACAACGGCGTGGGGTTGGCCGCCCCCCAGGTTCACCACCCGGTACGGCTGCTGATCGCCGGCGGCGATACGGACGAGGAGGGGCGCGGCCGGTACAGGATCCTGATCAATCCCGAGATCACGGTCCTGGACGAGGACGACCGCCTGGGCATGTACGAAGGCTGTCTTTCGGTGCCGGGCATGCGCGGCTGGGTCGAACGGCCGGCGGCGATCAAGGTCACGGCCTGGAATGAAAAAGGGGAAAAGGTCGATTTATCCCTGGAGGGATTCCCCGCGGTCGTGATGCAGCACGAATGCGACCATCTGGACGGAATACTGTACGTCGACAGGATAGAAGACACCACGAAGTTCGCCTACGAGGAGGAAGCCGAGCGCTTCCTCGACCTGGCGGGCCTGGACACGGATGACGACGAGGAGCCCGCCGGCTGATCCGCCGGTGACCAGGGGGCAGGCTCTTCGCGATCGGCAAGGAGAGCCTGGGAATGGACACCACCCTGCACAAGACCGTCAACGCCTTCAACCGCCGCGATTATTCCGAAGCGGTCCGCCAGTCCACCGAGGGACTGGCCGTCGCCCGCGGCCGTGACGAGGCCTTCTGGATGGGCCTTCTCGACGCCTGCGAGGGTTACGAGCACCTGGTGGGCAACCGCCTCCTGAAAGCCGAAGCCAAGCTGATCGCCTCGATGCAGAAGCTGCGCAATTTCGGTTTCCGCTACAACGATTTCGAAGTCACCGCGGCCCTGGCGGGCATTCGCCTGGCGGTCGAGGAAATCCGCGCGGTCAGGCTGGAGAACAAGAAGATCTTCGACGTGAGCCTGCTGCCCCAGCTGCGCTTTGCCGCCCGGGCGGACATCCACTAGAGGTCGGGCGCTGTTTCGGGTTCGCTCCGCGAGCCCAGCGCGCAGCCCAGGATGGCCAGGTAGATGAGCATGGATTCGGCGTCGCCGAAATACCACTCCGTGAAGCCCGCGATATAGAAACTGACCCAGGCCCCGATGGCGCCCAACACCCAGCCCCGCTGGATGGGCGCCGTTTTTGTTCCCGCGAACCGCCGCTTCAGATCCCGCCAGCGCCTGACCAGGTACCACAATCCGGCGAAGACGAAGGCCTGGCCCAGGATCAGTCCGGGTATGCCCCAGATGACGGCCATCTGGACGATGTTGTTGTGCAGGTGCCCGAAATACACGCCGTAGGCGCTGGTGTAGTACTCGGGTGAAATCTCCTCCAGCCCGCGGTCGCCCACCCCGGTCAGCGGATGGGCCTTGACCATCTCCAGGCCGCCGCGCCACATCTCAAGCCGGGAGCCGGTGTTGTCCCCGCCCATGACGTACTGGGGATTGATGCGGCTCCACATGCGCTCGGACATCAGGTTTTCCCCGAAAAACGCGAGCACCACCGCGGCCACCACCAGGAAACCCAGGAACGCCCCGAACACCCTGGGGCGTGACAGCAGGAGCATGACGCCCAGGCCCCCCAGCAGACCCAGCTGCGCGCTGCGGGTCATGGTCATGATCAGGCCCAGGATGACCGGCAAAACGGCGAGGCCGATGGCGATCTTCAGCTTCTTGTCCATGCCGCCGGTGATCAGGAATCCGGCGGCGATCATGATGGCCATCATCAGCAGCGCCCCGCTGGTCATGGCGTTGAATAGCACGGTCATGCGCTGGGACAGGAATCCCCCGGCCAGCTGGGCATGGTGGATCTGCCCGTAGATGCTGATGGCCAGGGCCCCGGCCAGCAGGGCCGCCAGCATCAGCAGGCGCCGCCTTTCGGTGACCGCCGTCGAAGCGCAGACCCAGATGGCGCTGAACAGGTAGAACCGGCGGTAGTAGACCAGCGACTGGTGGACATAGGTGGAAAACGGGATCATCACCAGGGCCCACAGGGCCAGCAGGGCGGCGGTCTTTTCCAGGCCGGTGGCCGGTGGGGCGTCCTTGAGGACCGCCCAGCGGAAAAGCATGATGGCCAGGGCGACGCCCAGGGCGATCTGGCTGACGGCGATGGAGAGGTAACCGGCGGCCAGCATGACCAGAACAAACCCCAGCTGCCAGTCGGCGGCCGAGCGGAAAAACGGGACCGGAACGGTGGGCGCGTTTTCGTGGTTCAAGCGGATCCCCTGTTCGCGTGCTAGGGAGTGACGGCCGTTGGCTGGAAGTTATAGGATGCGGCCATGACAAACCATGCAAAACTGGGCTATGTTTCTTTCCGGACCGACCAAACGCAAGCGAGGATCCACATTGGCGACCAGAACAGCATCAGCATGCCGGGGGTGAGGGGATTCTCCCGGCCCCGGACCCGGTCGGCGGTGGCCCTGGCGGCCGCCCTGGTCCTGCTGGCGGTTTTCCTCATCGTCAACCAGGTGGGCGAGCTGGCCAACATCGCTTCCCGGGTGACGGACTTCGGCACCATCTACCGCGCTTCCCAGGCGCTGTATTCCGGAATCGACCCCTATGCCGCCACCGGCAACGCCTATTTCTATCCGCCCCTGCTGGCTTTTCTCTTCGGTCCGCTGACCTGGCTGCCGCCGGCCCCGGCCAGCCTCATGTATTTCGCCCTGAAAATGGCGATGCTGGTCTGGACCCTGTTGGCCTGTGACCGCCTGGTCGCCGGGGAGCGTTTCACCGGCGGCGGTCGGACCCTGTTCGTCTTTGGCCTGGTCTTCGTGGCTTCCCGGTTCTGGATGGCGGACCTGCAATACGGCAACACCAACGTGCCGATCATGTTTCTGGTGGTCGCGGCCATCACCTGGGACCGCGAGGGCCGGTCCTGGCCCGCGGGTCTGGCCCTGGCCCTGGCGGTGTCGATCAAGCTCGTTCCGGCGGTCCTGTGTCTCCATTTCCTGGTTCTGCGCCGATGGCGGACGCTGCTGGCCTTCACCGCGGGCCTGGCGGGATTCAATCTGCTGCCCTGGCTCATCCTGCCTGGTCCCTGGGCCGGAGCCTGGATCTCCTACATCGACGCGGGGGTGGCGGCCAAGCTGAGCCAGCGCCTGGCCCAGCCCGACAACCAGTCCCTGTGGGGCCTGCTCAACCGACTGTTTCCCGAACGGCCGCTCGTCGATCTGCGGAGGGGGTGGCTCCTGGTCTCGGTGGGGTTGGGGCTGGGGGCCGGATGGGTGTCCTGGGCCGCGCGCCGCCGGCGCCCCCTGGCCCTGACGGCCGCGGCGTCCCTGTACCCGCTGCTGGGGCTGCTGGTCTCCCCGGGCAGCTGGGTCGTCCATTACACCGCCGTGCTCTTGCCGATGGTGGTGCTGTGGAAGCTCGCCCTGTCCGGGCAAATGCCCGGCCGCCTGGCCTGGCCGTTGTTGGCCCTGGTCAACCTCGCGTTCACGGTATCGGGCTGGTCCCGGCCCACCGTCCACGCCTCGATCACCCAGTCGTGGTTCGTGACCGGGGCCGTGTTGCTGATGGCAGGCCTGGGGACCTGGGTCCTGGCCGGCAGGAGAAAGGAAGGGGCATGAGCCATCCGGCATCCAGGAGCAGGATTCCACGCGTGGCCGCCCTGGTGCTGGTGGCCCTGGCGGTGGCGCTGATCTTCCGGTGGGACGTGCGCAAGGGCGTCGAGCACCAGGAGGACATGATGGTGGCCCACGGGCGGGCGATCGCCGACATCGTGGCCGAAAGCAGCATCCACAACCTGGCCACCTTCAACCAGTGGGAAAACGAAATCAATCTGCGGCTGGTCAACAACGCCCAGTGGCTGGTCCGGCTCGACGAGGTCGATGCCCTCACCCCCGAGGTCCTGCGGGACTTCGCCGCGACCATGGGTCTGTTCCAGATCCTGGTGTTCGACAAGCAGGGACGGATCGAAACGGCCAACCCCCTTCCTCCCGGCAGCGGAAACGCGTTCGGCAACCTTCCCCTGGAGTTCCTGGAACCGCTGCTGCAGGGCCAGGTGAAATTCCGGAGCCTGGGCTATCGGACCGTGCCGCGGAAGGGCGTCCAGCGGTTCACCGCCGGCGCGGCCCGGACCGGCGGCGGGGCCATCGTGGTGAACATCCAGGCCGAGGAGCTGCTGAACACCCGCGTCGAAACGGGGCCGGGGCACCTGATCAAGGCCCTGGGCAAGGGACGGGGGGTTCACTACGTGGTGATCCAGGATGAAACCGGCATCCAGGCCTCATCCACCGACCAGCTCTCTTTTCCTTTTCCCGCGGACGATCCCGACCTGGCGCCCCTGCAGGAGGGAGCCGAATGGGCCACCCGGGAATTCGACTCGGCCCTGGGCGGGGTGTTCGAGGTGGCGCGCATCATCGACCTGCCTTCGGGACCGGTCCTGTTGAGGGTGGGCATGGACTCGGCTCCGCTGGACAACATGCGGGCCGACATCCGCGCGCACACCATCCTGCGCAGCGGCGTGCTCGTGGTCAGCGTGGTGCTGGTTTCCGCCCTGTTCCTGGCCTGGCAGCGGCAGAGCGTCCTGGACCGGGAAGTGGTCAAGGTCACCGCCCAGCTGCGCCGGCGCGAAGCGGACGCCAGGCGCACCGAAAAACTGGTGGCCATGGGGTCGCTGGCCGCCGGGGTGGCCCACCAGATCCGCAATCCGCTCAATAGCATCCACATGATTTCCCAGGTCCTGGCCCGCACCGGCGACCTGCCCGCCACCGTGCGGGACCAGGCCGAACACGTGCTGACCGAAAGCGGGCGCATCGAGGAGATCGTCCGCCAGTTCCTGCAGTTCGCCAAACCGCGCCAGGCGGAATACGAAAAAATCGACCTGGCCGGACTGGTGCGCGAGGTGGTGGCCGTCCAGACGGCCGCCCATGATGGCACGGGAGTGAATTTTTCGGCCTACGCGCCGGGCCTGGAGGCCGAGGTCGATTCCCGCTTCGTGGTCGAGATCCTGGAAAACCTGATGAAAAACGCCGCCCAGGCCGTGGGCGAGGCGGGCAGCGTCCTGGTCTCGCTGATCGCCAGGGGCGACACGGCGGAAATCGTGGTTGCCGACGACGGGCCGGGTGTTCCGGTCGAGGACCGGGACCGGATCTTCGATCTCTATTACACCTCCCGGCCCGAAGGCACCGGCCTGGGCCTGAGCCTGGTGGCCCAGATGGCCGCGGCCATGGGCGGTTCGCTGTCCCTGGATCCCGAACCCGGCCTGGACGGCAAGGGGGCCCGGTTCGTGGTCGCCCTGCCCATCCGGCACATTCCCCCCGAAAGGAACGAGACATGATCAAGGGCCTGATCCTGGTGGTGGACGACCAGAAACGACAGCGGGAAACCCTGGTCCAGGTCCTGGAGCAGTGGGGTCATGAAGCGCGCCAGGCGGAAGACCCGGCCCGTGCCCTGGAGATGGTCCGGGGGGAACCTTTTAATCTCATCCTGACAGACCTGCGCATGCCCGGCGGGTCCGGGGTGGAACTCCTGGAAAAGTGCCGCGAGCTGCGGCCGGACATCGGGGTGGTGGTCATGACCGCCTACGGGACAATCGAAGGGGCGGTGGAGGCCATGCGCAAGGGCGCCCTGGATTTCCTGACCAAACCGATCGACCTGGACCAGCTCGAGGTGGTTATCCAGCGCACCCTGGCCGTCGGCCGCCTGCTGCGGGAGAACCGCGCCCTGCGCCGACGCCTGGAAGAGACGACGGCCGGGTTCCGCCTGCTGGGGGGATCGGAATCCATGCGGGAGCTGATGGGCCGGGCCGCCCGCGCGGCCGAAACCGACGCCACGGTCCTGATCCGCGGGGAAAGCGGAACCGGCAAGGAGCTGATGGCCCGCTCGCTGCATGACCTGAGCGGGCGTTCGGAAGGCCCCTTCGTGGCCGTCAACTGCGCCGCCCTGCCCGAAACCCTGCTCGAAAGCGAGCTGTTCGGCCACGTGAAGGGCGCGTTCACCGGAGCGGACCGGGACCGGGTGGGGCGTGTCCAGCAGGCGACCGCGGGAACCCTCTTTCTGGATGAGATCGGCGACGTGGCGCCCGCGGTCCAGGTCAAACTGCTGCGGTTCCTCCAGGACCGGGAATACACCCCCGTGGGGAGCGACAAGGTCCATCGCGGGGATGTGCGGGTCGTGGTGGCGACCCACCGCGACCTTGACGACATGGTGGCCGGGGGCGAATTCCGGGAAGACCTCTTCTACCGGCTGAACGTGGTCAATCTTGTCCTGCCGCCGCTGCGGGAGCGGCGCGACGACATCCCCGAACTGGCGGCCCATTTCCTGGAGCGGTACTCGAACCGGTACCAGCGGTCGACACGATCGTTCAGCGCCGAAGCCATGGCGCGCCTCATGACCCACGATTTCCGCGGCAACGTCCGGGAGCTGGAAAACATCGTCGAGCAGGCGGTGGTGATGACCCGGGGCGAGGTTGTCCTTGCGGACGACCTGCCCGCGGTCGTGGTGCGGGAACGAAGCGGCCCTGCTGGCGACCTGCCCACCTTCGACATGGTCGAGGGCGACCTGCCCCGCTGGCTCGAAGCCCTGGAAAAGAAAATTGTCATGGAAACCCTGGCCGCCTTTTCGGGCAACCAGAGCAGCGCGGCCCGCCACCTGGGCCTGACCGAAAGCGGGTTGCGCTACAAGCTCGGCAAATGGAAAGACGAGGAACCCGCCGACCCCGCCTGACGCTTCCGAAAATCCCGCAGGAATCTGCGAATGAAGGTGGCCCGCGTTCGCAGGTTCCTGCGAACGGAGCCTGTCCATGCCTCCCTGTCCGTCGTTTTTCTGATTTTAACTAATTGTAAAAAAATAACTTAAGACTTTTACACAAAGTTGGCGCACCCCGGTACGCGCTATGCTGTGAAGGGGGTGAGCAAGGCGTCATGGGGAGATGAGAACCGAGCGTATTCCCTGGAGGATGCACCATGAAGACCCCCCTAATTTTCCTGATGGCAGCCCTGCTGTCCCTTCTGCTGGCCGCGGGCGCGAGCGCCCAGGATTTCGGTCCCGGTCAGGGCGGCGGAAACGGCGTCTGCCAATTCATCGATGAGGACGGGGACGGTTTCAACGACCTGGCCCCTGACGCCGACGGCGACGGCATTCCCAACGGCCTGGATCCCGATTACGTGAAACCCGAGGACGGCTCCGGCTACATGAACCACTGGGCCCGGAAATATGGCGCCCTGTTCCAGCGGTACTTCGGCGTGGACGTGGTGGCGGCCATGAATCAGATGGACGGCCACCGTTACGGCCCCGGTGACGGCACCGGCACCGGATTCGGCCCTGGTGACGGCACCGGTTTCGGACCGGGCACCGCGGCGGGTAACGGCCCCGGCGCCGGCGACGGCGACGGTTCAGGTTCGGGTTCGGCCCAGCAGACCCAGCAGCGGCGCGGCGGCCGCAGGTAGTTTCCGAGGAAGGCAGCAATGACACGGCGCCTGTTGATTCCCACCATCGTGCTGAGCCTGGTCGCGACCGGGCTCAGCGCGTGGGGTGCGGATATCAGGGGCAGCCTGAGCATCGGGACCGGATACCTGGACAACCCCCTGGGGATCAGCAACGACACGCCGGCCGGTTATCTGTCCCAGGCGGTGACCCTGTCTTCGGCGTTCGGAGCCTCGAATGGTCCGGGCGCGGTGTTCAAGCTCGGCTATGAAGGCCTCGCCAGCCAGTTCGGCAACGAGACCCAGCTGGGCAACATGCGCCACGGCCTGGGCCTGGAATGGCTCAACAACGCCGCGGACGGCCGCGGCAGCCTGGGCGCGGGCCTCCAGTTCTCTTTGCGGGGATACGAAGCCTATTACGAGATCTACGACTACTCCGAACTCTACACCTATCTCTCCTTCAGGAAATACCTGGGGGAAAGCCAGTTGTTGAAAGGGTTCGTGGCGTTCCGGGCGCGGGAATACGGGGAGCTGCCGGAGGAGAGCTTTTTCGAGCCCCATGGCCGGCTGGAGATCCAGAAATTTCTGCCGTCCCGCGCCACCTTCGGCCTGGCCGTCCGTCTGGGCGGCAAGCTTTACCACGACTCGGCCGCGTCGTCCGTCTGGGAGACCCTTAATCTCCCCTCCACCTCCCAGGTGGCGGCGCGGCTGAACCTTGCGAAGGGGTTGTCCGACAGAATTTCCGTGCGGGGTTGGGTGGACTCACGCTGGAATCTGTCGGACTTCCCCCGCTATGTCGCCGATGACGTTTTCGACAGCCCCCTGCTGGACGGCTACGCCCAGGAGGGCGTCGACGCGCTGGCGGCCTTGAAATACCTGGGGCCCGAACAGGTCTGGCTGGGGGCGGGGATAACCGCGGGCCATCATGATTACGGGTCCCTCCTGTTCGCCGGGGCCTCCGGAGGTCAGACCCGCGACGACCAGGTCCTCGAGTATTTTGGCACGGCCGAAAGGAACCTCGGCGGAAAAGCCGACGCCCCCTTGCTGAAGCTGGCCGGCGGCTGGCGCGACCAGAACTCGACCATCGAGGCCTATACCTACGCCGGCATGTATTTTTCATCGTCGCTGACGTGGCGTTTTTAATCTTCCGGTTTTTGTTGCTTGTCTTTTGGAAACCAGATAAGATGTTGGGTAACAGTGAATTACTAGCATACCGCTAGGTTTTCGAGCCGGTTTTCAACCAAAGGAGGATGGCTGGGCTATTTGGATGTCTGGGGTAAGGACAGAGGAGGGGAGAGCCTCATACCAACCTCACACCAATAGCTGATCGGAGACTCGATGCTCTCGCACAAAAGAATTTTCGCCCTTCTGTTGATCCTCGTATTGGCAGCTGCCCAGGCGGCCTTTTCCGCGCCCGACACCCGGGCCTTTGTTCCCGTCCAGAACGGTTTCACCAATTCAGCCCAGGAAGTGGTTCCTTTCGTCCAGGGCCGCGTTCTCGTCAAGTTCCGTGAGAACGTGATGATGGACAAGGCCATGAACGCGATCCCCTTCGAACGCGGCGCGCGGATGGCCGGGGCCCGGACCGGCATCGCCACCGTGGACGCCATCGCGGCCAAGGCCGGGGTGAGCGTCATCGAACGCCCCTACATCGCCCCCATGAACCTGGACAAGGCCCTCGAGGCGGGAACCGACCGCTGGTTCATGCTGACGGTGGCCGACGGCGACATGGTGGAACTGGCCAACCGGTTGGCGAAGGATCCGTCGGTGGAGTCCGCTTCCCCCGACTGGATCGCCTTCCCGGCGGCCGTCCCCAATGATCCCCTCTACGCCGACCACTGGGGCCACAACAACACGGCCCAGATGGTCAGCTACGACTGGTCCACCTACAGCCACACCGGCCCCACCGTGGGCACGGTCGGCTTCGACTCGAACGCCGAAGCGGCCTGGAACACGACCTACGGCGATCCCTCGGTCATCGTGGCCATCATCGACAGCGGGGTGGACATCTACCACGCCGACCTGAACTGCATGGCCGGTTACGACTTCGGCGCCAACGACTCCAACCCCATGGATGACAGTCGCGACGCGGGCCACGGCACCTGCTGTGCCGGCGTGGTCGCGGCGGTGGCGAACAACGGCACCGGCATCGCGGGCATCGCCTCGGGTTGCACCATCATGCCCCTGAAGGTGGCCGACCGGCGCGGCGGCATGTCGTTCGTCGCGATCACCAACGCCATCTATTACGCGGCCGACAACGGGGCCGACGTGATCAGCATGAGCCTGGGTGCGGCCATCAGCACCGATGCGGCGACCGACGCGGCGCTGCTCTACGCCCACAACGCCGGCTGCACCATCGTGGCGGCCACGGGCAACGAGAACAACAGCGTCATCAGCTACCCGGCCATCAACCAGTACGTGATCGGCGTGGGCGCGGCTTCGCCCTGCGGCGACCGCAAACGCTCCTCGAGCCTGTCCACCGAACTGAATCCCGGCGTGTATGCCGACCCCAACGGCTACACCTGTGACGGCGAGCGCTGGTGGGGGTCCAACTACGGTCCGGCCAGCCAGGACGACCGCGGTGCGGTGGACATCATCGCCCCGACCATCGTGCCGACGACCGACATCACCGGCAGCGGCGGCTACGACGCCGGCGACTACGACATGTTCTTCAACGGAACCTCGTGCGCCACGCCCTACGCGGCGGGCGTCTGTGCCCTGATCAAGAGCGCGTTCCCCAACTACACGCCGGACCAGGTCCGCGCCCAGCTGGTCGGAACGGCCCAGGACATCGTCAGCGTGGAATCGGGAGTCGGCTGGGACAAATACACCGGCTACGGCATGGTCGACGCGGCCGCGGCCGTGGGCGGCGGCTCGCCGGTGACCTATCCGCCGGTGGCGGCCTTCACCGGGACGCCCACCAGCGGCGACTACCCGCTGACGGTGGCCTTCAGCGACCAGTCCACCAACACGCCGACCAGCTGGTCCTGGACCTTCGGCGACGGCGGCACCTCGACCGCCCAGAACCCGGGGCACACCTACACCGCGGCCGGGACCTACTCGGTCACGCTGGACGTCACCAACGCGGACGGGTCGGACTCCCTGACCAAAAACGGCTACATCGTGGTCACCGAGCCTCCGGCTCCCCTGCCGCCCGTGGCCGCGTTCGCCGGGACGCCCACCAGCGGCGATTATCCGCTCAACGTGGTGTTCACCGACCAGTCCACCAACACGCCGACCAGCTGGTCCTGGACCTTCGGCGACGGCGGCACGTCGACCGCGCAGAACCCGGCCCACACGTACACCGCGGCCGGCACCTACACGGTGACCCTGACGGCGACCAACGTCTACGGCAGCGATGCCGAGACGAAGGCCGGCTACATCACCGTGACCGCGCCTCCGGTGGGCGGCACGATGCATGTGGACGACATCAACGTGTATCTGGTGCTTAGCGGTAAGAAGTATTACGGACGGGCGGACATCACGATCCTGGACGACGGCGGGGCGCCTGTCTCCGGCGCGACGGTGACGGCCGTCTACACCGGGGACATCAGCGGCACCGTCTCCGGCCTGACCGGCACCTCCGGGGTGGTGACCCTCTCGACCCTGCAGAAAGCCTACGGCAACGCGGACTTCTGTTTCGAGGTGACCGGCGTGACCCACGCCTCGCTCACCTACGACGCGGGGGCCAACGTGATGACCAAGGCCTGCGAGGGCGGGGTCGTCGTGTTCGGTGACGACAACCGGCGCCTGGCCGACACGGTCGTCCTGGACCAGAATTCACCCAACCCGTTTAATCCCAAGACGGACATCTCCTTCAGCCTGCCGGCCGAAGGCGCCATTCGTCTGGGCATCTACAACCTGAAGGGGGAACTGGTCAGGACCCTGGCCAACGGAACCTTCGGGCCGGGGCGGCACACCTTCGGGTGGGACGCCTCCGATCATCCCAGCGGTGTCTATTTCTACCGCCTGGAGGCCCCGGGATTCTCCGAAACCAGGAAGATGATCATGCTGAAGTAGACTGTTCTTCGGTTTCTCGCCCAATTCGGCCCCGGACTTCGGTCCGGGGCCGTTTCATTGGCGAACGCCGTGAAACCGATTAAATTTGGGCGGAACGTGTGTCGGCCCCCAACATCCCAGCCGGATGAGGATTGATAGATGCTGCCCGAGAACCATGCCCTGGCCCGGATCGCGGCCAAAGTCGAAGCCTCCGAGCGCCTTTCCTTCGAGGACGGCCTGCTCCTGGCCGAAAGCAACGACCTGCCGGCCCTGGGCCTGCTGGCCCACGGCGTGCGCGAGCGGATGCACGGCGACGCGGTCTACTACAACATCAACCGCCACCTGAATCCGACCAACGTCTGCTACGTGGGCTGCGAGCTGTGCGCCTACGGCGACGACCCCAACGCCGAGGGCACCTGGTCGTATTCGCCCGAGGAGTGCGTGCAGCTGGCCCGCCGGGACTGGTCGCCGGACGTGACCGAGTTCCACATCGTGGGCGGCCTGCATCCCCGCTGGAAGTTCGGCGTCTACGTGGAGATCCTGAAGGCCCTGAAGGAGGCTTTCCCCACGGTGCACCTGAAGGCCTTCACCATGGTGGAGATCGATTTCCTGGCCAAGATCGGCAAGATGTCGGTGCCCGAGACCATCACCGTGCTGCGCGAGGCCGGCCTGGACAGCTGCCCCGGCGGCGGCGCGGAGATTTTCCATCCCGAAATCCACGACCAGATCGCCTCGAAGAAGATGAGCGCCGAACGCTGGCTCGAAGTGGCGGGCATGGTCCACGAGCACGGCCTGAAATCCAACTGCACGATGCTGTTCGGCCACGTCGAGGAGCCGCGCCACTGGGTCGATCACCTGATCCGCCTGCGCGAGCAGCAGGACAGGACAGGCGGCTTCCAGTGTTTCATTCCGCTGGCGTTCCATCCCGCCAATACCAAGTTCGCCCATCTGCCGGGTCCGGATCTGATCACCAAGCTGAAGGTGGTCGCGCTGTCCCGGCTGATGCTGGACAACGTGCCCCATGTCAAAGCCTATTGGGTGATGATGGGCCGGGAAATCGCGCAGCTGGCCCTGCGGTTCGGGGCCAACGACCTGGACGGCACGGTCATCGACGAGCGCGTGACCTTTGCCGCGGGGGGTGCGGCGGGCAAGGGCATGACCGTAGGCGACATCCGGGATTTCATCCGCGGTGTGGGGCTGCGGCCGGTGCTGCGCGACACCGTCTACAACGAGATCGAGACGGTGAGCTGAGCCGATCCCGAAGTGTGAATTGTCGCCACAGCCGTGGCGCGCCTGTGGTGGGCGCGCCACGGTTTTTTATTCCCGGGCTAAGGCCTCTTCCTGTGTAACTGCATATAAATATTAAACATATACGATATCTTCCTCCGGTTTTCCTTCTGGCCCATTCCCTGCCTTGGGGTTGGTGTAACCCACAATGACCAAGTGCCGGTTTTAACCGGCCAACATGGAGGAAACATCATGACCAAGGATAACAAAACTTTCAGGCAGGCCGTGCTCGCGTTGGTGCTGTTGACGCTGGTGATGGCGGCGGGCCCCTCCTTCGCCGAGGGCAGGGAACGGAATCGCAAGGGGATGTTCCTGGGCTTCAACGCGGGGTGGGGCAGCGCGGGATTCAGTTCCCAGGTCGGCGACCAGACCATTTCCGACGATCCCTATTCCGGCGGCGCGGGCGCCCTTCGCGTCGGGTACGCTTTCAGCAACTCCCTGGGCCTGAGCCTGGAGGGCCACGGCTTCGGCACCAGCGGCGACAGCGACGACGAGGATTGGGGCCTGGGCGCCGGTTTCCTGGTGGTGACCTGGTGGCCTGACGGCAGCGGCTTCTTCGTTCGCCTGGGCGGCGGCGTCGGCGGCGGGGACATCCGGACCCGTGGCCGCGATGACCTGATCCACATCGAGGACGAGTTCGCCGGTTTGTTCGGTCTGGGCTATGAGTGGCAGCTGGGCGACAAGTTCGCTCTGGGTGTGGCGTTCGACGGCATCGGCTTCGACATGGACAGCAATTCCGACCTGGTGGAGGATTTCGCGGGACTGGGCAACATGACCGTCCAATTCAACTGGTATTACTGATCCGGCAGGCATTCCGGGGGCGGTGTGGCAAATCAGCCACGCCGCCCCGTCTGTCGATTGTTGTATTGTTTCACACCGTGGATTAGGCTGGGCCTGATTGATGGATAATGAAGTAACCGAGGCAATGGCAGGGTCATGAACATACCTGAGACATTCGTGAGTCCGGGGCTTCCCGGACCTACCGTCACCTTCGGCAGGCGTCTCCAGGGCCTCCGCCGGACCCTGTCTGTCTGTGCCGTTCTGCTGCTGCTGGCCGCCCCCGGGGCCATCGCCCAATCCGCGCCGCCGGATTCCCTGCAACCCCCGAGCGCCGTCCGGTCTCTTGTTCTCGAAGACATCGAACTGACGGGCACCGGACGCACGCCCCTGGCGACGGTCTACAAATACCTTCCGCTTCGCCCGGGCCAGTCCATTGACCAGACGATGCTGGTCGAAGGCGTCGCCGAGCTGCGCGACAGCGGCCTGTTCAAGGAACTCTCCTACTACACCAAACCGGGCACCACCCGGGGACGCTTGATCCTGGTTCTCGAGGTCAAGGACCATTCCATCGATTTCCGCTGGGCGGCCGGCAACACCAACCTGGACGGCTGGTACCTGGTGCCGGTCATGGTCGCCTACGACAACCCCACCGGACATGGGGCCTTGTTCGATCTGCAGTGGCGTCTCGGTTTCCGGCACGCCGGGATTCTGTTGAACTACCGGCAGCCGCGGGCGGGCTCCTCGGGCCGGAACTACTGGGGCGCCCGGTTGAGCACCATCTCCACCGATTGGCCCTGGTTCGCCGATGGGGTCGAGTTCCGTCAGGAAGTGAGCACGTCGGGGCTGTCCACCATGTTCGGACGGCGCTACGGCCAGCGCTGGCTCGGTGAGATAGGGCTGAATTTCGAAGGTGTCTCGACGGCCGACTATTCCATCGCCAACAGCAATTCCGCCGACGGCACCATTACCGAAGGCGAAAAGATCAGCGGCAGTGACCTTCCTTCTGGCATCGAGGATGGGCTGGGGAACGATGTCCGCCTGATCGCCACCCTGGATATCCAGCACGACACCCGTTCCAAGACCAAGCGGGCCGGCACGCCGGTCTCGGGAGTCTGGGGCCGGGTCAAGGGAACGGCCATTGCCCAGGGGCTCCGCAGCAACGTGGGCCTGCAGGCGGATTTCCGGGGCTACCACGACAGTCCGGGCGGCGTGTTGGCGCTGCGGGTCCGGGGGGCCGTCGTTTCCCAACAAGCGGCCTTCTACGACCGCCTCTACCTGGGCGGCATGTATACCGTGCGCGGTTTCCCCACCAATTCGCTGTCGACGCCGGGCGGAGACACCTGGCTCTGGTCCAGTTCGCTGGAATACCGCAGCCGTATTCTTGGCGACAACAAGGGCACCAAATTGGCAGGCCTGTTTTTCGTCGACGCCGGCGCCGCGGGCCAGTTTGACGGGGATGATTTCGGGGGGACTTCCGTGGGGGCGGGTTACGGCCTGCGACTGCGTATCTGGTGGCTGGACTGGATCGGGCTCGATGTGGGCTTCCCCCTCACGAAGCGTCCGGTGGACCAGCGTTTCCAGGTGACCGCTTCCATCGGGTGGTCGTTCTGATGCGGCGTGCGACGGCGACAGCCGCCCTCCTTTCGCTTTTGGTCGCGATGGCGGTCACGGCCGCCGAGGAAACCGCCCGCGTGACCGAGGTGAACGTGGCCCGGGTGGGCGAGCTGGTGGTGGCGCGGCTGACGACCGAGGGGCTGCCCGGGGATAAACTTCTTCAATCCATGAATTCGGGCCTGGTGTCGTCGGTGGACCTGGATCTGGTCCTGCTGGACGACCGCAGCCAGGTGGTGGGAGGCAACCAGGTTTCCCTGCACCTGGGGTTCGATCTCTGGGAAGAGGTTTTTTCGGTGCGGCGCGACGGCAGGGAACGCCGTTTCACCAGTCTGGATGACCTTTCCTTCTACCTCGGGGAAATGAGCGGTGTGCCGGTGATCCCGGTGAGCCGGCTCGAACCCGGCTCGCGCTACCGACTGCGCGTGGGCCTGCAGGTTCACCCCATCGCGCCCGCCGAACAGGACCGGGTGGAGGATGTGATCGTCGGCGACCAGCGGCCGCGGCGCGAAGGCCTGGACGAACAGGAGGCCTCGGTGAGTTTGGGCAGCCTGATCCGCTTCTTCTACAAGGGCGGCGGAAGCGAAAACGAGGGCGGGGAAATTTTCTCCGGCTGGTTCACCCGGAAGGAGCTGCCCGATGAAACGCATTAGCACACGCCTGGCCGTGTCCTTCCTGATCGTGGCGCTGCTGCCGACCATCCCGCTGTCCCTGGTGGTCCGGGACCTGCTCGAGCGCCGGTTCGGGCCGGCCATCGCCGACCCGCTGGAAACGGCCCTGGAGTCGGGGCTGGCCGAAAGCCGGGCGCACCTGCTGGAGTTGCGGGGGCGCTTGCGTTTCCAGGCGTCCGCCCTGGCCGGCCTTGGCGGGATGGTTCTCATTGATGAAGGAGGCCGGGTCCAGCCCGCGGACTCCCTGTTGTCGGTGACCCGACCGCGGCCCGACCTGGTGGCGCAGGCCGAAAAGATCGCCCTTCCCGCGGATGATCTGGTGGCGCCCGTCCAACGTTTCGGAGATGTCCTGGCCACGGTGGTCCGCGCCGAGGACGGCACCTCGACCGTGGTGCTGCAGCTGCTGCCCGAGGGGATGGTGGCCCGCGCGGGGGACCTCACCGAAGGGCTGAGCCTGTTGCGGGTGGTGCGCAGCGAACAAGGTCGCGTGGTCCTCAGCTTCATCGCGCCCTTTCTGCTGGTCTACGGAGTTTTGATCGTGGTGGCCCTGGGCGCGGGCCTGTTGTGGACCAGGCAGATGGTGCGCCCGCTGGAAAAACTGGTGGGCGCGACCCGGCGGGTGGCCGCCGGGGACCTCGAGTTCCGGGTCGAGGCCGAAGGTCCCGGCGAGGTGGGCGAGTTGGTGCAATCCTTCGACGCCATGGTCGGGCGCCTGGCCGAGCAACGCCGCGACCTGGCCCGGCTGGAACGCGCGGCCGCCTGGCGCGGGATGGCGCGCACCCTGGCCCACGAGGTGAAGAACCCGTTGACGCCCATCCTGTTGTCGGTGGAACAGATCCGGGATAACTACCGGGGCGACGACCCCAAGTACCGCGCTCTCCTGAACGAGTGCGCCGAGATCGTGGGCGAAGAAGTGGACAGCCTGCGCCGCCTGGTGCGCGATTTCGGTGAGTTCGCGCGCCTGCCCAAACCCGAACCGGCCGAAGGCGACCTGGTCGCCCTTTTGGCCGATCTGAAAAGCCTGTATGGCGATCACCTGATCCTCGAGGGAGCGGCGCCCAGGTTGGTTGGTTGGTTCGATTCCCCCGCCTTGCGCCGGGCCCTGGTCAACCTGGTCGACAACGGTCTGGCCGCCTGCCGGGAGGCCGGACGCGAGGCGCAGGTCACCATCGGCCTGGAAAAAATGGGGCCCGGCGCGCGCCTGGAAATCACCGATCGCGGCGTGGGCGTTCCGCCCGAGAACCTGGACAGGATCTTCGAACCGGATTTCACCACCAAGGGGGACGGGATGGGTCTGGGTCTGGCCATCGTCCAGGGCATCGTCGCCGGGCACGGGGGCCGGCTGCGGGTGGCCAGCGAATCCGGCGTCGGGACCACCTTCACCATCGATCTGCCGTTAACGAGGGTCGGGTCCGACCCCGCAAAGGAAGAAATGTCATGAGCCGTCATGTGCTGATCGTGGACGACGAAAAAAACATCCGCCGCACCTTCAGCATGGTGCTGGAGTCCGAAGGGTTCACCGTGTCGGTGGCCGAGACGGGCGAAGAGGCCCTGGAAGCCTGCCGCAAGGACCGCCCGGGCGTGGTGGTGCTGGACGTCAAGCTGCCCGGCATCGACGGGATCGAGACCCTGCGCCGCCTGAGAAAAACCGAAGGCGACCTGCCGGTGATCATGATCTCGGGCCACGGGACCATTTCCACGGCCGTCGAGGCGACGCGTGAAGGAGCCTTCGACTTCGTGGAAAAACCCCTGAGCAAGGAACGGCTCCTGGTGGCGATCCGCAACGCGCTGAAGGTCCGTTCCCTGGGCCAGGAAGTCCGCGCGCTGCGGGCCCGGGACCAGAAGCGGCACCTCATGGTGGGCGAGACGCCTCCGGTGCAGGTCATCCGCGAACAGATTTCCCAGGTCGGACCCACGGGGGCCCGCATCCTGATCACCGGCGAAAGCGGCACCGGCAAGGAACTGGTGGCGCGGGCGGTGCACGAAGCCAGCGACCGCCGCGGGGGGCCCTTCGTGAAGGTCAACTGCGCGGCCATCCCCGAGGAATTGATCGAAAGCGAATTGTTCGGGGCGGTCAAGGGAGCCTACACCGGGTCGACCCAATCCCGGGACGGCAAGTTCCTGCAGGCGGACAAGGGCACCCTGTTCCTGGACGAGATCGGGGACATGTCCCTCAAGGCCCAGGCCAAGGTATTGAGAGCGCTGCAGGAGGGGGAAATCGAGCGGGTGGGCGGACGCGACACCCTCAAGGTGGATGTGCGCATCCTGGCGGCCACCAACAAGGACCTGCCCGCCGAGGTCAAGGCGGGCGCCTTCCGCGAAGACCTGTATTTCAGGCTGAACGTGGTGCCGGTGCACGTACCTTCGCTGCGGGAACGCCGCGCCGACGTGCCCCTGTTGGCGGAACATTTCCTGTCCCGCTACCTGGAGGAAAACTCCCTGCCCCCGCGCGAGTTTTCACCGGAGGCCCTGCGGGTCCTGGAGTCCCTGCCCTGGCCCGGCAACATCCGGGAACTGGGGAATGCGGTGGAACGGCTGGCCATTCTGGCCGTCGGCGCCGTCATCGGCCCTGAGGACCTGGCCCGGTGCGGCGTGGGCGGCGACCTGCCCGCGCGCGGCGAGGCCACTGCCGGCGCCTGGGACATGGCGGCGGTGATGGCGGCCGGTGGACTGGTGGCCGCGCGCCAGGAATTCGAAAAGCGCTGCATCGAAACCGCCCTGGCCGAAACCGAAGGCAATGTGTCGGGGGCCGCGCGGATGCTGGGCATCGACCGCACCAACCTGCACAAGAAAATCCAGGCCTACGGACTGGGAAAGGGCGACAGCCAGTGAAGCTTCGTTGGAGCACAATCGTAATGCTGGCGGTGTTGGCCTGCGCCCTGTCCGGAAGGGATGCCGCGCGCGCCGACCAGCCGGATGAAGTGAAACTGCGCCGCTGGTACGTGGGGCTGCAGGCGACCGGCGGTGACCGGGACACGTGGGACGTCTTCGGAATCCCCGGCCAACCGCCGGCTGACGTGGCGGCCTCGGGCGGCGGCGGGACCGTCCAGTTCGGGTACCGGTTCGGTGGTCGGTTCCTGCTGGGCCTGCAGGTGACGAGCCTGAATTTCGATATCCCCGGTTATCCCGACAAGATGCGCGATATCTCGGTGTTGGTCACGGGCACCGTCCTGTTTCGCGAACGGCAAACGCTTCAACCGTTCCTGCGCGGGGCCTTTGGGTTCGGCGGGGTGGTGGAGGACGCGCCCGGCGTTGATACCGTAGCCCTGGGAACGGCCGTCCTGGCGGCGGGCGGACTTCAGGCGCGCCTGAGCAGCCGGTTTTCGCTGGAGGCCGAACTGGGGGCGGACTTCAAGAATATCATCGAGGTGCAGGACTGGCCGGATGAGGGGCCGGACACCGAACGGTCCGTCATGATTTCCCAGATGGGCTGGCATCTGAGTCTGGGGATGGTGGTCTGGTTCTGATATTCCCGGGGTGGACAAAAAGAGGACCCGCGGGGGTCCTCTTTTTGCGTAAAAACTTCAGGTAGAGATTCACTCGCAGAGCATGTTCTCCTGCCACCGGTCCCAGCAGGCTTCGGCGCCGTCGTTATAGTCGGGCACCTTCAGGCTGCCCGTGCCGTCGGCGTGCCACTGGATGAACGAAGGATCGGACCCGGCGCCGGGCGTGAGGGAGATCACGAAATCGGGGTCGGCCTCGTTGAAGCGAAGGACATCGCCGTTGCTTTCCATTTCGCGGCTGGTGAATTGAAGGAAGTGACCGGCCTCGTCGTCGCCCCAGACGATTTCGCCGCAGACGGGATGTTCGGGAACGTCAAGGTCGTGGAACAGCCAGTGGCCCTGTTCGCCGTCGCCGCTGGTTTGGCCTTCGAACCACACCGCGGTGGGATCGGCGTCGCCGGGTCCCACACGCATTTCCCAATGCACATGGTCACCGGCGGGCAGACCGCGCAGGGCGACCCTGATGGGATAACGGTAACCGTGCCAGTCATAGGACCAGATCCAGGCGCCGTCTTCCTGCGCCACGGGTACGGTATGAAGGGCGACCGAAAAGGCAGCCACCGGAGGCGTCAGGGTCAGTTTGGCCATGGCGCCCAGCACAACGGCGCGAAGGTAGGCATTGACGAAGTTGTCGTGGATGCCGTCGTCGGATTTTTGAAGTTCCGAACCGGCATCAAGGAAAGTGAAGTCGAAATCCAACCGGGCCGGGTCAGGCAGAACAGGAGCCATGGCTGCAGATGCCTCGGTGGGGGAGTTTTCGTCGGAGCAGCCGGCCAGATTCATGGCCAGCAGCAGCATCAGGACGGCCAGGGCGATTAAGCCGGTGCCGTTGCGAAGGGTTCGGGGGAATAACATGTCGGGGCCTCCAGGGTGACGTTCGGGTTGAAAAGTGGTCACCCTCCATGGGCAAAGGTTGTGCCGGTACCTTCGAGCGAGCCCAACACATTGTTTTATAAGGACATAATAGACGTTTTCCGGTCAATGGCCAGGCCCTGACACCGTGCCCTTCCACCACAATCGAGGTGAAAGATCACACTTCCCCCGAGCCGCGGGCACCGCCGGTGCCCCTTGACAACCGGACCGGGGGTGGGGCTTACTTGGAGGCGAACAATCAGTTCCGCATGACCAACCGGGAAAGGACGGGCACCATGTCCGCCGAAAGGACCCTCAGGGGCAAGACCATCTTCATCACCGGCGCCAGCCGGGGTATCGGCGAAGCGATGGCGCTGCGGGCCGCGCGCGACGGGGCCAACATCATCATCGCGGCCAAGACCACGACCGCCCACGCCAAGCTGCCCGGCACGATCCACACCGCGGCCGAGGCCGTCGAGAAGGCGGGCGGGCGCGCCCTGGCGGTCAAGACCGATATCCGTTTCGAGGATCAGATCGCCGCGGCCATCGAGCAGGGGGTCGCGGAATTCGGCGGGATCGACATCGTCATCAACAACGCCAGCGCGCTGGGCCTGTCGGGTCTGCTCGAAACCACACCGAAGATGTACGATCGCATGCAGGACATCAACGCCCGCGGCAGCTACATGACCATCCAGGCGGCCATGCCTTACCTGCTGAAGGCGGACAATCCCCATGTGCTGAACATCAGTCCGCCCCTCAACCTGAATCCCAAATGGTTTGCCGGCAATACGGCCTACACGCTTTCGAAGTACGCCATGAGTTTCTGGGTGCTGGGCATGTCGGGCGAGTTCGCCGAGCAGGGGGTGGCCTTCAACGCGCTGTGGCCCCGGACCGCCATCGCGACCGCCGCGGTGCGCAACCTGCTGGGCGGCGAAAAGATGATCAACGCCAGCCGCCGGCCCGCCATCATGGGCGATGCCGCCTGGGCGGTCCTCACCCGTGACAGCCGCGCCTGCACCGGCAACTTCCTGATCGACGACGAGGTGCTGGCCGAGGAGGGCGTCACCGATCTTGAACAGTACGCCGTCGTGCCCGGCACCCCCCTTTTCCCTGATTTCTTTCTCGACTGAGGTAAACCCGCATGAACCGCACCAAGATCATCGGCACCATCGGGCCGGCCAGCCACGATCCCGAAACCCTGGCCGCGCTCATGGACGCGGGCCTGAACGTGTGCCGCCTGAACTTTTCCCACGGAACCCGGGACGAGCACGCCGAGCTCATCAAGACCATCCGACAGGTCGCCGAAAAGCAGGGGCGCCATGTGGCCATCCTGCAGGATCTGGCCGGGCCCAAGATCCGCACCGGACCGATGGCCCCCGGTTCGGTGACGCTGGCCGAAGGCGCCTCCTTCCGACTGACGAACCGTGACGTTCCCGGGAACGCGCGCGAGGCGGGGCTGACCTATCCCGATCTGCCGCGCATCGTCAAACCCGGGGACACCCTGATGCTGGCCGACGGCCTGATGGAACTGACGGTGGAAGCGACCGACGGGACCAACGTGGACTGCCGGGTGGTCAAGGGGGGGACCCTGAGCGGGCACAAGGGCATCAACCTGCCGGGCCGAACCATCGACGCGCCCATCTTGTCGGACAAGGACCGCGCCGACCTGGAGTTCGGGCTGGCCCAGGGAGTGGACTACATCGCCGTGTCGTTCGTGCGCACCGCCGCGGATGTCGAAGAGGTCAACCGTATCGTCGCCGGGGCGGGCAAGGACACTCCGGTCATCGCCAAGATCGAGAAGTTCGAGGCCCTCGACAACATCGACGCGATCATCGCGGCCGCGGGCGGGATCATGGTCGCCCGGGGCGATCTGGGTGTGGAAATTCCCCTGGAGCAGGTGCCGCGGGCCCAGAAGACGATCATCGCCAAGACCAACGCCGCCGCCAAGCCCGTGATCACCGCCACGCAGATGCTGCAGTCCATGGTGGAAAACCCGCGCCCGACGCGGGCCGAGGTGACCGACGTGGCCAACGCCATCCTCGACGGCACCGACGCCATCATGCTGTCCGAGGAGACGGCCATGGGGCGATATCCCGTCCAGGCGGTCCAGGTCATGGCCCGGGTGGCCGCCGCGACGGAAAAGGATTTCGATTTCGAGGGCTGGACCCGGAAATTCAAGAAGAACCTGACGATCAGCTTCGAGGCCGCCGTGGCCCTGTCCGCGGTGGAGATGGCCGAGGGCATCGGCGCGGCGGCGATCATCACCTGCACCAAGAGCGGCAGCACGACGCGGCTGGTTTCCCGCCACCGGCCCCGGCAGATCCTGCTGGCGCTGACGACCGAACCGGGAACCGCCCGGGAAATGGCCCTGGTGTTCGGGGCCCAGCCCCTGATCACCGACAAGGTGACCAGCGGCGACCTCCTGGAGGAACTGGCGATCAAGGCGGCCTACCAGGCGGGTTACGTGAAAAAGGGGGACGCGGTGGTGATCACCGCGGGGCTGCCCTTCCACGTCGAGGGCACGACCAACCTCATCAAGATCGCCCGGGTGGGCCGCAAGGACGGCACGCTGTAGGCCGTCAGCGGACGATCACGAACCGCCCCTGGAAATCCTCGAAACGGGTGTCGCTGGATACCACCGTATACAGATAGATTCCGCTGACCACTTCCTGCCCGTTGCGCGACACCAGGTTCCAGGAGGCGCTGCCGCCGTTGTGCACGCCGTCGTGGGAGATGGTCTGGATCAGGTCGCCGCTGGCCGAGAAGATCGAGATCGTGTTCTGGGCGGCCGGAAGGTTGCTGAACATGATCCGTTCGCCGGTGGGGTCCTCGCGGGAAGCGGGCTGCCTCTGGAATTCGGCCAGGGCTTCGCGGGTGGCGGGGTTGGGGAAGACGTAGATGTTGCTGCCCATCCGTTGCCGTTCATCCACCGTCTGGCCCGCGGCCGCGGGCGTGGTTTTCTGGAAGTTGTTCCCGGGCTCGGTCCCGATGCCCGGGCCCGAGGGGACATAGCGCCCATCCTTGATGGCCAGGGCGTGGTCGGTGGCCACCACCGAGTAGAAGGACGGGAAGCCGTCGTGGACCTCGACGTCCCGGTAGCGATAGTACCGGGTGGCCCTTTTGGGGATGACTCCGGGGGCCTCTTCACGGGGCGTCATGGCGAAAAAGGTGTCCAGGACCGTGGGCCAGGATTCCCAGGGCATCAGCCCTTCCATTCCCGGAATGACGGCGCCCCGGGAATCGCGCAGGGGCGGCCGCTCCCTGAAGGTTCCCTCCGGGTCGGCTTCGACCACGGCCTGCATGGCCGCGGCGAGACCGTCGAAGGCCGGGTCGGAATAGCTGACGGGCACATAGATCACGCTTTCGAGCCCGGTATTTTCGCCCAGGGGCAGGGGATTGGGGGAAAAACCGACACCCGCGGGGACGAAGTTGGCGATATCGTATTCCTGGATCATGGCCCATTTGTCGGAACTCGGGGGCAGGTCGATGTCGGTTCCCCGGGGCCTTGTCCAGTTGTTCACCCGCCAGACCTGGTAGGACTCGAAGTCCACGACGTCGCGCAGGAAATCCGGCTCATGTTCGCTGGAATCGTCCCAGTAGACATCCACCTGAAACAGTCCCGGGACCAGGCGCATGTTGGGCGGGGACGGCGGGCGCTCCTCGTTGCCGATCCAGGGGACGCGGGATTCGCGACCCCCGGAACCGGTATAGATCTGGGCGTAGGGATAAAGATCCCTCCTGATGTACGAAGCGAAGGTGTCGTACAGCCCGTCCCCCCAGACGCAGTCCTGACCGACGGCCCGGAAACATTCCTCGCAATTGTCGGCGTTGATGTAGATGCAGCGGCGGCCATCCTGATCCAGGAAAAAGTCGGTCGTCTGGATGTAGGGGACAAACAGCCTGGGATGCGAGCCCGCACAGACCTCGTTGGGCATGGTGGCCCGGTAGTCGAAGAGAGGATCGGGCTCACCCGGCCCCTTGGGCAGGTCCCCGATGCACACCTTGGTTTCCCGGCCGCCCCGGCCGGTGGTCCAGTTGTTGTCCAGGTCGAACCAGTGGCCCCGGACCTGCTCGGTAGCCTTGACGGCGTTTTGCAGCATCTCCGCCTGGCTGTTGCCGATAACCATGGCCAGCCTGTAGATGAGTTTTTCTCCCGGCTTCACGTAGTCGAAGGGCCCGCTGGAGATCATGTACTTCAGGTCGCCCGCCATATCCGGCCGGCGGTCGGGGTCCTTCTGGTCGAGGGTCATCAGGCTGTACCGGTCGGCGTCGGTTTTCGGTTCGCCGTTCTGGTTGACCCGGGCGTTGGTGGCGAAGATCTGGAAAGAGCGGACCTCCGTTTGGCGGGGCGCGATGGTTCCGCTGAAGTCCGTCTTGTGCTCGAGCAGGATGGTGCCGAACCAGCCGGGCAAAGGGTCGACGGGGTCGGCGTCCCGCATCCAGGCCACCTGGATCCTCTGGAAAGCCCCGTCGCTGCTGCGGATGGCCCCGCTGTAGAACCCCGCCAAATCGTCGTGGCCGGTGGTGGTGTCGTCCCGCCGCTGGATGTCGCAGTCGACGTAGAACCCCAGGTAGATGTCGTCGAGGGTCCGGTACCCGCTGTTGAAGATCTCGTAGTCGAAGATGACGATGTCTTCCAGGTCTTCACGGTACCAGGCGGCCGCATGCTGGATCACCGTCAGGTCTAGGGGGTTGTGCTCGGGGTAGATCTCCCGCGAAAGCAGGGTGTTGTCGTGCATGGTGGTGGTGAACATCTGGTCGCCCAGCTGCCCGAAGTCCTCATCCACCAGGCCGTCCCCGTCGTCGTCGTAACCGTTGAGGGGATCCTCATCGTAGCGGCCGTCGTTGTCGTCGTCGGCCAGGGGGTGAGGCAGGCGGTTGCCGGTGGCCGTGTCGTTGGGGATGGGCCGGATGACCTTGCCGCCCTTCGCTTCGTAGATCGTGTCCAGGATATCGTCCCCGGGTCGAAACTCCCGCTCGGGCTGGCCCGTCGAAACGGCCACTTCCCCGTTGACCCGGCCCCCGACCCACAACCCGGCCCCCCAGAGATACTCGTGACCCGACCCTCCCGGCCATTCGCCGGAGGGTGAGGTGCTGTAGGGCAGGTTTTCGGTGAACTGGGAGCCGATCAGGCCATGGTTGGTGATGTTGATCTGGAGTTCGCCCACATCCAGGACATAGGACCCGTCGAGGACATGAATGCCGTCCGGCTGGATGACTTCCTCCTCGCGCAAAGGCTCTTCCGGTTTGCCCAGGGCGGGTTCCGGGAGGCCAATCACGAGCGTCGTCAACCAGATCAAGGCCATGGGCCAGGAAAAAAGAGAGCGACTAGACACCATTAAAAAAGCAGCCCCAATGGGTGTTTTGCCGACTTTGGCCGGTTCGGGGGCGAACCCCGGCGTCAGGCGACTTGAGGTCTGAAATTAGGTATTGGGGAGGGTGGGGTCAAAGAAGGATTGGTGCCCGGAGGGTCCGGGACCGGGGCCTGACTTGACAAACGGCGTGAGGAAACGGTTTTTCATCCCTATGAACAGGACCCACACTTGGGGTTTGATCCCCGATTTTGCCATTTTGGTGACCCTGATGCTGATCCTTGCGGGCGGCTGCTCGGACAAAACGGATCTGGGTGGAGCCCCCCTGGTCAACAGCATTCCCGACACGCGCATCACGGCGAAGCCGGTGCCCATGGAGGCCAGCTTTGCCGTGGACCTCAAGTGGGTCGGTTACGACAACGACGGCGATGTGGTGGGTTACGAATGGAAAATCAGCAACAATGGGGTGGACGGGATCAGTCCCCGCGACACCCTGACGGTGGACCCCCTGTCCGGGGCGGTCATCCATCCCTGGCACTACACGACCCACACCGACACCGCCTTCGTGCTCCTGGCCGACCAACCGGGTTTTGAGGGGGACGACCCGCTGAAGCCCCGGAGTTTCCGCACCCATACGTTTTTCATTCGCGCGGTGGACGACAAGGGCGCGGTGGACCCAACCCCCGCCCACACCACCTTCACGTCGACCACCGTCGCGCCGACGGTCCGGGGTGTGTTCCCCCTGTTGCACGACAATATCGCCCGCAACGTTCCGGCTTCGGTCAACCTGGCCTGGGAGGGGTCCGACCCTGATTTCGTGGACGGCATTCCCACCCAGATCCGCTACTTGTGGACCTCCGCCCAGTTCGACACCACCAGCCTCGGAACGCCCAGGTACATCCGGACCGATTTCGAATATGACCTTCATTACGACGAATTGTTGGATTTCGATGATCCCCGGTGGTCCCAATGGCAAAGTTTCGGGCAGACTTCCGACGATCGCAGTGTCCGGTTTTCCAACCTTCCGGACGGGAAGTATTTCCTGTTCGCGCTGCAGGTCCGGGACACGGCGGGGGCCGTGAGCATCGGCAGGGGGTATCAGAAGGAGGTCCTCAACGTCCGGGTCGTGAAGAACGGATTCTTCCCGGAGGTGGCCCTGGTGGAACGCAATCTCGGCCAGGCGGCCTTCTCCGAGGAATATGATGAAATCCCCAGCGGGCAATCCCTGAATTTCAGCTGGTCGGTTTCGGCCGAGGATTACAACGGGGTCATCACCTCCTGCCGGCACGGCTGGGACCTGATCGACACCAATGATTCCAACGATCCCGGCTGGTTGGTGCCTCCCGGCTTGTCCCGCAAGAATTTCTACGCCGAGGAGGTCACCTTCGGCGAGGGATTCCATACCTTCTACCTCAAGGTCGAGGATGACGCCCAGCAGGTGAGGCTCATGAAGTGGGGGGTGGCCGTCCTTCCCGAGCCGTGATTCAACGGATGATCACGAACCGCCCCTGGAAATCCTCGAACCGCGTGTCGTCCGAAACCACCGTGTAGAGATAGATCCCGCTGACCACTTCCTGCCCGTTGCGCGACATGAGGTTCCAGGTGGCCCCGCCGCTGCCGTCGGTCCCGTCGTGGTAGATGGTCTCCACCACGTCGCCGCTGGTGGTGAAGATCGTGATGGTATTGTGGGCCGCCGGCAGGTTGTTGAACATGACCCGTTCGCCGGTGGGGTCGTTGAAGGAGGCCGGCTGTTTCTGGAAATCCGCCAGGGCCTCGCGCGTGGCGGGGTTGGGGAAGACGTAGATGTTGGACCCCATCGTGGCGCGCTCCTCGGCGGTTTGTCCCACGGGGGCCGGCATGGTGATCTGGAAGTTGACGCCGGGGTCGGTCTGGACCCCGTAGCCGGCCGGAATCCAGATCCTGCTGTCGTTTTCCCAAACCAGGGCGTGGTCCGAGGCCACCACGGAATAGAAAGTCCGGAAGCCGTCATGGACTTCCTTGTCGAGGTAGGAATAGTAGCGGGTCGCCCGTTTGCCGACCACGCCTGGCGCCTCGGCCCGGGCCGTCACGGCGAAGAAGGTGTCCAGGACCGTGGGCCGGGCTTCCCAGGGAATGAGCGTTTCCCGGCCGGGAATGACCCGGCCCAGGGAGTCGCGCAACGGCGGCCGGGTGACGAACTGGCCGTCGGGGTCGGCATCCACGAAATCCCGCATGATCTGGTCGAGTCCCGCGAAAGCGGGATCGGCCAGGCAGGCCGGGACGTAGACGGCGATATCCAGGCCGGTGTTGCGGCCCAGCGGAAGGGGGTTCAGGGAGTCGGCCGCCCCCGGAGGGGTGAAGTTCTTCACGTCGAACTCCTCGATCATGCCCCAGGATTCGGAGGTGGGCGCGGCGTCAGGTCTGGTTCCCGCCGGCCGGGTCCAGTCGGCGACCCTCCAGATCCGGTAGGATTCGAAATCGACCACGTTGCGCAGGTAGTCGGGTTCGTGTTCGCTCAGGTCGTCCCAGAAAACCTCCACCTGGTCGTGACCGGGCACCAACCGCATGTTCGGCGGCGAGGGGGGAACCTCGCCGGAACTGATCCAGGGGACCCGGCTTTCCCGGCCATTGGTTCCGGTGAAGAACTGGGGATTGCGGAAATAGGAATACATTCCGGTAAAGGTCCAGTACAGCTCGTTCTCTTCGGTGCAGTCCTGGCCCATGCCCCGGTAGCATTCCTCGCAATTGTCCGCGTTCACGTAGATGCAGTACCGGCCGTCCTGGTCGATGAACATCGCTTCCTTGGAGATTCTTTCGTACCCGAAGCGCGGTTCGTGGCCGGTGCAGCTCTCGTCCATGAAATAGGCCCGGTAGTTGAACAGGGGTTCGCCACCGCTCTGGTAGCTGGGCAGGTCGCCCAGGCAGACCTTGGTCTCGAAACCGGCGGTACCGGTGGTCCAGTTGTCGTCCAAGTCGAAATACCGGCCCTGGCAGACCTCCATGGCCTTGAGGGCGTTTTCCAGCATTTCCCGCTCGTTGCCGCCCATGACCAGGCCCAGACGGTAGTGCAGGGTGCGACCCGGGGGCACGTGGCCGAAAGGACCGCTGGACATCATGAATTTCAGGTCCGTCGCCTGGTCGGGGCGCTGGTCGGGGTCATGCTGCTTGAGGGTCATCAGGTGATAGCGGTCAATGTCGGAAAGGGGCTCGCCGTCCTGTTCGACCCGGGCGTTGGTGGCGAAGATCTGGTAGGAACCCACCGACACCTTGCGCGGCGCCCGCAGACCGCTGAAGTCGGTGTCGTGATCCAGCAGCACGGTGCCGAACCAGCCGGGCAGGGGGTCTGTGGGATCACCGTCCCGCATCCAGGCCACTTCGAGCCGGTGAAAGGCCCCGTCGCTGCCCCGCACGGCGCCGCTCCAGAGTCCGGCCAGGTCGTCGGGCTGCGAACCGCCTTCGCCGCGCCGCTGGATATCGCCGTCGACATAGAAACCCAGGTAGACATCCTCGAGAAGCTTGTTGCCCGTGTTGGTGATCTCGAAATCCAGCGCGATGATGTCCTGGTATTCCTCCTGGAACCAGGTGGCCGCGTTCTGCACCACCGTCACACCCAGGGGAAAATGGGAGGGGTAGAGTTCCCGCACCAGGGGGATGTCGTCGTGCATGGTGGCGGTGAACATCTGGTTGCCGATCTGCCCGAAATCCTCGTCGATCAGACCGTCCCCGTCGTCATCCCGGCCATTGAGGATGTCCTCGTCGTAGGCCCCGTCGCGATCGTCGTCGGCGCGGGCGTCGGGAAGCCGGTAACCGGTGGGAAGGTCCTGGGGCCAGGGCCTCACGACCTGGGCGCCGCGGGCCTCGTAGATCGTGTCGAGCAGGTTGCTGTCCGGGCGCAATTCCCGCTGGGGTTGCCCGGTGGTGACACCGGGTTCGCCCTTGATCTTGGCGCCGATCCACAATCCCGCCCCCCACAGGTATTCGTGGCCCGAGCCGCCGGGCCATTCGCCCGACGGCGCCTGGCTGTAGGGAAGGGTCGAGGTGTACTGCGACCCGATCAGTCCGTGGTTGGTGATGTTGACGTGGAACCGGCCGCGATCCAGGACATAGGAACCGTCCAGGACATGAACCCCGTCCGGCCGATCGGCCGTCTCGGCGGGAATGTCTTCCGAGGTTTCCGCGAGGGCCGGCAAAGAGGAGCACAGGAATGCTCCCAGGCACAGGATGCGCCACGCCGTGGCGGGGCGACAAGGGGTATTCCCCGCCCTGAACTTCGGGAAGATCATATGGACTTTCATCTGGTCCCGGAATATTTGAGCGATCCGGGAATTAAGGGTGCCCGTCGGGGGTGCAGGACATCTAAAATTAGGGTCAGGGAAGGGCGGGAGCAAACTTCCTATGGGTCAAAAAAAGGAGTATATCCGACCTTTTTAGCTCTGGTCGGCGGCGGGGTCGTTCCCGGGCTCGGCGGTGTCCCCGGCGGCCAGGCTTCGCCCGGGGGGCAGCATGTCCCGGAAAACGACACCGTAGATTTCCCAGATGGTGACAAAAAGTGCCGCCACGATGGGGCCCATGATCAGGCCCAGGGCGCCGAACATGGTCAATCCGCCGAGGGTGGCCAGCAGGATCAGAAGGTCCGGCATCTGGGTGTCCTTGCCCACCAGCCAGGGCCGCACCACGTTGTCGATGCTGCCGACGACCAGGGCGCAGAAAATGGCCAATCCCACCCCCTGGGCCACATGGCCTCCCACGATGAGAATGACCACCGCCGGCACCCAGATCAAGCCGGTGCCGATGCCGGGAATGACCGACAGCACCGTCATGAGGGTGCCCCAGAACACCGCGCTGGGAATGCCGACCACCGCGAAGGCCAGCCCCGCCAGACCGCCCTGCAGGATGCCGATCACGGCGGTCCCCTTCAACGTGGCCCGGGTGACCGAGCTGAACTTTTCCAGCAGGCGTCTTTCCTCGGCGTCCTCCAGGGGCAGGTAGTACAGGATCAGGTCGATGACCCTGCCGCCGTCCATGAGAAAGAAATACATGCTGTAGAGCATGATCATCAGGGCGAACAGGAACTGCACCGTTCCCGCGGTCGCGCTGGAAAGGTTGTTGATCAGGAACCTGCTGATCCCGCTGACCATCTGCCCGGCGCGGGTCAGGATCTCGCCCTCGTAGGGCTCGAACTTCTCGTACAGCGGCTGGCTTTTCAACCACAGGGCGACCTCGTCGGGATGGTTGAGCTTGTCCTGGATCCAGGGGCTGACCGATTCCCCCACCTTGATGGCCTCGGCGGTGACCACCCCCAGCAGCACGGCCAGCGGGATGATGATCAAAAGAACGATCATCACCAGGGTGACGACCGACGCCAGGGACCGCCGCCCGCCGAACCAGCGGGTGAAACGCCGGTAGACTGGCTGGGACAAGGAGGAGAAAATGCCCGCCAGAAGCACGGCCATGAGGAAGGGCTGGATCATGGACAGGAACGTCAGGGTGATGCCGGCCACCAGGGTCAGCAGGACAGCCTTGTTCACGGTCGAGGTCTGCATCGTCGTCTCCCCGCAGGACGGTTGGGTCTCAGTCGGTCAGATAATACTCGAGGGTGGCCACGACCCGCACGTTCTTGATGTGGGGCGTGTTCGAGTCGCGGTCGGTGATGGAGAACTGCCCCTGGCTGGCCTTGCGGATCTTGCCCAGGTTGCTGTCCGAGTCGCGCGCGAACTTTTCCGCCACCTGGCGGGCGTTGCGGGTGGCTTCGGCGATCATGTCGGGCTTGATGTCGTTCAGCCCGGTGAACAGGAACTGGGGACGCGCGTCGTAGTCGTCGCTACCCACGGCGATGCCTTTTTTGCCCAGCTCGACCAGCCGGGTCATGGACGCGCGCACGCCTTCGATGTTGCCGGAATAGACGGTGATCGTGGCGGTGCCCTGGTAGCGGAAACCCTCCTGGGGCCCCCCGTAACGCTGAGCGCGCCGGTCGATGATCGCGGGGCTGCCGACGGTGATCTCGTCGCCGGTGAACCCGTCGGCCCTGAGGAACTCCTGCACGGTGAGGGACTGCTTTTCCAGGTTGGCCGTCAGCGCGGCCAGGTCGTTGTCGGCCACGTCGAACCGGATGGGCCAGATGGCGATGTCGGCGGCCACTTCACGCTCGGACAGCCCCTTGGCCGCCACCGTTCGGTCCAGGGCCCGGAACGACACGACCCCATCGGCGATGAAATACCCCAGCAGGGCGAGGCCGGCGCAGATGAAGACGCCGAGAATCAGGGCTTCGCCGTATCTTTTCCGGTCCATGATCGTCCTCCTGGAGGGGCCTTCGCATCCTTTGGCAGGACAATACCCAAAGCCCCGGCCCCGGTCAACCAACCCCGGGTTGGCGGTCGGGGCGTTGTCTGTTAAGTTTTCGCGGTTGCCTGAAACGAGCCTGAAACGAGCCTGAAACCCCAGCAAGGAGATAGCCGTGGCCGACCTGAAAGCCGTCATCGAAACCGACAAGGGCACCATCAATCTGACCCTGTTCGCGGACAAGGCCCCCCTGACGGTGGCCAACTTCGTCAATCTGGCCAACCGCGGATACTACGACGACCTCATCTTCCACCGGGTGATCGACCAGTTCATGATCCAGGGCGGCTGCCCCCAGGGCACCGGCACCGGCGGCCCGGGCTACCAGTTCGCCGACGAGTGCACCGCCGACCTGCGCCACGACGGCCCCGGCGTCCTGTCCATGGCCAATGCCGGCCCCGGCACCAACGGCAGCCAGTTTTTCATCACCCATGTGGCCACCCCCTGGCTCGACGGCAAGCACACCGTGTTCGGTCGAGTGGAAGGCCCCGCCGACCAGGACGTGGTCAACGCCATCGCCGGCGGCGACGGCATGAAAAAGGTCACCATCGAGGGCGACGCGGGCCCGCTGCTGGAGAAGATGGCCGAGGATGTCGCTCGCTGGAACGCGCGCTTGGGCGACTGACCTGTTTTGCCTTTGGCCGGGATCAGTGTGGGAATGAATTTGATATGCAGGACGGTTGGAGGGCCCCCCGGGGGGCCTTTCGGCCGCGGCAAATTGAACAATAAGCTAGAGTGACGATGAAAACGCTCTATTTCGACAATGATGGCACGATTCTCGTCGAAGAAAAAATGCGGTGAAGTCTGATTTGGGCGATGGAAAATTTGAAGCGGCCGTTAGGGCGGCTGGCTTTGAGAAGCTCGTTTGCGTGGGAAATTTTTGCGGAATTTCCCGCTCGATAAAGGACCTCGGAGAGGAATTCGACGACCCACAGGTAGCCGAATTTGCGCGCCCGACCCCAAAGGTAGCGGGCGTGATGTTCTGGAATGGTTGAACGGAACAGCACTCTAACAAGAGCTTCCCCAGGATAGTCTACCCCCCGGCCATGCCCGCCATGGACCGGGGCTTTTCGTGCCACAACCGGTGACAGGTGCTGCACAGGGTGACCAGGTTTTCGGCGTGGTTGTTTCCCCCCTGCGCCCGCGGTTTGAGGTGGTGGACTTCCAGGAACCTGGTGTGCCCGCAGCCCGGGGTCCGGCAGGTGTGGCGATCGCGGGCCAGGACCAGGCGACGCGTGGCGGGCGGGATGGTCGCGGTGTTGCGCCGCCCGGGCCGGGCCACCTCGGCATCGCATTTCATGGCCTCGGCAACTTCTTTTTCGACAGCAAGTTCCCCCTTTGATGTAGGCGTCGTGACCTGGTGGCAATCCGGGCACTGGTGCACGTGGATCTGATAGGGGGGACGACCGCCGAAGGCCCCCCGGGGGGCCTTTTCCCGGGCTTCAACCAGGTGGGCCAGGGCGTCGAGGATCATCTCCGCCCGGCCGCCAACCGGACCCTTTCGGTGAAGCTTCTCGAGCAGGGCCTCGTACCGCGCGAACTGTGCCGGCGTCATTTCCACCGACAATCGGACGGGCACCGACGCGGGGGGTGTGGACACGGAATGGTCGGACGGAATCAATTCAACCTGGTCCGGGCTGGCTTTTCTTCGCGCCCGCCCCTTCGCCACGGCCACTTTCTTTTCCAGCTCGCGCCGCGAACTTTCCCTGGCCGCGGCCACCCAGCCGGTTTCGTTTTCGGGGGACGCGACCTTCACGATTTCGCGCGCCTTGGTGTAGCCAAGATCCCCGCTCGCGATGGCCCCGCGCACTTCGGGCAGCGTCTCCAGCCTGCGGGCCAACTGGACAAAATCACCGGTTCGCGTTTTGGAGAATTCCAGCTCGACCCGGGCGTACTGGTTGATGGAGGAATACCCCAACTCGCGGTACAGCCGGCGCCGCATGATGTCGCCGAACCACAGGACGGCGCACTGCTGGGCCCGGTCCATGGCGCCGATGGATTTCTTGAGGGCGGCGTCGGCGAAACGGGCGGATTCATGGGGCTGGAAAGCGATGGAATTCATGACGGAATCTCCCTGGGGATGGGGTTGGGGGAGGTATGAATTCAATATAACTCAATGATGGCGAAAATAAAGCGAAAATATTACATAACACACTGTAAAAAAATAAAATAAACAAACTCTTATTTTGCCGCCAACCGCCTCCAGATCGTATCCCGTCCCAGCTTGGCGAACCCCACCTTGATGTACCCGAACAGCTCCAGCGTGTCCTGATCCTTCAGCGTGATCTTGGCGTTGTAGGTCTTGCCGCTTTCGGGATCGTAGATGCGCCCGCCCTCCCATTTGTTTTTCCCGTTGAATTCAAATCCGGTGGCCAGGACCAATCCCATCAGCGGTCGGGACCTCAACGCGGGATCGTTGTTCCGGTGGTCCAGGCGCGGGGTTCCGGGTTCACCGCCGGTTTCGTCGTCCCCATAGAGGGGTTTGCTGAGCCAGACGATGCGGCACTCGTACCCGTTGTCCCCGTTGAAGATCTCGACATGGGAGTTGGCGCCGTCGTCATTGATCTCGGTGACCCACACGCCCAGGACGGCGTCGGTGTGGAAAACCGGGTCTTCCGCGGCGGCCGGCCACGGGGTCAGGACCGCCGTGATCAGGACCGCGGTCATCAGGACCGCGGCCGACCGGCGAAGGGGATTTTCCAAGCTCTTTCTCCCGCGTTGCGGAACCAAATTTTCACCAAGGTATTACATAGGATGTCACATTTTACGTCCCGCGGCACATTGATTTTGATCCCGAGGAGACAAACCGGATGCCCGGAGGTCCACTCATGATAAAAATTCTGATATTGGGCACCCTGCTGCTCGGGTCGCTGGTGCTGTTGTCCAATTTCAGGGCGGGCAGCCGGCGCCCCGACGGCCCGGGCCGGACCAATAGGCCCGCCAAAAGGCCCCTGGGGATCGTCGCGGCCTTCACCGGTGAAGATCATGGTCCTACGGCGGCTCAGGAAAAGTTCGACGAAAAGATCCGCAAAACCGAGGACCAGTGGAAAACCGAACTGACCGAGGACCAGTACCAGGTGACACGCTGCGGGGCCACCGAACGCCCGTTCACCGGCCTCTACTGGAACAACCGCGAGGAAGGCTCCTACCAGTGCGTGGGTTGCGGCCAGGAGCTTTTTTCCTCGGATGCCAAATACGACTCGGGCACCGGCTGGCCCAGTTATACCAAGCCGGTCGATCCGAAGGCCGTCGACGAGATCAAGGACATCAGTTACGGGATGGTGCGCACCGAGGTGGTCTGCAGCCGGTGCGAGGCCCATCTTGGCCATGTTTTCGCGGACGGACCGAGGCCCACCGGCAGGCGCTACTGCATCAATTCGGCCTCCCTGGATTTCGTGCCCGCCACCGAGGAAAAGCCCAGGGAAAAAGCGGGATAACTCTCCGGCGATTGACCTGATTGCCCAGCGGTTTATACTTCACCGATGACAGGCTTGCAGGTTTCGCCAACGGAGGAGTCCCCGTGAAAGACGTGACAGCGATCATCCTGGGCGGGGGCCGCGGTTCGCGCCTTTACCCTTTGACCCTCGAGCGCAGCAATCCCGCGGTCAGTTTTGCGGGCAAGTACCGCCTCATCGACATCCCCATCAGCAACTGCATCAACTCGGGGGTGAAGAAGATCTTCATCCTGACCCAGTTCATGTCCGCCAGCCTGCACCGCCACATCATGCAGACCTACGCCTTCGACATCTTCACCAACGGGTTTGTCGACATCCTGGCGGCCGAACAGACCCCCGACAAGTCGGACTGGTTCCAGGGCACCAGCGACGCCGTCCGGGCCACGCTGAACCACACCATGTATTACGAGTCCGACCAGATCGTCATCCTGAGCGGGGACCACCTGTACCGCATGGATTATTCCGAGATGGTGCGCTATCACCGCGAGAGCAAGGCCGAGGTCACCATCGGCGTGTACCCGGTGCAGAAGAAGGAAACCAGGGGGCTGGGCCTGCTGCGGGCGCGACCCGACGGCCAGGTGTCGGCGTTCGTGGAAAAACCCACCGACCCGGAGGTGGTGGCCGGGTTCAAGGCCGACCCCGCCCTTTTCAAGGCGCGGAACATGGACATCAATGATGATCGCTACCTGGCGTCCATGGGCATCTACGTCTTCGAGCCGCACGTTCTCCGCGAGCTGCTGGCCGACGAGTCGAACACCGATTTCGGCAAGGAGGTCATCCCCGGAGCGATCGACACCCACCGGGTCATGGCCTTCCCCTTCAACGGCTACTGGCGGGACATCGGAACCATCGACGCGTTCTTCGAGGCCAACCTGGACCTGACCGACAGCCATCCGGCCTTCAATCTGTACCAGGGCAGCTGGCCCTTCCACACCCGCGCCCGGGCCCTGCCGCCCAGCCGGATCGTCGAATCAGAGATCATCGACAGCCTGGTGGTCGAGGGTTCGAGGGTGACCGGCGCCCGGATCACCAACTCCATCGTGGGCATTCGCGCGCGGGTGGGGCGGGGATCGGTCCTGAAGGATGTCATCCTCATGGGCAGCGATTTCTACGAAGGTGAGCAGAAGGTGCGGGACGACGCGCTCCACCGGCATGACCTGCCGCGCATGGGCGTCGGCCGGAACTGCAACATCGAGCGGTGCATCATCGACAAGAACGCCCGCATCGGCGACGGGGTGATCATCAGGCCGCATCCGGACGTGGCCGAATACACCGGCGAAAGCTGCTGGATCCGCGACGGGATCACCATCATTCCCAAAGGGGTCATCATCGAACCCGGCAGTGAACTGTAGTCCATGACCAAGGCGTTATTCATCATCCTGGCGGTGACGATGGCCGCGGGGGCGGCCTCGGCGGAAATCGCCCCGCCCGACACCGCCGCGGTCGACACCGTGGCCGTGCTGCCGGTCGAATTGGGCGAGGAATACTTCGCGCGCCTGGACGATTTGAAATGCACCGAATTGAGCGCGTTCGCCTACAAGGAAATTCCCGATTACGTCCTGAACGACCGGCCCGACCTGCTCTACGAGTTCGTCCTCTACTGGGAATACCGCTGCCTGAGCATCGAACCCGCCTTCCGGGCCCGCATCCTGGGCAGCATCTGGGACGGGGCCTTCGACGAGAGTCAGTACGGTGAAGAGGTCATCGACCGTTTGATCGATCGCTACGATCCGCCTGTGAAATCCAAGAACCCCCAGCTCAGGAAATCCTACGACCAGTTCACCACCAGCTTTGCCGACCAGATGCTGCCCCACGTCCCCTACAACAGCCTGGAGGAGTTCTTCTGCCTGTTCTACTCCGGCAAGACCACCGAGGCCTGGTCGCTGTTGGAAAGCGAACCCCTGGAGGACACCTGGCTGCGTTTCTACTACGACGCCGAACTGATGGAACTGGAGGGAAACAGCGCGGTGCCGACCCTGGCCGCCACCGCCGGGGCCTGGTGGCCCTCGGGCAACATGTCTTTCGTAGGTGACAAGCCGCTGGTGGGCATCCTGGCGGGGGTCCGCTGGCCCAACTGGCTGGCGCGCTTCGTGTTCGAAGTCCGGGTGGGCCGCTCGGACACGCCGTACCTGGTCGATGAAAACGGAATCACCGGCCGCTCGGACCGTTTCGACGCCACCCTGGTGGGTGGAGAATTCGGACGCATCCTGCTCAAGAAGGATCACCACAACCTGGATCTTTTCCTGGGCGTCGGATTAGACGGGGTCAAGCCCTTCAAGGACGCGGACCTCATATTGGCCGCCCCGAATCTCAACCTGGGTCTGGGATACCGCCTGTTCCTGGGCAAGGACCGAAACTGGACCCTGGGCCTGGACGTCAGGCACGAGTGGATCGGCGAGCGCAACGAACAGGCCGACAGCATGTCGGGCCAGGCCTGGAGCGCGCGGTTCTGCCTCGGCTACACCTTCAACGAAGGTCGGGACCGCCGGTTGCGGGGCCTGGGCCAGTGACGAAAAAACCATACACGCACGGTATGGTTTTGAAAGTCGACCGGGCCAGAATCACCTTGTTTCAAGCCATTTTCACGGTTACTTTTGACGGGAAACCAACAGGGTCTGTGTATTTTATCACAGCTCGATTTCCATGTTTGGGTCGAGTGTGGCGGCCAGGTTCCTGACCGGACCGCCATTTTGATCGACAACCTGATCAAGGAGTAGGACGATGAGTTTCCAGGATCGTCTCGAAAAACTTCTCGCCGGTTCCCATATCAACCGCAACATCCCCCGCACCGATCTCATCCAGGCCTGCGTCGCCAACGGCGAAGCCTTCGTCAGCAAGAACGGTGCCCTGGCCACCTGGACCCGTCCCGAGTCCACCGGCCGCAGTCCCCTGGACACCATCATCGTCAAGCGCGCCTCTAGCGAAGCGACCATCGACTGGTCCGCGGCCAACAACATCCCCGTCGATGAGGAAACCTTCGACATGCTGGTCGAGGACGCCATCGAGACCCTGGGCGCCTCGGCCCACGTCTACGCCAGCGACCGCGTGGTCGGCGCCGACGCGGCCTATGCCCTGCCCGTGACCACGATTTCCAACAAGTCGCTGAACGTGCTGTTCCTGGACAACATGTTCCGGCCCGTGCCCAAGGACATCGACAAGTCCATCTTCGCCGACAAGCCCTTCACCCTGCTGGTCTGCCCCGACAACAAGCTGGATCCCGCCCGTTACGAGGGCCGCCTGCGCGTCGATCCCCGCATCGGCGGCACCAGCACCATGGTCATCGCCACGGACTTCGACCGCCGCATCGGCGTGGTCTACGGCTCGGCCTACTGCGGCAGCTGCAAGAAGATGCTGTTCACGGTGATGAACTACCTGCTGCCGGCCGAGGGCATCCTGCCCATCCACTGCTCGGCCAACGAGGGCAAGGACGGCGACATCGCCCTGCTGCTGGGCCTGTCCGGCACCGGCAAGACGACCCTGAGCGCCGACGCCAGCAGGGCCCTGCTGGGCGACGACGAGCACGGCTGGAGCGACACCGGCACCGCCAACTTCGAGAACGGCTGCTACGCCAAGCTGATCGACCTGAATCCCAAGAAGGAACCGGAAATCTACAAGGCCTGCTTCGACAAGAAGCCCTGGAAAGAGCACGGATCCATCATCGAGAACGCGATGATGTACCCCGACGGCACCTTCGACCTGTTCGACGACCGTTTCACGCCGAACAGCCGCGGTTCGTACCCGCTGGAGTACCTGACCAACATCAAGCCCAGTTCCACCGGCGGCCATCCCAAGACCATCCTGTTCCTGACCGCCGATGCCAACGGCGTGCTGCCCCCGGTCAGCAAGCTGACCAGCGAGCAGGCCAAGCTGTGGTTCATCATGGGTTACACCAGCAAGCTGGCCGGCACCGAGACCGGCGTGACCGAACCCAAGAGCGCGTTCAGCCGCTTCTTCGGCGCGCCCTTCATGCCCCGCAATCCGGATGAATACGCCGACCTGCTGGGCAAGAAGCTGGACGAGCACGGCACCGTGGTCTACCTGATCAACACCGGCTGGAGCGGCGGGGCCTACGGCGTCGGTTCCCGGATGGACATCATGCTGACGCGGGCCATG
>Ga0210065_1000004_pt1 | contig 94177 bp, 68 predicted proteins | sample Muzzi_PWB_D1_FD_185533 | JGI IMG/M metagenome (GOLD analysis project Ga0210065, IMG submission 185533) | Wetland microbial communities from San Francisco Bay, California, USA, that impact long-term carbon sequestration - Muzzi_PWB_D1 (SPAdes) | ecosystem: Environmental > Aquatic > Marine >... | reverse complement strand
ATCAGGGCCCCCGCCACGGCAAGATCAACGCCGCCGAGATAACCGAGGCCCATGCCGTTGCCGGCAAGGACCCGCTTCAATACGGCCATCAGGACCACCATCGTGATGATGAAGATCAGAAGCTGGGGAGGATAAATCTGCCAGGGCCACAACTTTCCCGTGGTCGCCCGGAGGCGGGCGATGTTCGCGCGCATGCGCTTGCGCATCACCATCACCGCCTTGACGGCGCCGATCAGGATAGCCACCGGCACAAGCCAGTAGAGGTTGGTCGGGGACATGTCCAGGGCCAGGGCGCGCCGGAACAGACGCACGCTGCCGAAAACGAGACTGAGAGAACCCAGGACCAGCCAGGTCTGGGCCATGATCAAAAGGAAGCGTCCGCTTATCATTCATTTATCCAATCAATGGGAGCTTGGTTGTTTCTGGAGCCTCAAAGATAAGGAACTTGGAAGTAGATGCAATCTCCAGGGAAAGGCCTTTCAGCCTTCCCACCCGAAAACCCCCAGGTCAATCCGTCCGTCGGGGCGAAACACCACCCCTTCATCCTCAAGCAGGATCCGCTGCTCGGTGACGGAATCGCCTCCGGGGCGGTCACTGATTCCCCCCTTGGCGTTGATGACCCGGTGCCAGGGCACCCCGCTGTCCGGGGTCAGGTTTTTCAGGGCCGCGCCCACCAGGCGCGCCCTTCGCGGCAGGCCCGCGGACTCGGCGACCTGGCCGTACGTCGCCACCCGACCCGATGGAATGGACATGACCGCGGCGTAGATCCGGTCGAGATGGTTCAGGTTTCCGGCCATGGCCCTTTCCGGGATTCGGGTTCCAGGGGGAAGGTAGAAACAGAAAGGGCCGGGATCAACCCGGCCCTTCAACTCTTTCCCATGTCGGGGCGTCCTTTTTTTATGTTCTTCCCTAGCGGACGCGGATTCCGCAATAGGGACCAGATTGCCGGTGATTGAGGAAATTCCTCCAGGTGGCCTGGCTTTTTGCCGCCCGCACAACCCCTCGGGAGAGGCCGAGCCAGCGTCCGATTTCACCCCAGGCGTAGCCCTGCTTGCGCATCTGGATCAACTCACGCCTGGGCACGCCGGTGTAACGGGACAGCCGCTTGGCGATGTTCTTGTCCTGCTTGGTGATCCGGACCGCCGGTTGATACCGCACCGGCAAGGCCTGCCGGTAGACGGGGGACTGGTGATACGTCCCGTTATCGACCTGTATTTTCACATTGGGGGTTCTCAATGTGCCCGTGACCCGGATGCGGGCCTGGGCTTGATCGGCAGCGCCCAGCATTAAAGAAACAACCAAGGCCGCCAGACTGAAAAATTTCATCGCTTTCATGATCAACCTCCTTGAGGGAACCCGTTTGGGGTGTTGAGCCGTCTATTGCATCGGGCGTGCCATGATTAGCCAAATCGTTGCAAGCTATTTGGTTGTTTTTGATTAAATCATTAAAGCCATGTTTTCCCCTCCAGGAACCCGCCCAATTTGTCCTTAAATGGAGACATAAATTCCAGAAATTAAGTTTGATGCGAATCACAATGTGAATGATAATAGATTTCGTTTTCACAAATTCGATATTACCCTCTCCGGAGACCCCGACCCACCATGCTGTTCAACTCACTGACCTTCGTCGTGTTTTTTGCGGTGCTGCTGGCCATCTATTACAGCCTGCGAAACTGGCCTCTGCAAAAATCCCTGCTGTTGGCGGCCAGTTATGTTTTTTATGCCGCCTGGAATCCGCCTTTTGTCATCCTCCTGTGGATCTCCACCCTGGTCGACTGGTTCGCCGCCAAAAGGATGGACCGCGAAGAGACCCACGGTCGCCGACTCGCCCTGTTGTGGGTCAGCCTGGTGGCCAATCTGGGGTTGCTGGGATTCTTCAAGTACGGCGGCTTCGTCATGGAGAACTTCCAGAACGTGATCGGTTTCTACGGGATGACCTTCGAGGCCGCCAAACCGGACATCATCCTTCCGGTGGGCATCTCGTTCTACACCTTCCAGACACTCAGCTACACCATGGATGTCTACCTGCGCCGCGCCAAGCCTTCGCGGTCCTTCCTGGATTTCGCCTTGTACGTGACGTTTTTCCCGCAGCTGGTCGCCGGACCGATCGTGCGCGCCACCGACTTTCTGCCCCAGTGCCTGACCCCGCGTCGCGCCACCCGGGAAATGTTTTCCTGGGGCCTTTTCCTGATGACGCTGGGCATGTTCCAGAAGGTTGTCCTGGCGGATATCATGCTGGCCCCCACGGCGGAAACGGTTTTCGGATGGAGCAAGGGCCCCCTGGCCACCCTCGACGCCTGGCTGGGGGTGCTGGCGTTCAGCGGCCAGATATTCTTCGACTTCGCCGGGTACTCGACCACCGCGATCGGCGCGGCCTTGTGTTTCGGCTTTTCGCTGCCGGATAACTTCCGCTGCCCCTACGCCGCGATCGGCTTCAGCGATTTCTGGCGCCGCTGGCACATCTCGCTTTCCAGCTGGCTGCGCGACTACCTCTACATTCCCCTGGGCGGCAACCGCAAGGGCAGGATCCGGACGGATCTGAACCTGATGATCACCATGCTGCTGGGCGGCCTGTGGCACGGGGCGAGCTGGACCTTCGTGGCCTGGGGTGGAATGCACGGCGCCTTCCTGGCCATTGAGAGACTGCTCAAGGAGCGCTACGGGAAAGCGGGCTGGGCCCGCGCCCTGACCGGCGGCCTGGCCGGGCGGATTTTCCTGGGCCTGGTCACCTATTTCCTCGTCAACCTGACGTGGGTCTTTTTCCGGGCGTCCGACTTCCAAAGCGCCCACCTGTTGCTGCTTTCCATGTTCGGGATCATTCGGGACGGCGCCCAGGTTCTGCCTAACCTGGCGATCGCCAAGGTGGCCGTGGTCATCGCCGCGTTGGTGATCACCCACTGGACCCACCGTTCGATTCCCGTCGAAGCCGCCGCCGAACGCCTGCCGGGCTGGGCCCACGGGCTGGTTTGGGGCACGATGTTGACACTCATCATTCTCAGCCAGGGATCGGACAATGCGTTCATATACTTCCAGTTCTGATTCGATGTTCCAGCGGTCGGTGCCGCGGGGCAAATGGGCCGCGTCGGGCCTGCTGGCCGCGGTCCTGGCGGTGACGATCATCGCCGGATGGGAAATTCAGGTTCGCCGGATGGGTTATCAGCCCTCGTTGAACGACACCGCGGACCGGTGGTCCCTGGTTCGCTCCAGGGTGGGTGACCAACCCGGGCAGACGGTCATCGTGGGGTCGTCCCGGATCATGTTCGATTTCGATCTGGAAACCTACGCCGCGCGTTTCGGAACCGACCGGCCCCTGCAGTTGGCCATGCCGGGCACCAATCCCGTGGCGTTGCTGGAGCACGTCGCCGCCGAAGAGGATTTCGACGGAACCCTCATCCTGGGGGTGGCCCCAGGCCTGTGGTTCGTGCCCCAGGGCATGCCGGTCGAAAACGCCAACCGGGCGATCGGCCGCTACGACAACTGGTCCCCCGCGCAGAAATTCGGCGTGCGGGTCGCCGGCTTTCTTCAGCGCCGGCTGGCCTTCATCGAACCCGAGGACCTGGCCCTGGGGCCCCTGCTGAGAAGAATCCCCCTGAAGGATCGGCCCGGCGCGGTCCCCAATCTGCCCCCCGCGCTCCCTGCCTATTTCGCGGGCATGGACGATTATCGCCAGGCGCGCATGTGGGACCGCTGTGATTTCGGCACCGAGCGGGCCAAGCTCATCCAGCAAACCTGGATTCCCCTGTTCACGCCGCCCCCGCCGCCGCCCCAGCTGAGCGCCGAGGAATTCGGCGAGATGATGAAAAAGAATACCGAGGCCTATCTGGAACGGATCCGCGTGGCCGTGGACAAGGTGCGGGCCCGCGGCGGCAAGGTGGTCTTCGTCAGGCCACCTTCGAGCGGCACGTTGCGGGAGCTGGAGAACAAATTCTCGCCGCGCGAAAAAACCTGGGATCTGATGCTTCAGACCACCGGGGCGCCGGGCATCCATTTCGAGGATCATCCCGAACTTTCGGCCTTCGAATGTCCGGAATGGTCGCACCTCAACGCGGCCGATGCTGTATTATGGTCGCAGGCGCTGATGCCTTTTCTCGAAGACGCCCTCAACGGGAGCTGAAAGCAGGGACCATGACCCGACCGACCGTCTACCTGATCGACACCATGGCCTATGTGTTCCGGAGCTTTTTCGGGATGCGAAGCATGTCCGCTCCGGACGGGACCCCCATCAACGCCGTGTTCGGGCTGGGGATGACCCTGCAGCGGTTCCTCGCCGACCATCGACCGGAACGGGCGGTGTGCTGTTTCGATGCGGGTTCGCAGACTTTCCGCAATGAATTGTTCCCCGCCTACAAGGCCAACCGCGGCGCCCCGCCCGAGGAACTGGTTCCCCAGTTCGATCTTTGCCGTGAACTGGTCGGCTGCATGGGTTTCGCCACGGCCATGACTCCCGGTTTCGAAGCGGACGACCTGATCGCCTCGTTGACCACCCGTTTGCGCGAGGGGGGCCATCCGGTGGTGATCGTTACCGGCGACAAGGACCTGGCCCAGTTGCTGGGCCCCGGTGTCCGCATCTACAACCTGGCCAAGGATGAGTGGTGGGATGAAGGCGGGGTGCCCGAAAGGATGGGCGTGCGCGCGTCGCAAATCGTCGACCTTCTGGCCCTGACCGGGGATGCGGTGGACAACATTCCCGGCGTGCGCGGGGTAGGTCCCAAGGCCGCTACCGCGCTTCTGGCCGAGTTTGCGGACCTCGAGGCCATCTTCGAGGATCTGGACCGGGTGGAAACCCTGGCCGTGCGCGGCGCCAAGAGCCTGCGGGCCAAGCTCGAACTTGATCGGGAGAACGCCCTGTTAAGCCGCCGTTTGGCGGATCTGGACCGGAACGCCCCCTGCAACCTGTCCCTCGACGACATCGGGTACGCCGGAGCCTCCGGTCACGAATTGGAGAACTTCGCCGAGAAATGGGGCCTGGGACGTGTGGCGGCCCTGACTCCCCGAAAATCCTGATTTTTCCTCTTTTTTCGCTTTCCGACCGAAAAAAATCAGATTTAATCGGTTTTTTCTTTCATCTTGTGATATATTTTTCCTGACCGAACATCTCTGGAACGACACCGCTCACCCTCGGGACTCGCCATCATCGTGGAACGGCTTCTGACACCCTCCATACGGTTCCGTATTACGCCCCTCGCCCGTGCGGTGCTGCTGTGTGCCTTGTTGTCCGCGCTTTTGCTGCCTGGGACCGCGGGCGCGTCCACGCCTCCGGCGATCTGGCCCCAGACCAGCCTGATCGAGGGGAAAAGCCCCGCCGAGGAAATCGATTTCGTCAATACAAAGGGCATGCCTGTTCCCGATTCCGACCAGGAACTTTTCGACGTTCTTCATTACAACCTCGAAATCCAGGTCGACCCCGCCTACGGTTGGGTGGCGGGCAAGGTCACGATCATCTTCCAGACCAAGGGTCAGCCCCTGAACCGGATGGTCCTGGATTTCGTGGACGAGATGAACTGTTCGGCCATGAACATGACGCATCCCTATCCGGCGTCCCTGGCCTTCACCCACGCGAATGACAGGATCACATCGGTTCTTGCCCAGCCCATCGGCCCCTGGAAGGTCGGCCGTGTGGAAGTCCAGTTCTGGGGCAAGCCCGCACCGGACGGCCTGTTCGGTTATCAGGTCGATGTGACCGATGCCGGGAATCCGGTGGTGGCCACGGTCAGCGAGCCTTGGAGCGCGCGGTCCTGGTGGCCCTGCAAGGACGATCCCCGGGACAAGGCGACCGTCACCACGAATTTTACCGTTCCCGAAGGGATGACCGCGGTATCCAACGGCCTGTATCAGGGCGTGCACAACCGGACCCACACCTGGGTCGAGCCCCTCCCCATTCCCACCTATCTCGTCAGCCTGGCCGCCTCCGAGTACACCAAGTTGAGTGACAACTACAGCGGCAGCGCCGGCAACATCAAGCTGGACCACTTCGTCTTTCCCGAACGGGCGGCCGAAGCCGAACGCGACTTCGCGGTGCTTCCGGACATGCTCGATTTCTGCGGCGATCTGTTCGGGCCCTATCCCTTCCCCGGCCAGCCCTTCGGGATGGCGATGTGCCAGTGGGACGAGGCCATGGAGCATCCCACGGCCGTGACCTGGGGCAATGTCCTGGTCACCGGAGACGGACAGTTCGAGACCGTCCTGATGCACGAACTGTCCCACATGTGGTTCGGTGATCTCATCACCCCGACCGACTGGACGCAAATCTGGCTGAACGAGGGATTCGCCACCTACGCGGAAGCCCTGTGGGCCGAGCACCAGTACGGGCGCGACGGCCTGGTCAGCTTCATGAACCAGCACGACTGGGGACACGGCTACCCCGACGACGCCCTGATCAGGGATTCCTCGTCGTCCTACGCCCCCTATTATTTCCGCACCATCGCCTACCACAAGGGCGCCTGGGTTCTGCACATGCTGCGCCGCTGGGTGGGGGACGAAAAATTCTTCGCCTCCATTCGCAATTATCTCGATGACCCGTCCTTGCGTTACGGCAACGCCCACTCCGACGATTTCATTCGTATTTGCGAGCAGACTTCCGGCCATGCCCTGAAGTGGTTCTTCGACCAGTGGCTGTACAGGACGACCTATCCCGTATTCGACATGGCCTGGAACAACGATTGGCAGAACGGGGTCAACCGGTTCCGGATCCATCTGGAACAGGTGCAGGTGCCCGATGCCGTCATGGGCGACGCCCCCTACATGGTTCTGGTGGATTTCAAGCTCGTGGGCGCGGGGCTGGACACGACCATTTCGGCCATAAGCTACACCCAGCAACAGGACATCGTCCTTACCCTGCCGACCAACGTGACCAATGTCTACCTGGACCCCAACCGGTGGCTGCTGCACCGGATGGCCGGAACGAAAAACTCCCAGCCGGAAACCGGGGATGTCGCCAAGGCGCCCGTCAGGCTCTACCCCGCCTATCCGAACCCGTTCAATCCGCGCTGCCTGTTCCGCTGGGAAGCCGCCATGGCCACCACCGACCTGATCGAGATCTTCGATCTGCAGGGCCGCAGAATCCTGTCCCGGCAACAGGAAGCTTCCGAGGCCGGCCCCCGCGAGTTCCTCTGGACCGGCCTGGACAGCAACGGCAAGGCCGCGCCTTCGGGAACCTACCTGTACCGGGTCACCTGCCGCGGCCCGGGCACCGGTGGCGGCTCGGAGTCATCCTGGCAGCTCCAGGGCAAGGTCACCCTCGCCCGCTGATCCCTTACCACACCGGGCCCACGCCCGTCCGATCCCGGTCATCGAAGGCGCAGGGGCCGTCCTCCCGGTGGCCGCGATAACGGTCGTCCTGGGTTTCCAGATAAATTTTTTCCAAAGCCCGGCACAGCCGCGGTCGTTTGAGCCAACGGCCACCAGCCGAACACCGGTCCGAATCCAGCCGGGTCTTTCGGCCCCTGTAGACGCCGTACAGACGGACGTCCCCGGGCTGGAGACCAAGGTTGTCCAGGTAATCGATCAATCCGCATAAGGTGCTGGAAAAATAATGGTCGAAAACCGGCTCGGAGCCGTGTCCATCCAGGATATCCACCCAGGCTTCATATGTGTACGGCAGGCCCTTGTCGAATTTCGAACGCGGACCCATGACTGTTTCCACGATCCCCATGTTCGCCTTCCCCTCCGGGCGATGATTCCCTCTCCTGTTCATCAGGATAGAAACGGGAAGTTGGCCCGTCAATTCCCCGGCAGGGCCCGCGATAGACCAGCCCTCTTGTGTCCCGATCCGGGGATGCCGTCCCCCGTGGATGAGATTATACTGAGCGTGATGTCTCCCTTGAACTTCATCTAGCGGGAATGTGAATCACCATGAAATTTCATCTGTTACCCCTTCTTTTTTTCCTGATTTTACCGACGTCCTCCCGGGCCCTGCCGGCGACCTCGCCGCGGGGCATCCTGGTCGACAGGGTTCTGCCGTTGGCGCACCTGGAGGATCTGGACGGGGAGTCCACCGGGACCGCCGCCGATCTGGCCCGATGGCGCCAGGCGGTCCATGAACTGCGTCGATCGGCCGAGAAGGACCTCGGGTGGCGGTCCGGACGGGAGATCCAGGCAGCGGCCCTGGCTGGCGCCACCGGCCGGGACATCCCGCTGGCCCTTGTTCATGCCGCCTACGACCGCCTGGGCGCGAATCGCAACCCCCGGGGAGCCGAAGTGTTTTCCCTGGCAGTCCTGCGTCAGGACGTCTATTACGGCAACGCGGTCGAATTTTTTCTTGAGCCCGGCAATATCCTTGCCCACGGGGTGGCCTCACCGGTGACCCTTCGGTTCGATCCCGATGACGGAGGCGGCCCCCGGGAACTGGACCTGTCGGCCAGGATTTCCGTTTCCTATCGCACCACCGGGGTCCGGCACCCCTCCCTGACCGCGGTCTTCGCCGACGGGCGGACCCTGACGGCTTCTTCCACCCTGAACGTGAAGCGGCTGACGACACCCGCCCCGGACGACACCCTGCAGATCACCGCTTCGGAAATGTTCGAGGGAGCCGCCGGGTCCGGGCAGGCCTACGTTTACCTCGCGCCCGGGCGCACCGCCTTGACCAATCCCGCGATCGTGGTGGAAGGGTTCGACCTGGACAACAGCATGGACTGGCCCGTGCTGTACGACCTGCTCAACGGGGAAAACCTGATCGAGGATCTGCGGACCGACGGCTATGACGCCGTCGTGCTCGATTTTACCGAAGCGACCGACCCGCTCCAGCGCAACGCCCTGGTCCTGACCGAACTGATCGGCCAGGTGCAGGCCGCCCTCGCTCCCGGGAAAACCGTGGCCCTGGCGGGGGCCAGCATGGGCGGATTGATATCCCGCTACGCCCTGTTGTTGCTGGAGAATTCGGGCGCCGGGCACAATGTGCGCACCTTCATCTCCTTCGACGCCCCCCAGAGGGGAGCCAACATCCCGCTGGGGCTGCAGCATTGGCTGGACTTCTTCCAGGGTGAATCCGAGGACGCGGCCTTCCTGCTGTCGCGCCTGGACACGCCCGCCTCCCGCCAGATGCTGCTTTATCACCACCTGGCCACCGCCGGCTCGACGGCCCAGGCCGATCCCCTGCACGACGCCTTCTACTCCGAACTCGTCGCTCTCGGCGACTGGCCGGCCCTGCCCCGGTTGGTGGCCATCGCCAACGGCTCCGGCACGGGCCAGGACCAGGGATTCGTTCCCGGCGAGCAGCTGATCTTCTACGAATACCGCAGCCTGCTGGCGGACATCGACGGCAACGTGTGGGCGGTGCCCGATGCCGGCGGCCAGGTCGTTTTCGACGGCATGATCAACCTGATCTGGCCCCTGCCGGACTCCTATCAGAACGTCACTGTCGGCGGCACCCTTCCCTGGGACGGCGCCCCCGGCGGGAGTCGCGCCTCCATGGCCCAGATGGACACCACGGCCGTGCCCTACGGCGACATCGTGGCCCTGCACGACCGGCATTGTTTCATTCCCACGGTCAGCGCCCTGGCCATCGAGGGGGCCGGGCCCTTTTTTGACGTCGCCGGTGACCCGGACCTGCTGGCCAGGACGGGGTTCGACCAGGTCTACTATCCGGCCGTCAATCAGGGGCACATCGCCATCACTCCGGAGAACAAGGTCTGGTTCGTCAACGAAGTGGAAGCCGGCGTTTCCCCCGTGGAAGACGTTCCTTTGGCGGCCGCGTCGGGATTGATGCTGTATCCCGCCTCGCCCAACCCTTTCAATCCGCGCACCGAGATCGCTTTCACCCTTCCCGCCGAAGGAAAGACAAGCCTGTGCATTCACGATGTCGCCGGACGTCTGGTCCGGACCCTGGTCCCCCAGGGAGTCCAGGAGGAGGGCCGGCACCGGGTAAGCTGGAATGGACGGGATGATCGGGGAGGAGCGGTAGCCGCCGGGGTCTACTTCACGCGGCTGCAGTGGGAAGAGGAAACAGCCACCGGGCGTCTGACCCTGGTCAAATGACCGGCGCTCATTTCACGAGGGCCAGGCGGGCCATGGCCACGGTCCGGCCCTCGTGGACCACCCGGCAGAAATAGGTGCCGCTGGGCAGGGGCCGCCCTGCCGCATCGCGTCCGTCCCAGGTCAACACCACGGTTCCGGGCGCCGGCCAGGAATCCTCGACCCGCCAGACCCGACGGCCCCCCAGGTCGTGGATATCCAACCGGTAGGACCCCGGCTGCCTCAACTCGAACCGGATTTCGGTGCGGGCGTTGAAGGGGTTGGGAACCGCCGCCAGATCGGCAACCGGGAACAGGGCCGGATCCTGACCGGTGGCCGCGGAGGTCCCCGCCAGTTCCTCGATGTCGTCGACAGCCAGCCATCCGCCATTGCCCTTCGCCTCGTCCACGATCACCATCCTGACCGTGCGACCGACAAATGCACCCACGTTCCAGTACCTTTCCGTAAGGGCGGAAGCTCCGTTGGGCCGCAGGGTCGTCAGCAGTTCGTCCGTCGCGTTATCGACCAGCCCCACGTAACAGCCGGGAACCGAGGCGCCTCCCCCCAATCGCAGCCGGAAGTTTTCGCCCGTCAGGACAAAGGCGCGCGACTCGAGCCGGCCGGTGGCGCCGTCCCCCAGGAAGGACCCCGGTTGTCCGACGCCCATCAGGGGTCCGCCGTAGTTTTCGAAGCTGCCGAACCAGCCGTGGCCCCCCGGCCCCATTCCCGGATCGTCGCGCCAGACGGGATTGTCGCCGAAAACCGGCCCTACCTCGGCGGCCGAACCCAGGCGGATCGGCCAGTCGTCGGACCAGGGGTCGGCCGGGATGATCACCGGGACCTGCCCGCCGGAATCGAAGCGGACACTGTCGAGTTTCATGGTCACGAACGAGGTCCCGTCCCGGGGATCCACATCCTTGGCCAGCCGCGCGAAGATGTCGAGGTCCCCCGCGGCCAGGAACGGTTCGATTTCGGGCGCCCAGCCCGGATCGATAATCTCGCGGTCGAGCATGGTCCACCCGGACGGATCCGAAGCCACCAGGTGGCTGGTCGGGTGATTTTCGATGGCGGGATCCTGCTCGGTGAAAAACAGGTGATGCCAGCCGCCGCGCACCAGGTACTGCACGCTTTCCAGCGCGTTGCTGCGGCCCCCGACGCCGTCGTGTTCGAAGAAGACCCCCGCATCCTGCCAGTTCACCAGATCAGGGGATGTCGCCCGGTGGACAATGCCCCGCCGGTAGCCGGGAACGCCGCCCAACCGCAACTGGGCCGTGGAAAGCATGTTCCACACCTGGCCGTCGTGATAAAGGAACGGGTCGCGAAAAGAACTCCATTCCTCGGACGGCGACCAGAAGTAGGTGATCGAGTCGGGTTCGAACACCGGATTCGCTTCGCTTTTATTCCAGGTCTCCAGGTCATCCGACCAGGCGAGACAGGCCCGCTGCACCATTCCCGCGGCCACCCCGGTGTAGAGCATGGCCCAGCGGCCGGACTGCGGATCAAACACCACGTCGGGCGCCCACATGGCCACGTCGTCCCACCAGTCCGGCCCCGCGGTCAGGGCCGGGCCGCGAATGTCCCACCGCCGCAGATCATCCGATACCGCGTGCCAGATGGTGTCCGCATTGGCAGGATGGGAAGTCTGCTGGGGAATGGTGTGATAGAAGGCGTGATAGACACCACCGGTGGGCACGATGCAGAAATCCCAGACCTGGTTTCCGGGCTGGGACAGGTAGGGCGTCTCGAAGTCGAAGGAGACCAGGGCCGGCGAAGAAGCCGCGCCCAGCAGGAAAAGCCCCGCCAGGACGGCCGAGAGACGACGCTTCATGGAAATTTTCAAGCCCTGGGTCATGCGATGCTGTTCCTGGAGTTCGGGCCTTTAAGATGGACCCATGATTGTAACATATCGGGCAAACCCCTGGGACCCCGCCGGGCTTTCCCTTGGGAGCCGCGGGCCGGGTGTGGTACCATCGAACGGTCCTCAACCCCAAGGATGCCCATCATGACCGACCAACCCGGGCGCCCCGGCCGCAGCCGGACGCAGTTGGCGGGGCTGGCCCTCGGGCCCTTCCTTTTCCTGGCGACCCTGGTGCTGCTTGACCTTTCGCCCGGCAACCCGGCCCCCACCCGCATGGCGGCGACCGCCCTGCTGATGGCCGTCTGGTGGGTCACCGACGCCGTCCCCCTGTTCGCGACTTCCCTTCTGCCCCTGGTCATCTTCCCCCTGCTGGGCATCCTGTCCGGAAAAGCCACCGCGCCCCTGTACATCAACAGCACCATCTTCCTGTTCCTGGGCGGATTCATGATCGCCCTGGCCATGGAAAAATGGAACCTGCACCGGAGAATCGCCCTGGTCATCATCCGGACCGTGGGCGGCGGACCCAGGCGGCTGATCCTTGGTTTCATGGTCGCGTCCGCCTTCCTGTCCATGTGGATCTCGAACACCGCGACGGCCATCATGATGATGCCCATCGGGATGGCCATCATCCTGCAGATGGAACGGAAATTTTCCCGCCGTGAGAGCCACTCCTTCACCCTGGCCCTGCTGCTGGGCATCGCCTACTCCTGCAGCCTGGGCGGGATGGCCACCCTGGTGGGGACCCCGCCCAACCTTGCCTTCGCCCGCATTTTCGAGATCTCGTTCCCCCAGGCCGAGCCCATCTCCTTCGGGACCTGGTTCGTCATGGCCTTGCCCATTTCCGCATCCATGCTGGCCCTGGTCTGGGTGCTCATCACCCGGGTCCTGATCAAGGTCCCGAGGCACCTGAAGGTGGACCGCGAGATCATCGACCGGGAATATGCCGAACTCGGACCACCGCGCTTCGAGGAAAAGGCGGTCCTGGTCATCTTTTCCCTGACGGCCCTGCTGTGGGTATTCCGCAACCCCCTGCATCTGGGGGCCCTGACGGTCCCAGGATGGTCCGGGTTGCTGCCCTACCCCGGAATGATCGACGACGGGACCGTCGCCATGTTCATGGCCCTGCTCCTGTTTCTCATTCCCACCCGCAGTCCCGACGCGGATTGCGCCGCCCTTCTGACCTCCGGAGGCATCAGGAAACTGCCCTGGGGGATCGTGCTCCTGTTCGGCGGCGGCTTCGCCCTGGCGGAGGGATTCCAGACCAGCGGCCTGGCGGAACTCATCGGAAGCCGGTTCGGCGTCCTGGGCGATCTTCCGCCGCCGTTGATGGTCGCGCTCATCTGTCTGGCGCTGACCTTCCTGACCGAGGTGACCTCCAACACCGCCACCACCCAGATGATCCTGCCCATCCTGGCCTCCCTGGCGGTGGACATGCAGGTCAGTCCGCTGCTGCTTATGATCCCGGCCACCCTGTCGGCCAGTTGCGCCTTCATGATGCCGATCGCCACGCCGCCCAACGCCATCGTTTTCGGAAGCGGGCGCGTTCGCATCGCGGAAATGGCGCGAACGGGGCTGGTCATCAATCTCCTGGGGGTCCTGGTCGTCACCACCTTGTTCTACCTGATGGGCCCGGGGATTTTCGGCTTCCGCGCGGGCTGATCCGACCCCCACCTAAAAGGCCCCGGACCGAAGTCCGGGGCCCAAATCAGCATTTGCTAATCCGTAACTATTCGTCGACACCGCCGCCGCCGCCGGTGTTGATGACGGCGAACATCTGGAGGGCGAAGATGATGTCGCCCGACCGCGCCTTGTCGAGGGACTTGGCATCGCCCGCCGCCAGCAGGGACTCGCCCCAGGAGATGAGCACGCCCAGCACGTCCTCCTCGCCGATGAGACCGTAACCGGCCGCGAAGTTCAGTTCGGTGATCAGAAGCTCGCGGAACAGCTTGCCCTCGTCGTCCTGGGGCTTGCTGGCCAGGATGTCGTAGACTTCCCGAAACTCCATGCCGTCGCTGAACTGGTAGGGGGTCTCCAGGTAATACCCTTCGATCATGGCCACAAAACCCAGGAGGTCGTCGCCGCTGGCGTAGTTCTCGCCGTGGCCCCAGCCCTGTCCGTTGTTGTCGCCGCCGTCATCGCCGTTATGGCCGTTGGCCTGCCGGTTCGACTCGTCCTCGATGATGGCGCGCCGGAACAGGGTCTTCCAGTATTTGCCGTCACGACCGTTGCTGGGCAGGGCGCCGGAGGCAACCTCGAGCGCCAACTCCTCGGCGCGCGGCGTGAACCCGAAGAAGGTCCCCGTATCGGCCGGACCGGCGGTCACCGGCACCGACAGGGGCGTCGTGGAGTCGAAATAGGAATTGAGGTTGGCGTTGAAGTCGTCGGGATATCCGGTCAGGTCGATCTCCACGGTGTAGTCACCGGCCGGAACATCAAACGAGTACACCCCATAGAAGTCGGTCGTGGACGTGGCCACCAGGCCGGAGCCGTCCCGGAGCTCGACGACCACCCCGCCGATGCCCCATTCGATGCCGTCATAGAAAGCGTCCACACTGGCGTCCTCGAAAACGACGCCGCTGGCGATGAAGGTCTCAGCGGAGGCCGGGGCGATGGTCAGACCGGCCGCCACCCAACCCAGGGAGGCGCCCTGGGGATCGGTGCTGTCGGTGGAAATGATCTGGACGGAGACCTCGTCGACCCCGGCCGGAACATCGACTTCGAAAGTCAGGGAGTCCCAGGTCAACCCGTCGAAACTGCCCAGGTAGTTGTCGTAGAACTGATCGCCGGCGCTGGTGGAAACCTTGATCACCGAGGGGCGGTTCTCACCCACGCTGGCGGCCACGATGGTCAACTGGGCCGTGCGGTCGAGGTTGGCCGGCTCCACGCTGAACACCTGGGGAACGGTGGCGTCGAGGGTCGGCTCGAAACCGAAGTAGGCCATGTCCAGGCCGTCGAAAAGGGTGATGGCCGCTTCACTGCCGTCATCGTAGACGACCAGGACGCTGGCCCCGTTGTTTTCGTTCAGGGTGGTCCCGGTGAAATCGAAATCGGCGACGGTGATGACGTTGGAGCCCGCGGCCACGAGGCCGAGATCCGTGATGTCCGCACGGTAGGCGTAAAAATCGTAATCACCGAAGAAGTTCACCGGGCCGCCGATCAGGGCGCCGGTGACCGAGGTCCCGTTCATGCTGATCGTTTCATTGCCCCGGTCCGTGGTGGACCCGCCGGCCCAATAGGCGATGGCCTGGACGACCGTGGCCCCGACGGGAACCTCGACCGTCAACTGGCCGGAGGTGACCCCCACCATGCCCACGCCTCCTTCGGCGATGCCGGATCCGGCGGCGATGGGAATACTGGGAACACCCAGGGTTTCGGTTCCATCCTTGGCGTGATACTCCGTCCCGCCCCCGGGGGCGGTCATTTGCGGTTCGTCGCTGCACCCCGAGACTAGCACCAGGGCGGCCACGATCATCAAAAGAATGGACATGCGGCTCATCATGCTTATTTCCTCCAAAAAATTCCCTAGGCAGACATCCCCCTCCATCCAGGCGGCTCTTTTTGCCGCGAATCCCTCGGGAGAGTTTGATAAGAATCAAGAGTGATACTATATCATATTTCCTATATAAACGCTAGGGTATCAGGGGAATCGATTGGAAATTATAGGAATTGGGCCACCTGGATAATTCATTGCCGAGGTCCGGAACCGGGCACTGGCCGAAACGGGACAATTCGAGTATGAATGAAAGGCTTTTCTGATTCTCAATTCCCCCAGTTTTCCTGGAGATCCCATGCAAGCCGGACAATCCATTGCCCACTACACGATCGTTGAAAAAATCGGCGCCGGCGGCATGGGCGAGGTCTATCGCGCCAAGGACACCAAGCTGGGCCGGGATGTGGCGATCAAGGTCCTTCCCGCGGGATTCGACCGGGATCCCGAACGGCTGGGCCGCTTCCAGCGCGAAGCCCGCACCCTGGCCACCCTCCAGCATCCCAACATCGCTTCGGTCTACGGCCTGGAAACCGTGGACGAAACGACCTTCCTGGTCATGGAACTCGTCGAAGGCGAGGATCTTTCCCAGCGCCTGCTGCGGGGCGCCCTGCCCCTGGACAGGGTGCTCGACATCGCCGGACAAATCGCCACCGGACTGGAAGCCGCCCACGACAAGGGGATCGTCCACCGCGACCTGAAACCGGCCAACATCAAGCTGGGCGACGACGAAACCGTCAAGATCCTGGACTTCGGCCTGGCGCGCGCCTACGAGGGCGACGGCGAGGCCGGTGAGGGCTCGGCCACCTCGCCCACCATGACCGCGGCCATGACCAACGCCGGGGTCATCCTGGGCACGGCGGCCTACATGTCGCCCGAACAGGCCCGCGGCAAGTCCCTGGACAAGCGCACCGACATCTTTTCGTTCGGCGCGGTCCTGTACGAGATGCTGACCGGCACCCGGCCCTTCGAAGGGGAAACCCTGTCCGACACCCTGGCCTCGGTGCTCAAGGAGCAGGTCAACACCGGCTCCCTGCCTCCGGACATGCCCCCGGCCCTGCGCATGGTCATGGACCGCTGCCTGGAAAAGGACGCCAAGAAGAGGTTGCGTGACATCGGGGAGGCCCGGCTCATCATCGAAGCCGTGAAAAACGGTGATGACACCGCCTCGTCCGTCCTGGGCGGTTTCCCGGCGGTAGAAGAAGAATCCCCGGCACCATCCTCCCGTGTGAGACCCCGTGAGATCGCCGCCTGGGCCCTGGCCCTGGCCGCGGTCCTCTTCCTGGGATTCCATCTGGTCACCGGCCGCCAGACGCCGGTCTCCGCACCCCCGGCGTGGAAACTTTCGGTGCCCGTCGAGGGCGATTCCCAGATCCAATATACCAATGGCGGACTGGCCATTTCGCCCGACGGTACCCGTGTCCTCTACATCAACAACAAGAAACTCTACGTGAGGCGGCTGGACAGCTGGGACCCCATCGAGGTTCCCGGAACCGAAAACGTGGCGAATCCCTTCTGGTCCCTGGACAGCCAGTGGATGGTCTTCGGCATGGAGAGGGAAATCTGGAAAGTCCGCCAGGACGGAACCCAGAGAACGCGCATCATCTCATCCCAAACCGCGGTCTCCAGCGTGACCGGAGGCGCCTGGCTGGCCGACGACCGGATCGTATTTCGCGGGGAGGTGGACCTGCTGGCCGTGCCTTCCTCCGGAGGAGCCCTCGACACCCTGTATTCGGCCACCTCCGATTCCCTGGTCGTCGATTTCCACCAACCCCACGCCCTTCCCGGGGGCCAGGGCGTGGTGGTCGTCGTGCACACCTCGGCGGGCACCGAAACCATCGCCACCGTGTCCCTCGACGGCGTCCTGACCCCCGTTCTCCATCTGCCGGGTGAGGCCCTGGCATCTCCCTGCTATTCGCCCACCGGCCATATCCTCTACCAGAGCGCCCGGGATATCTGGGCGGTCCCCTTTTCCCTGGGAACCCAGGAGGTGACCGGCGCCCCCTTCCCCGTGGCCCGGGACGCCGCCTTGCCCACCATCTCGGACAATGGAACCCTGACCTACGTGCGCAATGCCGGGGAAATCCTGCGGCAGTTCGTCCTGGTGGACAGGTCCGGCCAGATCACCGACAGGTTGGGGCAACCCGCCGACATCTGGTCCGACTATGCGCTGACCCGGGACGGAACCCGGGCCGCCGGCCTGCAAACCCAATCGACCGACGTCTGGCTCTACGACAACCGGATGGCGCGCACCCGGATCACCTTTACCGACATCGAGCACGACATGCTGTCGTTCTCCTGGGACGGCCAAACCCTGTATTTCTCCACGGGCATTGAATCCGACTACAGGATCGGAAGCAAATCCGTGGACCGGAACGAGCCGGAGAAGGTGCTGGTTCCCTCGGGTAAAATGAGGCCGCACTACTACGCCTCCTGCCCCGCGGTCAACCGGGACGAGACCCTGCTCTTCTACTCCTCGATCGGGGCGAACAAGAAGCAGGATGTCTCGTGGATCGACTTGACCAAGGACGACGATCCCCACCCGTTCCTTACCGGGGAGGCCGCCGAATACGGCGCGCGGCCCTCGCCGGTCGACGACCGGTACATCGCCTACGTGTCCGAGGAGTCCGGAGTCGGGCAGGTCTACCTGACGACCTGGCCGGACGCCGACCAGAAGCTTCCCGTTTCCATCGACGGAGGATTCTGGCCCCGTTGGAAGGGGGACGGCACGGAAATCTATTTTGCCTTTAAGAATGAAATCTATGCCGTCGAGGTCCAATATGATCCGCTGCGGCTCGGGAGTCCGGTCAAACTGTTTGACCGGCTCGAGAACGATGACCGCCAGACCATGGGTTGGCCGGCGAGCTTCGGCGTCACCGCCGATGGCCAGAAGTTCCTGACCACCGAGCTGGTGGTGGATGAAAAACAGGAACCCAGTATCGCCATCATCCAGAACTGGGCGGCTTCCCTCGACTAGGGCCCCGGTCTACTCCTGCGGCGTGATGTAGAACCCGACCGAATCGACCGTGGCCGACCCGAAAAGGCCGATGCCGCCGTCGATGTGGAAGATCGGCCGGTCGGTCCCCTCGCCGGCGTTGCCGCCGAAACCCAGGCCGCCGCCGGTCTGGGGCGTGGAGCGGATCAGGTCGTACCAGTTCTGGTCCACCGCGAAGATCTTGTAGAGATACCGTCCCTCGAAATAGATGCTGAACCAGGGCAGGCTGATCTGGCCGCTGTCGGCATTCAGGGCCGGGGACGCCCCCTTGCGGGGCAGGTCCTCGAAATCCTCATCATCAAAAAACGGCGGATCGATGACGTAGTCAGATTCGGGATCGATGCTGAACAACGCCAACTGGTAGCCCTGGGCCGCGAAAACCGTCGGTCCACCGGCGGCGAAGCGCGCCTCGATCAAACCCTCGGCATAGGAAATCTGGTTGGCGGGTTGGTAATAAACCGAGTCGCCCGCGTCGTTGAAGGTTTCCAGCTGGCGCAGCTCCGTCGTTCCCGAGGGGTCGAGCAGCACCCAGCTGTCGACCATGATCGGCGCCGGCGTCGTGGTCCGGGCCGACAGGACCTCTCCCTCGGTCGTCTCCACATACAGTTCGTATTCGGCCTCCGGCTGGATGGTGACCGCCGGGCCCGTCGGCCGGTAGGATCCAGGTTCACCGGGAACGTCGGCGTAGGAAACCGACCTCAGGCCGTTGCCGATGGCCAGATTCGCCCCGACGACCGCGGCGGATTCCTGAGTATAGGGCACTTGGGGAGCCAGCGTCCGCGACAGTTTCACGACGGGGAAGTCCTGGCCCACGATCATGACCGCATCGACCACCAGGAGCCCCACATCCTCCGGCACGAAAAGGGAGTCCTGATCCCTTTCAGGCGTGCAGCCGGTCAACGCCGAAAGAACCAAGGCGATTCCGGCGAGGATTCCCGCGTTTGTCCTGCAGATTCTAGAATTCAAAATTGACCCCCACGCTGGGAATCACCGGCAGCATCCGCACGACGGTCGCTTCGGTGATCTCTCCATCGGTATCATAAGTCACGAACCACTCGTTGCGCCGGTTGTAGACGTTGAAGATCTCGATCACGAACTCGGCCGGCAGACCGAACAGACCGAACGGCTTGCGGGCGCTCAGATCCAGGCGGTTGTAGGGCAGCAGGCGGCCGCTGTTCCGGGGCGCGGCCAGCACCTGGGCGGCATCGGGTTCGCCGCCGGTGGCCGGATCGTCCAGGCTGTAGCGAGCCGACGCCGGTGTGAACGCCTGGCCCGTGGCGTAGCGGAAGGAAGCCGCCAGCTTCCACTTGCCGGCCTGGTAGCTGACCAGGGCGTTGATGTCATGCCGCCGATCGTACTTGGGCACGAAGGAATCGCCCCCGTTCAGTTCGGCAAACGTGCGCTGGGTGTAGCCCAGGGTGTACCCCAGCCAGCCGGTCCAGCGGTCGGCGGTGTGGCGGACAAAAAGCTCCATGCCCCGGGCGTACCCCTTGCCGCCGGTGACAAACAGTTCGTCGGCGGTGAGGGTGGCCTGGTCCGCCGGCACCCGGTTGTCGAATTCGACCAGTCCCTCCAGGCCCGTGTTGTAGACCTCGAGACTGATCAGGTCGCGCCCGGTGGGTTCCCACTCACCGCCGAGGACCACTTGCCAGGACTGGCCCAGCTCCACCGAGCCGTCGAGCGGCAGATAGAAGTCCCCCGCCGAAAAGCCCTCGGTGGTCACCAGTTGCAGGTACTGGTTGTAGATCCCCCCGCCCAGCTTGAGGCGCACCTGGGGAGAGACCATGCGGCTGAACGAAAGCCGGGGCTCGAACAGGGATTTGTCCCGGTCCTCCAGGTACAGGTAGCGCAGCCCGGTGCGCACGGTGGTGTCATCGTCGGGAAACCAGCGATCCTCGACGAAAGCCGCCAGTTCATTGGGCCGGGAATCGTAATCGATCTGGGGCGTCTGGTTGAAACTCTGCTGATAGATGAACTTGTACCAGGAGTAGCTCAACCCGAAGTTTAGCCGATGCTCGCGGCTGGCCTGCCAGTCCAGGACCCCGGCGGCGGTCACATCGTTCAACTTGTTGTTGATGCCGATGGCCGTGGCCAGAAACTCGCCCCCGGTGGTGCTGTTGTAACGGCTGTTGGAAAGGGTCAGGCGCCCTTCGAGCTGGTCCGTCAGGTACCGTTCGTGGCGCAACATGAAAACCGTGTTGCCCCAGGACAGTTCGAAGGCGGTGTTGATGTCCGCGTCGGCCTTGACATCGTCCTTGCCGTTGTAGATCTGCAGGGTGGTCAGTCCTCCCAGCCGCCGCGTCGTGTAGGTCGCGTTCACGTCGTAGAAATAGTAGGACGGAATGGGGTTTTCCTCGGTGCTCAGCGCGTTGAGGAGGGGATCGAGAAAACTGCGCCGTCCGGCGACCAGCCAGTTGTCCGGGCCCAGACCCCCTTCCAGGGAAACCCGGGCCGAAATGATGCTGATACCCGCCTTGCCCCGGACTTTTTCGGAGTCCGGTTCCCTCATGTCCACATCCAGGACGGCGCCCAGCCGGCCTCCGTATTCGGCGGGGTAGGCCCCCTTGTACAGGTCCACGTCCTCGACCGCGTCGTTATTGAAGGTGGAAAAGAACCCGAAGGCGTGGGTGGGGTTGTAGACCGTCACGCCGTCCATCATGACCAGGGTCTGGTCGGGACCGCCCCCGCGGATATACAGCCCGCTGGAGATGTCGGACGCGGCCTGCACTCCCGGCAGGATTTGCAGAGCCCGCAGGGGGTCGGGTTCGATGACCCCGGGAATGCTCTCCAGGGTTTTGGCGTCCAGGCTCACGTAGCCGGTCTGGATGTCGGACTCGATGTCCGAGGTCTGCCCCACCACCAGGACGTCGTCGATGCGGACCGCGTCAAGCACCAGGGCCACGTCCAGGACCAGGTCCTGGTCCTCGGTGAGCTCGATATCCCTGGTTTGGTCACGGTACCCGAAGGCCTTGAAGGTCAGGCGGTAGCTGCCGGCCGGAAGGTCGGAGCTTTCGAATTTTCCGTCATAGTCGCTGAGAATGTCGCGGGACACACCGGCCCCGTCGAGGGTGATGGATACCTCCGGCAGGGTCAGGTCGCCGCCCGCCTCGGTCACCGATCCGGAAACCCTGGCGGCCAGGGCGTCTGTCGATCCGACAAGGAGGGTGCAGACCAGGGCGGGAATCAGCAGGCCCGGCGGCAGGTAACGGGAAAATATCATGTCTTCCAGTTCAGTTTGGGATACCTTGTATTTCAGCCCCTCAGGGTATAGGCAGTTGTCCCCGAACGCAAACACATGGAGCCGGCCATGACCCCAGAACCCGCCCCCGAATCGACCATCCGCGTCGGCGTGAGCGCCTGCCTGCTGGGCCAGGAGGTCCGCTACAACGGGGGCCACGCCCGCGACCGGTACGTGGTGGAGACCCTGGCCGACCATCTGACCCTGGTGCCGGTCTGCCCCGAGGAGGAGGTGGGGATGGGCACGCCCCGGGAAACGGTCCGGCTGGTGGGGGATCCCGCCGCCCCGCGCATGGTCGGCGGCGCCTCGGGCCAGGACTGGACCGACCGCATGAACCGGTACTCCGCGCGTCGGGCCAAGGAATTGGCCGTCGAGGACCTGTGCGGTTTCGTCTTCAAGAAGAACTCCCCCAGTTGCGGGGTCTTCAGGGTGAAGGTCTACACCGACACCGGCAATCTGGCGATCCCGCCCGGTCGCGGCCTGTTTGCCGCGGAGTTCGCCAAACGGTATCCCCTGGCCCCCATCGAGGAGGAGGGGCGTCTGCACGATCCCGGCCTGCGGGAGAACTTCCTGGAAAGGGTCTTCGCCTACCGGCGGCTCAAGGATCTTTTCGCCGGACGCTGGAAACGGGGCGACGTCATCGACTTCCACTCCCGCGAAAAATACCTGCTGATGGCCCACAGCCCGCAGAAACTGAAGGAACTGGGCCAGCTGACCGCGCGGATCAAGGAACACAAACCCGCCGAATTCCGCGAGGCGTACATGCGCAGCTTCATGGAGATCATGGAGATGAAGGCCACCACGCGCAAACACGTCAACGCCCTGCAGCACATGGTGGGGTACCTGCGGGATCATCTGAATCCCGAGGAGAGGAAGCGGGTCCTGGGCATCATCGAGGAATACCGGCAGGAGCTGGTGCCCCTGATCGTGCCGATGACCCTGGTGCGCCACTACATCGAGATGCACGACGTGCCCTACGTCAACAACCAGACCTACCTGGCCCCCCACCCCCGGGAGCTGATGCTGCGCAACCACGTCTAGTGTTGTTTGGGTTGTGCCTTTGAAATTGTGTCTGGCCTCGAAGCCGGATGTTTCATCAAAAAGAGGACCCCCCGGGGCCCGGACACAATTTCAAAGGCACATAGCACAAAGGTGAAACCCTCCGGTGGCAACGTGGTCCGAAGGGGCCCCTGGTGATTTCCAGCTTTCAATAACTCCCATAAATATGGTACTTTTATATTGAGAAGTCCCCGGAGACTTCTGAATTCAAGGACGCTGTTCAAGGGGGTAAACATGAACAGATTGCTTAATGCGTTCCGGATTCTTGTCTTGACCTCTGGTTGCCTGTTGTTGCTGCTGGCCCCGGCCTCGGCTCAAACCACCAACTCTGCCTCCCTGGAGGCCAATGGAACCGGATCGTCCATCCAGATTGCCGTAAGCCTGGACATCGGCGGCACGCTGCCGGCCGACTGGACAGGCTGGATCGTTGACAGGTCCACGGTGGGGAACTGTGCCGACCCGGTCGTGCAGGTGGGCGAGGTCATGGAATTCCCCGCGTCCCACCTGGCCACCGTGCTCCACGACTATTCCGCGGAGGCGGGCATCACCTACATGTACCGCCTCTTCGCGGTTGACGCCCTGGGCGGACGTCACGCCTTGCCAGGCCTGCCCGACTGGCCCCCCGGCTACTACTTCTTCGACTATGCTTCGGTATCGTCCGATGGGGTTGTCGCCGAAGGAACGCTGGTCGATTTAGGCTGGTCCACCAGCGTGGCGACCTGCGCGGGCGGTTGCTGGACCTATGTCGCGTTCATATCGGACTTGCCGCCCGAACTGACGCCTTTCGTGGGCACCGAGCTGGTCATCAGGCTCTTCGGAACCCTGGCCGCGGAGTTCGAAGGCCCGTACGTGGAGCAGGTTACCGGGTGGGAATACATGTTGGATTGTGCCCCGGTCGCCACGCTCGAAAAGAGCTGGGGCGCGGTCAAGGCCCAGTACCGCTGATTGAAAAACTATTCATTCCCGGGGGGGGGCGGTCACAGGTCGCGCCCCCTTTTATTCCATGGGAAACGTCTGCCCCCATTGCGCGCGCAGGTTGTCCATCGTTTCCATGATCGTCACCGATTCGGCCAGCGGTATGACCTCCGAATCGCGCCGACCCCCGCGGACAAGATCCATGAAAGCCTCCGCCATATGGGTGTAGCCCCGGCCGCGCAGATCGAACTGGAGGATTTCGGGTTCGGCCTCCCCTTTTTTGACCGTCACGCGGGACGCCCCCCACCAGGGCTGGTGCAGCCTGATCCAACCCCGGGTTCCCTGGATCACCGCTTCGCGGGATGTTTCCACCCTCATCGAGGCAAAAGCGGTGGTCATCTGCCCCCCTTCGTGTTTCAGGACAAAAGCGCAATCGTCGTCGACACCGGTGGGACCCAGGTTGGCGGTGCCTTTGATGTCCACCGGCGTGCCGAACAGCCAGCTCGACAGCGACACCGGGTAGACCCCCAGATCCAACAGCGCCCCGCCGCCAAGGTCGGGATTGAACAGGCGGCTGGCGGGATCGAACCGGGGCTGGATGCCGAAATCGGCCGTCAGGGTCCGCGGCTCGCCGATGTCGCCGGCGGCCATCATTTCCCTCACCCTGATCAGGGAAGGAAGAAAGCGGGTCCACATGGCCTCCATCACCAGGCGGTCGTTTTTCCGGGCGGCGGTGATCATCCGGCGGGCCTGGGCGGCGTTGATGGCGAAGGGTTTTTCGCACAGGACGTGTTTGCCGTGCTCAAGGCACACGATGGTGTCCCGCTCGTGAAACGCGTGCGGGGTGCCTATGTAGATGGCGTCCACTTCCGGGTCAGCCGCAAGTTCGTCGTAGGAGCCATGGGCGCGGGCCACCCCGTACTGTTCGGCGAAGGCGCGGGCGCGCTTCTTGTCGCGGGAGCCGACGGCGGCCAGTTCGACCCCCTCGGCTTCGTTCAGGGCGGCGGCGAAAGCGCCGGAGATGTTTCCGGGCGCGAGGATTCCCCAACGGATGACCTGGGTCACGATGAAACTCCTTTGCGCTCCGCGGCCCTGGCGATCCCGCGCAGCATTCCGTTGAAAACCGGTCCATGGACCGGATAGAGGGCGTACCAGTAGATCAGGCCCAACAATCCTTCCGGATCATAGACGGCCGTCTGATGGATTTTCGAGCCTGTCCCGTTCGCTTCGACCTTGAACTCGAGCCAGGCGCGGCCCGGCACCTTCATCTCGGCGCGCAGCAGCAGCAGATGATCGGGCTCGAATTTTTTGACCCGCCAGAAATCGACGGCATCGCCCACATCCAGCGTTTCCTGGTCGCGGCGGCCGCGCCGAAGGCCCACCCCGCCGACCAGGAGGTCGAGCCAGCCGCGGATTCTCCAGAGAAGCTGATGCGCATACCAGCCGCGGGCCCCGCCGATGCGGCGAATGGGCGCGAAGGCTTCCGCCGGGGGAACATCCACCTCCAGGGTGCGCGCGTCCAGCAAGCGGTTGCGGTATTGCACGCCGGCGCGCGTGGGTTTCTGGCCGGCCGAGGAATAGGCGTCGAACCAGCTGGTCTGGGCGAATTCCTGTTCCTCGTGTTTCAGGGCAGTGGCAATGGCCTCGGACAGGCCGCGCGGCCGGACCTTGAAATCCTTCAGGGCCGTGTCGTCCTGCACGATGGTGGGATGCTCGATGCTCTGGATGAGCTTCTTGCCCACCCGCGCGTAGAGCGGCGTGACCAGGCCCAGCCAGAGGCTGGAAAGTCGCGGGGTCAGGAAGGGAACCGGGATCATGGGCCGCTTCAGCCCCCTTTGGCGGCCGTACTCGCGCATAAGGTCCCCGTAGGACGCCCGGTCGGCCCCGCCGATCTCGAAAACCCGCGATTCGTCGGGAAGATCGAGGGATTCGACCAGGTACTCCAGCAGGTCATCAATGGCGATGGGCTGGGCCTCGACCGCCACCCACTTGGGGGTGATCATCGCCGGCAGGCGCTCGACCAGGGCGCGGATCATCTCGAAGGACAGGCTGCCCGAACCAAGGACGATGGAGGCGCGCAGTTCAACGGTGGGCACCCCGCCGGCGGCCAGGATTTCGCCCACTTCATGGCGGCTGCGCAGGTGCGGGGAGAGATCTTCCTCATTCGCGGCCAGCCCGCCCAGGTAAATGATCTTTTTTACCTTCGCCCGGCGGGCGGCCGACCCGAAGTTCCTCGCCGCCTGACGGTCCAGTTCCTGGAATTCCTCGCGGGATCCCATCGAGTGAATCATGTAATAAGCCGCCGAGACACCCTCCAATGCGTCTGGGAGGGTGTCTGCATCCAGGACATCGCCCTGGACGACTTCGGTGTCCGGACCGACCTTTCTTTTCAATCGGTCGGGATCCCGGGCCAGGCAGCGCACCCGGTAATCGAGGTTTTCGAGCCGCCGCCACAACCGCCCGCCGACGTAGCCGGTGGCTCCTGTCACCAGAACAAGGGGGCCGGAGGGTGTCGCGGTTGTTTCGGAGGGTTCATTCATGCGGACATCCTAGGTCTCCTGACGATGGGCGGCAAGGGTCCTTACCCGTGGCCGTAAAATTCCGCTGGGATTATGTTGGCCGGGACTCCAACCCGATGGGAGCCGCGTTGGCCTTCAGGAAACCCTATATTGTCCTTTTCATGTCGGCCCTGCTGGGCGGGTGGCATCCAGCCGGTGGAGAAACCGTGAACGAACCGTTGAACCTCGTCCGTTTCGGCGCGGAAAACCCCAGCCAGTGGCGCGTCATCAACGATGGGGTGATGGGCGGCCTGTCCCGCGGCAGCATCATCCTCACCAACGATGGAACCGGGCTCTTCACCGGGGAATTGTCCCTGGAGAACAACGGCGGGTTTGCCTCGGTGCGCACCATGGTGGATTCCCCGGACCTTTCGGAATACGCTGGCCTGGAGGTCCGGGTCAAGGGCGACGGCCGCACCTATCAACTGAGGCTGCGCGACAACCAGCGGACCGATGGCTTGGCCTACCGTGCGGTGTTCCAAACAAAAATCGACACCTGGTTGACCGTCCGGATTCCTTTCAAGGAGTTTGTCCCCACTTTCCGGGGCAGGATCATCGACGGCGCGCCTGTCCTGGACACGGCCCACATTCACCAGGTCGGCTTCATGATCGCCGACAAGGTGTCCGGTCCTTTTTCCCTGGAAATCGAATTTGTTCAAGTCTGGAACCCGGAGTCGGAAAAATAATGAAGAACTTCATATCAGGTATGCGTCTGGTGGCCATCGCCACCCTGGTGCTTGGATCCGGGTCACCGGCCTTTTCCGCCGGGGGTGACGAAGGGCCCGCGGTCACGACGGTCGACCAGGTGGATCTGGCGCGGTACGTCGGCCTCTGGTACGAGGTGGCGAAGATCCCCAACAAATTCCAGAAACAATGCGCCCGCGGCACGACGGCCGAATACATCCTGCGGGAGGATGGCCGCATCACGGTCGTCAACCGTTGCTTCAAGGAAAACGGCGACCTGGACGACGCCAAGGGCGTCGCGAAAATCGTCGACCCGGTCACCAACGCGAAACTCGAGGTCAGTTTTGTCAGTTTCCTGGGCTGGCGGCCTTTCTGGGGGGATTACTGGATCATCGGGTTGGACAAGGACTACCGGTGGGTCATTGTCGGCACCCCCGACCGCAAGTACGGCTGGGTCCTGGCGCGCACCCCCACCCTGGGCAATGATACCCTGGAAGGGATTTTTGCGATCCTCCAGAGTCAGGGGTATGACGTGAGCGACTTCGAGATTAGCCCCCCTTGACGATTCGCGAGCCCGCCGGAAACTCTGCTGGGTGAAACGAACGGCTCCCCTTCCTGGGAAGCCGTTCGCGATTCAGGCCATATCCTGGTCTGCTAGTGCTTGCCGGGGGCCAGTTCCACCCCCCGCCGCTCATAGTAGGCGTACGCCTCCAGAGCCACCATTTCGCGGCTGTCCAACTCGAGTTCCGCACCCTCGAGGGGATTGAGAAGGCACCAATTGAACATATCCCGCAAGGCGACCACCCGCCCAAGTTGCTGCTGGAACTTGGGGTAGGTTTCGGGGTGGGTGTTGGCGGCGTTGGGGTGGCATTGGGCGCACGCGACACCGTTAGTCCCCAGTTCCGCGCTGACCCACAGTTCACGACCGTATTCCACCACGCTCATGAACTCGCCTTCCCATCTCTCCAGGTCCGCTTCCGTGAATTCGTCCGCTCCGACGCCCGAGGGCAGGATGCCGGCGGCCAAGATCAGGATGACGGCACAGATTCCCGAGGCTCTTTTCCACATGGGTCCACCTCCTAGTACTGGTTCTGCGGGGGGACCCGCTTGTCTTCGGCCTGGTACATCGAATCCTCCGGCTGGCCCGTCGTTGTGTTGAAGGCCACGGTGCGGTTGGTGTTGTTGTACAACTGGTAGCGAAGCGAAGCCCTGCCCGTGCCGACGTCGATGAGCTGCCAGCCCGTCGCATCCCGCTCGAAAAACGGGTCGGCCCGGTTCATGGGCACCGTCAGCTTAGGCATGTGGCTTTCGGCCTGGGCATAGCTTCGCGGGTAGGGCCAGGGCCAGGCCGTGGCCATGACCGAGTTGAAGGTGATGTTCCCGATCTGGTTGTACTGGATCTGATGAACGTGGCCGTACAGGACCGTGGCCTTGTCGAACGGCTGCAGCAAGGCCTGAACCTGTTCGGCGTCCTCGGTCCAGAAGTTCCATCCCTTGTAGATCTTCTGGATGGGCGAATGGGACACCACGAAGACCGGCGTGTCCTTTTTCACCTTCGCCAGATCGTCCGCGAGCCACTTCCGCTGCTCTTCGCCCACCATGAACGGCGATCCGTTCGGATTGTCGAGGCCGGCCATCTCCAGCATGCGCTGTTTGGCCGTGGGCCAGCGGTCAAAGGTCCATTCGTCGTAGGTCAGGATGCTGTTGAGAACCACGAAGTGGACACCCTTGTGATCGAAGCTGTAGTGCTGGGGGCCGAACAGCTCGGACCAGTACTCGCCCAGATCCAGGTAGTAGTCGTGTTCACCCATGACGTAGCGGGTCTTGAAGTTCAGCTTGGACATGATCTCCGCACCGTGGTCCAGTTCGGCCTTGGACCCCAGCTGGGCCAGGTCGCCGCCGAACATCACGAAATCGGGCTTGGGGTCGAGCAGGTTGGTCTCGGCCACTGCCCGAATGAGCCCACGGTCCCAGTTGCGGACAAACGAGTTTCCCGAGATGTGCTGGATGTGCGCATCGGAGATGTAAGCGAACGTGAAATTCTTGCTGCTGTCGGCAAAGGCCAGTTCGACCATGCTCACCGGCAAGGTTCCCGCCAAAGCGATCGCGCCCGAGGCCTTCAGGAAATCACGGCGGTTCATTCGGTTCAGGGATTCTGGCATTTTCTTCCTCCTTTCATTCCTCGCCGGTGGCGGCGGCCATCTGGGCAACTTCGGGGCTGGTCAGTGATTCCATGAAGGCCACCAGATCGTCGATCTGGGCGTCGTCCAATTCCAGGGGCCGGATTCCTCCGCTGAGGAAATCGTTGACCGGGTCGCCCGCGACGGTCACACCGCCGTTGTTGTAGTGCACCACCACGTCCCGGAGGGTGGCCTGGCTGCCGTCGTGCATGTAGGGCGCCGTCAGGGAGATGTTGCGCAGGGTGGGCGTCTTGAACGAACCCAGGTCATTGAAGGTGCTGGTGACCACGAAACGTCCCAGTTCGGAGGTAGACGGATTGGTGAGCACCGCAACATCGACCTCGGTCCTGGTGTAGTCCGCCTTCACGAACTTGGGGACAAGGTTCGGAATGTCACCCTGGATATTGTTGATGCCCACCCCGATGTTGTGGAAACGGTTGTCGGTGAAGATGGCCTGGGTCTGCTCGACCCGATGGCAGGAGACACAACGTCCCTGGTTGATGAAGACGTCGAAGCCCCGCTTCTGGGCGTCGGTCAGGGCGGTTTCGTCCCCCTCGAAGTACCAGCGGTCGAAAGGCGTGTCGCCGAACACCTGGTCGCGCTCGAAAGACGCGATGGCCTGGGTGACCTCCTTCATGGTAACCGCGTCACCGGACTTTCCGAAGACCGCGTCGAAAGCCTTGGTATAATCGGGATCGGAACGAACCACCGCGAGAATCGGCTCGTGGTCCTTCAATCCCATCTCGACCGGATTCACGAACGGTTGCAGCGACTGGTCCTCGAGATCCGGGGACCGGCCGTCCCAGAACATGGAGGTCATGTAGACGGAATTCAGGACCGTGGGCGCGTTGCGGGTGCCGGTGAGCTTGTTGATGCCCTCGGAAACCTTCAACGGACTGTCGGTAAACCCCTTTTCCCGGACATGGCAGGTGGCGCAGCTGACCTCTCCGGTCGTGCTGAATCTGGTGTCGTGGAAAAGTTTGTCGCCCAGGGCGATCTTCTCTGGTGTCTGGAGATTGTCCGGCGGGATGGGCACGGGCGGCAGGCCAAGCGGTGGAACCGGGTCCTGGGCCATGGCGCCAGTCAGGAAAGAAGACCCCAGGAGCAAGCCCAAAAACAGGATTCCCGTGAATATACAGGTTCGCATTCTGTCACCTCTCTATCAGGGTTGGCGGAAAATCGGATGAATCCCCTTTCGATAACTGATCAAATTGCTGGATCTTATCAGGAACATTTATTGATTTTGAATTTGCCCCAAGCGGAATCGATTGTCAACGATCAACACGAAAAACTATATGATCGCTCATTTTCACAGGGTCGCCACCGGTAGGATGGGGACAGGGGCAGATTCGCGATTTGGATCAAAATGGGCCCGTGATTGAATATTCCATCTCCGACCCCTACTATACCGGGGACGGAACACGATACCCTGACGAAAGGCAGACCCCTTGGCGCGATCAAATTTCTCGTTCGAGAAACGCCGCAAGGAACTCGAGAAGCAGAAGAAGAAGGAAGCCAAGCGCGTGGCCAAGGCCGAACGCAAGGCGGCCATCGAGGCCGGAGAACTTCCACCGGATCCGGAAACCGTGTTCGATGAATTCGGAAACGCGGTGGAGGTCGACCCGGATGACGACGACGAGGACCGGGAAGACCAGGTCTAGATCGACACCTCCGAATACCCAGCCCCGCCGGAAACCCCATCACCTCAGCGGTAATATCCCGGTTCGGTTCAACGCGCGAGCGTGATCTTGCGCGTGGTCTCCCTGTCCCCGGCGGTCAGCCTGACAAGGTAGATGCCCGATGGCGCTTCCCGGCCCCCGTCGTCGCGGCCGTCCCAGCGGACGGTGTGGGCCCCGGCCGGCAGCGGCCCATCCACCAGGACCGCCACCTCCCGCCCCTGAAGGTCGTACACCCCCAGGCGGATCGGTCCGTCCCTGGGAATATTGAAGTTCAGGTCGGTCAAGGGATTGAAGGGGTTGGGATGGTTCTGGGCCAGGAACAGGGCGCCGGGCCCCGGGCTGCCCGGAACATCGGTGACCGCGGGCGAAACCGTGACCGTCACGCTGCCGAGGGCCGGAATGTCCACCGCCACCCGGCACACGTCAAATTCCCCGGACTGGTCGACTTGCAGGATCTGCCCGCCGACGGCCGTGTAGTTGCCGCCCGAACCGGGCATCACGAAACGCAGCCGGCCGTTCTCGAACCTCTGGGGCTGGTTGTTGGTGACCGTGGCGGTCACCGTATGGGATAGACCCACGTTGGACGGGGCGAAAGCGGCCGTCAGGTTCTGCCCCGCCGAGCCCGCGGACAGGGTCGGTTCCGGCTGCAAGGTGCTGCCGCTGACCCTGATCAGGCGGTAGGAACGCTCGCCGTCGCACACGTTGTTGGTGGCGAGGTCGAACGGCATGGTCTGCAGATCCCCGCTGTCGCTGTGGATGTGCCCCCACAGGGCCATGTCCACGCCCAGGGCCGACAAATTCAACTGGTACTGGAAATCCTTGTGGTAAAAAAGGACCTCGGCTTCACTGCCGGATGCGGCGGCCAGGTCCTGGTTCAGCCAGGCGAGCTGTTCGGAAATGAAACTGTCGCTGCCGTAGAGGGAATCACGCCACCGGTCGTAGTTGTTGTACGACTCCAACCCCACGAAATGGATCGGGCCGTAGTCGAAGCTGTAGTTCTGGGTGTGCAGGGGAGCGCCCGGCGGCGGATTGTCCAGGCGGGGCCAGCCGAAGAAACGCCACCAGTCGCGGCGAGATGTGCCGTCGGAAGGCGGCGTGGTACTCCAGCCGCCGATATCGTGATTGCCGGTAACCAGGAAGGTCGGCACGGTAAACTCATAGAGCTGCCGCTGGGCCCGCGTGTAGGCGCGCCACTCCAGGTAGTCCTCGAGTTCACCCTCGTTGATGAAATCCCCGGTGATCAAAACAAACTCGGGATTGATCAGGTTGATGTCCTGGATGACCGCCCGCAGATCCACTGTTTCGGTGCTGTCGGAAGGGGAACCGCCGCTGTCGGAAAACCGGTGGTCCGGCAGGTGGGTGTCGGTGATGTGGATGAAATAAAAGTCCTCCCGGAACTGCGGAAGAACCTGGACGGCGTGGCGGCGGGTATCGGCCAAACCGCCGTCGGCGGTCACCCGCAGGTCGTAAAGGTCGTCCGGGATCCCGGCCGAAATGACCGCCTCGAGCGTCCACCACAAGGTCGACGGGTCATAGGTCGCCGAGGAGACGGTCAACGGCAGGGTCAGGTCGCCGTGGACAAGGGCGGCCTGCCAGCCGGTGGTCGCAGGAACCGCGGCGCAGTTGATCTCCAGGGGCTGACCTGCCAGAACCAGCGCCGGAATGTTCGCCAACGGGCGCTGGATGACCGTCAGTGTGTCGCCGATGGCTTCGCCCCCGCCGCCGGTGGTCGCCGTGAGCATGAAGTCCAGGTTGTGGCCGCCGCCTTCGTAGACCGTCAGCCACTGTTCTTCCTGCAGATACCCCGAGGCCTCCGCCTGGAAGCGCCAATCGCCGGGAGGGAGAGCGGCGAAAGCCTGCCCCGTGGGGTTGACGATCATCTCCACCTGTTCGGCCCCCGAACCATCGAAGACCTTGATCAGGGCGCCGGTCAGGGGGCTGCCATCGGTCGCGCTGGTCACATTTCCGATGACCGAACCGGTGGGGGTTGCCAAGGCGTCGTACAGGATCGAAACCGCGGCGGCGATATCCCGGTCGGCCACCGACAGGTACCGCGTGTAGGTGACCGGCAGCACGGGGTCGAGGGTGGCGATGGTCACATTGATGTCCGACCAGCCGTTGCCGTTGGGTCCCCAGCAGTCCCCGTCGGTGCCGGCGTAGGCGTAACGGACTTCGGGCGAGCTTCCCGCCATCCAGGCCTGGACCGTGCCCCCGCTGACGGAAAACCCGTAACCGGGTGCGTAGAGGTCGCACGAGCCCCAGTGGAAGGCGTCCCCAAGTTCGAAGTTCGGCTGGATACTGCCGGCGCCGGTGACGCTGGTTGTCAGTTTCAGGTACCGGTCGCCGTCGGCCAGGGAATAATCCGTGACCACCGACATGGCCGGGTTGTCCAGGTCGTGACCCTGGGCGCGGATGACCGCCGGACCTCCGCCGGCGCCGTCATCGAGAATGCCCAAGGAGGTGTAGACCGCCTGCCGGGGCCAGGCGTCATCGAAATAGGTATAGAGCTCGCCCAGGGCGTCGGCGCCACCGGTCACGGTTCCCGCGTCGATGACCGTGCCGCCATTTTCCCCGTAATAGGTGACATGGCCCAGGGCGCTGATGATCACCGCAATCTGGCCGTTGGCAAGGGTCAGGTCGCCGAGCTGGCCGTCAGCCTGGGCCCCGGAAAGCAGCTGAGTTGGCGAAGTTATTGTCGATGCTGAAGTTGCGGCATCCACAGGCAAGGCCTGGCCGCCGATCCAGAGAAGGACGCAGGTCCAGGTGACCAAAAGGGAACGACAGCTGCGCATGGGATGGCTCCGGCTGGGATGGAAGGACGAAGGGCGGCATTTTGCCGATCTGTTACAAGTATAACACATGGAACGACATCCGGCGGACCGGAGGGTCCGCCGGATGGCCAATAAATTAATGCGGAACGGCTGGAAACAGGGTAAAATATGTCCTCATTCCGCCTGCGGTGGGCGATTTTCTCCGACCCACGGCAAGCGGAGCCGTCACGGCAACCCAAGGATCCCCGACCCCATGAATCTGTTGGCCAAGCTGAACCTGATACTTATCGCCGTCTTTGCGGTGGCCCTCGTTCCCGCGGGGTTGGTTTCCCGCAGCCTGTTGAATGAAACGGCCAGGACCCAGGTCATCCAGAACGCGCGTATCATGATGGAGACCGCCATGGCCATGCGCGGTTACACCGTCGACCAGGTCAAGCCCCTGCTCGAGCCCATGCTCGCCGAACACTTCCTTCCCCAGTCGGTGCCGGCCTATTCGGCCACGGAGATTTTCAACACCCTGAGGGAAAAGCATCCCGACTACACCTACAAGGAAGCGACCCTGAACCCGACCAACCCGCGCAACCGGGCGGTCGACTGGGAAACCGACATCGTCAACGAATTCCGGCGGGATGAAAACCGGCAGGAGATCGTGGGCGACCGGGACACGCCCCTGGGCCCGTCGCTTTACCTCAGCCATCCGATCAAGGTGTCCAACGCCGCCTGTCTGTCCTGCCACACCACGCCCGAGGCGGCGCCGCCGGCCATGCTGGCGGTCTACCCCTCGGGTGGAGGCTTCGGCTGGCAGCTGAACGAGATCATCGGCGCCCAGATCGTGCAGGTGCCCATGGCCACGCCCATCAAAATGGCCAACGACGCTTTCCGAACCCTGCTGCTAACCCTGGTCGGCGTGTTTGTTTTCATCCTACTGGCTTTGAACGTCCTGCTCCACTTGGTGGTCATCCGGCCGGTGAGGCGACTGTCCGCCATGGCCGATCGTGTCAGCCGCGGCGACATGGAAACCGAGGCCATCATTCTCACTGGCGGCGACGAAGTGGCCGCCCTGTCCGGATCCTTCAACCGCATGCGCGTCAGTCTGGTGACCGCCCTGAAAATGCTGGAGAACGATTGACGTGAAGCCGGTCTGCCTTCCTGAAAAATACGAAATCCTCGGGGAGCTCGGCTCAGGGGGAATGGGCACCGTGTATCTTGCCCGGGACCGCGTCCTGGACCGCGAGGTGGCCCTCAAGGTCCTTTCCGAGCAGCTGGCGACCAATCCTGATTTTGTGCAGCGATTCCTGACCGAAGCCCGCGCCGCGGCCAGCCTGAATCATCCGAACATCGTGCAGATCTACGATTTCGGGAAAACGGACAACGGCCACTACCTGGCGATGGAGCTCATTCGCGGGCATTCCCTCAAGGTGGAACTGAAAAAGGTGGGCCGGTTCTCCGAGGCCCACACCGTCGAGCTCGTACTGACCGCCTGTCGGACCCTGGCGGTGGCCCACCGGGCGGGGATCGTCCACCGCGACGTCAAACCCGACAACATGATGTTCACCGAAAACCGCGACTTCAAGCTGGTGGATCTGGGCCTGGCCAAAAGCCTGGCCGACGACGGAGGCTACACCCGCACCGGACAGTCGCTTGGCACCCCGCATTTCATTTCGCCCGAACAGATCAAGGGAGACGGGGTCATCGACGGCCGGGCCGACATCTATTCCCTGGGCGCCACCATGTACAACCTGGCCACCGGCCACGTGCCTTTCGACGGCACTTCCGGCGCCCACATCATGGCCAAGCACCTGAATGATCCCCTGACCGACCCCCGCAAGTTCGCCCCCGAACTGAGCGAGGGTTTCTGCCGCATCCTGGGACGGATGATGGCCAAGGAACCCGCGGACCGGTTCCAGGACATGCCCTCGCTCGAAAGGGAATTGCTGGTGCTTCAGGGCGGCGGCATTCCGGCCGACGGGCCCCCGGTTCCGACCGGGGTCCAGGACACGGTATTCTCCGCTTCGCCCGTTGTTCAGGCCGTGCATCCGGCCATCGAATGGGACAAGGAAAGCCTGACCAGGGTGACCCGGCGCCTGGCCGAATACGTGGGCCCCCTGGCCAGGATCCTGGTCCGCCAGGTCCAGGATCACGCGGTCAGCTGGGAAGCCTTGTCCAGCGAACTGGCCGGAAACATCAGCGCGCCGGGCGATCGGGAAAAATTCCTCAAGGCGTGTGTCCGCATCGGCGACGGCGGCGGCACCAGCGCCCTGGACAAGCAAGCCGGTTCCTCCGGCGACCTGACCCAGCCGGTGGATCCCGACCTTCTCACCATGGCCATGAACGCCGAACCCCAACCCTCCTTCGTTTTGGATGAAACCGAAACCGTCCGGGTGGTGAGGCTGCTGGCCGACAGGATCGGCCCCGTGGCCTCGGTGCTGGTCAAAAGGGAAATGAAACAAGCCCGCAGCCTGGCCGATCTGACCTCGAACCTGGCCCGGGCCATCCCCGACGAACACATGCGCCGCTCCTTTTTCGACGCGATGAACACCTCCAGCTGACCCACGCCTTCCTGCCTCCCCAATTCATTGGGGACTGCGACCGACCAATTGCTCTTCGCAATCCCCCCGGGAACAACTCGGAACAACCGGGTCATGAAAACCCATATCTGCATTGATCCGGGATGTTTTTTCGAGCGCCCTTTTCGGGCGGGAAGGTCGAGGTGGTTCTCAGACCCCGCCGGCCTTCCCGGGATCTATCGGGAATCATGCCCCCACCATATAATGCGAATGGCCCGCGGTCGGGCCCCTGCTCACGACTCGTTTTTTGGATCATGTAACTACATCCTCGCCATCAACTTGAGCCTCTCCGGCAACCGCTTCCACCATCGTTTTCTTTTCCATGTGGCACACAACTTGTTCTTCGTGAGCCGAACAGTTCCGCAGGGTTTCCGGACCCTCGGTGTCGTCTGTCGGCCGGGAAATCGATTCCCGCCTTCGTGGACAGGACTCAACCGGAAGGGAAGCGCCGTGAGGTCGCGACGAAACAAAAATTACATCTGGAGTCTGGGATGCGCCGTCCTGGTGCTGGCCTCCATCATGATGCCGGTGCTGGCCGCGGCTGGACCCTACACGCAGATCCAGATCCTGCTGCCGGGCGAAACCCCCGCGCCCGGCACGGTCAGCGGCAAGACCGGGGTTGCCCGGGCCCAGACCGTGGGGGTGCCTTTCGAATTCCAGGTCAGGGCGGTGGACGACCAGTTCGCCCTGGTGACAACGATCACCGACGTGATCGAGTTCACCTCCTCCGACGCCAGCGCCACGCTGCCGGCGGCCACCGGCCTGGTGGCCGGTCAGTCGGTCTTGACCGCCACCCTCAACGCGGCGGGGACCTTCACCGTTTCGGCATCGGACCTGACCGACCCCACCGTCCCCAAGGGCACGTCGGGCAATGTGTCGGTGATGGTCCTCAACGGGTTCGTCTTCCAGAACATCAACCAGAAGCACACCGACGCCGGTGTGCCGTTCAGCACGTCCATCACAGCCGTCGACCCGGGCGGAAACGTCGTCACCGGCTACTCCGGCACGGTGCGGCTGCAGGAACTGACCAGTTTCGGTGTCGGCCGCATCGAACCGGCGACCGTGACCCTGGCCAACGGGTTCTGGTCCGGCAACGTCACGGTGTTCCGGGCGGACGAAACGAACATCAGCAGCGGCAACGCCAACATGTACGCTTTCCTGGACAGTGATCCGGGCAAGAACGGAACGAGCAATCCCTTTGTCGTGCATCCCGGCAATCTGGCCCGGCTGCAGATCGTCGTGCCCGGCCAGGATCCCCTGCCCGGCAGCGTCACGGGCGTGACCGGTTCGCCGGCGACGCAGAGCGCGGCCCAGAACTTCGCCGTCGACGTTTTCGCCACCGACAACTACTGGAATCCGCTGTCGAGCGGGGACAACATCCGGATCACCTCGAGCGACCCCGGCGGGAACACCCCGGTGACCTCCGTGCTCAGCGGCGGCCACGCCTTGGTGTCGGTGAGCCTGGCCACCTTCGGGGCCCAGACCCTGACGGTGGAGGACATGTCCAATGGATCGATCCAGGGCATGACCAGCCAGCCGATCCAGGTCATTCCGGCCGGCGCCCATCATTTCGTGGTCGAGACCATTTCCGGTCCCCTGACCGCCGGTGAACCCGTGGCCGTCACCATCCGCGCGGCCGACGCCGGGGGCAACACCCAGCCCGATTTCGACGGCAACGCCATCCTGTCGGCCAACACCGGGGCCGGAAGCATCAGCCCTGAAGCGGTGACGTTCAACGCCGGCGTCTGGACGGGCATGATCACCTTCCGCGGCGCGGGCAACGCCGTCCAGTTCACCTGTTCGGATTACTCCTCGCCTCCGCACCTGGGGACAAGCAATGCCTTTGTCGTCGAACCCGCGGCCTACGTGGGCATGCAGGTGCTTCTTCCCGGGCAGGATCCCCAGGGCGGCACGGCCAGCGGTTATGTCGGAAATCCCGACGTCCAGGCGGCCGGGACCGGTTTCAGTATCCGGGTCCGGGCGGTCGACCGGTTCTTCAACCGCGTTCCGGGCGTCAACAGTCATTTTGACCTGGTTTCGACGGACGCCAATCTCACCGCTCCCGTGGGTCCGGCCCTCAACAACGGCGAGGCCCTGGTGACGGTCACCATGTTCCGCGCCGGACGCCAGACCATCACCGCGGCCGACATCGATTCCTCCGGCATCGACCCCCACACCTCGAGCGAGGTCGAAGTGACCGCCGGACCCTACACCAATCTCCTGGTCCTGGCCCCCGGCGAGGAGCTTTCGCCAGGCGCGGAAAACGGCCGGTCCGGCACCGCGACCGACCAGTCGATCAACTTCGCGTTTACCGTCGAGGTCTACGCCACCGACCAGTGGTTCAACCCCGTGGGCGGCGCCACCGACCTGGTGCGGGTCACCTCCGGCGACCCCATGGCCGAGCTTCCTCCGGACGCGCCCATGGTCGACGGCCGGGTGGACTTCAGCGTCCGCCTTTCCACCGGCGGATTCCAGCAGATCTCCGCGTTGAACCTGGACCAGCCGTCCATGCCGGCCACCTGGACCGAGGTCAAGATGATCTCCAGCGGTTTCCACCTGGAGGCCCAGGTCACCCCCGCGGTCGTCCAGGCCGGATCTCCCTTCAGTTTGACCGTGCAGGTGACCAACGACGCGGGCAGCGTGATCCAGGAAATCAATTCCGCGGTGACGGTCGAAGTGCGGAACGCGACGACCCAGGAACCCGGTCGCGGTGTCCTGGCCAACACCAGTTTCCAGTTGCTGCAGGGACAGCACACCGAAACCGAGACCTACACCTATGCCGAAGACATCGTTTTCTCGATCACCGACGACGCCGGCAACCTGCCCGCGCTCACCGGTGTGCTCTCGGTCCTGCCGGGTGCCCCGGCGGCCATCGTTCTTTCCAGCAACCCGCCCTGGGTCAAGGGCAACAAGACCGCCCTGCTGACGGCCAAGGTGCAGGACGCCTTCGAGAACGGCGTTCCCGGCCGGCCCGTCGAATTCACCCTGCTGACCGACAAGGGCCTGCTGACGCCGCTGGAAAACCAGACCGATGCCGAGGGACAGGCCACGGCCGAGTTCCAGAGCCCCCGGGAACCCGCCATCGACACGGTGCGCGCGGTATCGGGAGCCCTGAGCGTGGACCTCGACATCGAAACCGCCCTGGTGGACCCCAACGCCTCCGGCGGCTCATTGACCAACTATCCCAACCCCTTCCACCCGGACGAGTCGCCGACCACGGTCGCCTACGTCCTGGCGGACAACGCGTCGGTCCATTTCCGCATCTACACCCTGAGCGGCGGCCTGGTCCTGGACCAGCAGTTCATCGCCGGCGACATGGGTGGCCAGGCGGGGCTCAACGAAGTGAGCTGGGACGGCCGTAACGGAGCCGGCGAATTCGTCGCCAGCGGGGGCTACATCCTTTTCATCGAAGCCGAAGGCAACGGGGCCACCATGCACGTCATGCGCCGCAAAATCGGCGTTGTTTGGTAGAGGCCAGGAGGCGTCATGATTTACAGCATCAGTGAAAACAACAGGAAGCCGGCGTTGATCATTTTGTTGATGATCGTCGTGGCTCTGACAAATACCCCGGCGGCCACCGCCGCCGAGGCCACCAGCGGTGTCGCCGGCGATTGGCTTTCCCGCTACGCCAGCCCCCGGTTCGTCGGGCTGGGCGGCGCCATGGTCGCGGTGGCGGACGAGCCTTCGGCCGCCCTGTGGAATCCCGCCGGGATATCCTGGCTGAAGCAGAACGAGCTGCAGTTTGCCAGTGTCCAGTTGACCGACGACACGGCGATCAACGGCCTGGGCTTCGCCAAGCCCTCGAACTCGATGCCCAGTTTCGCGTTGAACATCCTGAACCTCAATTCCGGAGAGTTCGAACGGACCAACGAGCTGAACGAGTCGCTGGGCACGTTCACCCAGGGCGACCTGGTCATGGCCCTGACCGCCGCCCAGCCCCTTTCGAGGAACTGGTCGGTCGGCGCCAACCTGAAGCTGGCCCGCCAGACCGTCGAGGATTTCAGCGGCAGCGGCCTGGGGTTCGACCTCGGCGTCATGGGGCGCCTGACCCCTGGATTGATGATCGGCGCGTCGGCCCTGAACCTGGGCGGTCCCAAGATCACGCTGCGGGACAAGGAAGAAGCCTACGCCACCGAACTACGGGGCGGCCTGGCCGTGAGCCTGCTCGAGGGGCGCAGCGTGACCTCCGCCGAACTGGTCCATCGCGATGGTCCCGGAACCGAGGCCAAGGTCGGCACCGAGTTCTGGATCCAGTCCCTGGCCCTGCGCGTGGGGTATTACATCGACAACGTATCGGCCGGTTTCAGTTACCGGTTCCGCAACGGCCTGCAGTTCGACTACGGCATGGCCGACAGCGAACTCGGCATGAATCACCGGTTCGGCCTGAACTTCCGTTTCGGCGGGTTCTACGCCAATTCCCAGGCCAACCCGGACGTCTTCTCCCCCACGGGTCAACACCCGGTGACGAAGTTCCTGCTGACCGCCCACACCAAGGCCGAGGCCAAGGACTGGCAGCTGACCATCCGGGACAAATCCGGTGAAGTGGTCCGCAGCTACGCCGGCCAGGGCTCTCCTCCGGCCCACGTCATCTGGGACGGCAAGGGCGAGACCGGCATGCCGCTGCCCGACGGACAGTACCGATATCGCCTGACCGTGACCGACCTCGAAGGCCGGACCATGGAAGGTCTGGAACGCAAGGTCGAAATCAATACCGGTGGGCCCCAGGGCTCCATCGGAGTGGAATAAGGCACCCGGATTTCCCGACCCGGAACCGGGCAAGGAGAATGGAAGATGTTGCGCAAAGAAATGAAATCCACGGTGCCCTCCTGGGTCGTGGCCCTCGCAATGGCCGCCACGGTCTTCCAGGGGCCGGCCCTGGAAGCCCTGGCGGAACAGGATCCGGCCGAGGTGACCGGGGTTACGGAAACCTCACCCGCCCAGGCCAGTCCTGGATCGCCGGCTCCCATCGAATCCTTCGCCGATGCGATGGCCGGACTCGACAAGAACCGCTTTCCCGACGGCCCCGAGGCCGCGGCGGCTCTCCTGTGGGGACAGATCCTTTATGAGCAGGGATCGTATGCCAAAGCCGCCTCCTTTTTCGAGAAGGCCGGGGACAAGACCTCGGATCCCGGCTTCCGAGCCGCCGCGGAATTCCTGGAGATCGAAACCATGGAAGCCGAGGGCCAGGACGAGGAAGCCGCCCGCAGGTGGTTGAAATGGATGTCGTCCCACCCGGGTAACGCCCTGGCGGCCGATGCCCGGCTGCGCCTTGCCTGGAACCGCATGAGGCGTGGCGAGACCGCCGCGGCTGAAGGGGACCTGTACACCCTGGCCGAGAACGACCCCTGGATCACCCGGGATCAGCGTTATGTCCTGGGGATGGCGACGGCCGCCTATCTCCAGGACGATCCCGACCGGGCCCTCGCATTGGTCAGGACCGACTCGGACGATCCCGGGGCCGTCTTCGTGCGGGCCCTGGCCTATCTGGAAAAGGGCGACAACCTGAAAGCCGCCGCCGCCTTCCAGGAAGTCTCCGACCGATTCCCCCTGTCCCCCCTTCACGATCAGGCCCTGCTCGCCAAGGCGAACACCTTCCTGGCCAGCAACGCCTACCGCAGTTCCGCCGAGGAATTCGGCCGCGTCGTGGAACGGGCCGCCACGCCGGCGGTGATCGCCGAAGCCGAACTTCGCCAGGCCGCTTCGGTCTTCATGTACGGCGACCTGGCCTCGGCCGAAGTCATGCTGCGGCAGGTGGTCGCCTCGTATCCGAACTCCGATGTCGGCGCGCGGGCCCAGTTCCTCCTCGGAGAGGTCATGGTGGCGTCGGGCGACTACCAGGGGGCCATCGTGGAATACAACCAGGTCCTGACTTCCTTCTTCGACAAGAATGTGGCCGCCAGCGCCCAGTACCGTCTGGGACGCTGTTTCGACGCCCTGGACCGGCCCTTCGACGCGACGAGCGCCTATCAGGCCGTGGTTTCGGGCTATCCCCTGGAACCCGAAGCCCCGGCCGCGGCCTACCTGGCCGGCGCGGGCCTGCTGGACATGGGCAAGCCGCGCCTGGCCGTGCCCTATTTCCAGCTGGTCCTGGACCGGTATGCCAGCAATGAAGACAGTGATGGCACCATCGTCTTCGCCTCGCCGGACCATCAGGAACTGGCCGAAGCCTCGCTGTGCCTGCTCGAACTTTCGTATTACCGGACTGGCGACCTGGGACAGCTGTCGGGGGCCCCGCACCTGATGCTGCAGAAGACCCCTCCCAGCCAGTCCACCTGGCGCGCCTATGCCCTTCTCATCGACGCGGACGCCCTGGCCGCCCAGGGCCAGTACGACCAGGCGCGGGAAAGCCTCGAGAACATGTTCCGCGAATATCCCGAGCATCCGACCGCTTCCTCGGCCCGGCAGCTGCTGGCCTGGACCTACGCCCAGCAGGGTGAAGAGGACCTGGCCATCCGCACCTCCGAGGAGATGCTGGCCAGCCGCCTGGGTGAAAGCGATTCGGACCAGCTGGCGGGGGCCTTCCTCAACGTCGCCCACGTGCGATTCAACCAGGGCCGGTACGAAGAAGCCGGCGCGGCCTACGAAGAGTTCCTGGCCAGTTACCCGTCCCACGAGCAGAGGGACCTGGCCCTTTACCAGGCCGGCTTGTGCTATCTGAGACTGGACCGGGCCGGTGACGCCGTGGACCGGTGGGAAGCCATCGTCATGACCGATCCCGATGTCGAAATCGCCGAGAAGGCCTGGGCCCGGGCCGGCGATCTGTATTTCCAGGCCGAGGAATACGGCGAAGCCAAGCGGTGCTATGCGGGCCTGCTCGAGAATTTCGCGGGCAGTTCCTCGGCCGCCCTCGGCCTGTTGAGAATCGCCCAGTGCGACTACAACGCCGGCCTCGACGCCGAGGCTCTCGCCGGCTATTCCGAGGTCGCCAACCGTTTCCCCGGCACCCCCATGAGCCAGGAGGCCGAGCGGGGCATGGAGATGGCCCTTTACCGCCTTGGCCAGAAGGACGGCGGTGTCGATCAGCTGGCCCAGCTGGTGGAAAAGTACCCGACCAGCTCGTTTGCCGCGGACGCCCAGTTCCAGATCGCCAAGAAGATGTACGAGCAGGAACGGTTCGTCGACGCCGCGGACGAGTTCCGTCGGGTCGTCAGCCAGTTCCCCGGCTATTCGGCGGCCGACAGGGCGCAGTTCCTGATGGGCGACGCCTACGCCCAGGCCGACGACCAGGTCCAGGCCCAGCAGGCCTTCGAACAGTTTCTGGTCTTCTTCGGGGACAGCGAACTGCGAACGACCGTCCGGTTCCGCCTGGGAATGATCTATTTCGGCCAGGAGGAATATTTCCGGGCGGCGACCAACTTCACCGATGTCCTCGAACGTGATCCCGATTCGGACATGGCGAAGGCCTCGCTCTACAACCTGGCCCTGAGCCGCCGCCTGATGGGCAGCAACGCCGAGGCCGCCCTGGACTTCACCCGCTACCAGGAGCGTTACCCCGGCGACGAGCGCGCCGCCGAGGTCGCCTACCAGCTGGGTGACATCCACGAACTGGCCGGGCGTAACGACCAGGCCATCGCGGCCCTGGAACAGGCGCTGGCCGCCGGGCCGGATCCCTCCCTGCGGACGGAAATCAACTACCGGCTGGGGGTCTGCCGGGAAAAGACCGCCGATCCCCAGGGGGCGCTCGCTGCCTATGCCAAGGCCGCGGCCAGCAAGCAGAAATCCGATCCGTTCCGGCTGTCGGCCGTCGCGCGAAGCGCCGGGCTCTACGAGCAGGCCGAGAATTATCCCAAGGCCCTGGCCGCCTATCAGGACCTGATGGACAACGCCGAGGATCCCGAACTGGTGGCCGCCGCCACGGGCCGGGCCTCGGAACTGGAAGCCGTCATCAAGTAAGCACAGCAAACCGGTTCATTCATAAAAGGAGAACGACATGTTCGTCGAGTTCGATTGGGTGAAGGCCATGACCGAAAGCCCCATCCTGATGACCCTGGTGGGTTGCAGCGTGATCACCTTCGGGATCGCCCTGGAACGCCTGTACTATTTCCGGAAACGGTCCGGGAACGCGGATCTGGCTCTCATGGGAGCCCTGGAAGCGTTGCGCAAGGGCAACGTCGGTGAAGCCATTTCCCGGAGCCGGGAAAACACCCATCCCGTCGGGGTGGTGGCCGCCGAGACCATGGAGTGCCAGCTGAGCCGGCCGAAAGACACCGAGGAAACGATGCAGATCGTCCTGAGCCAGCAGAAACTCCTGCTGGAGCGGAACACCAGCATGCTGGGCACCATGGCCGCCGTGGCGCCGCTGATCGGCCTGTTGGGGACGGTCTGGGGCATCATGCGTGCTTTCCACGACATGGCCCTGACCGGGTCGGCCGCCCCCTCGGTCGTGGCCGCCGGCGTGGCCGAGGCCCTGGTGACCACCGCCGCGGGTCTGGTCATCGCCGTTCCGGCCGTGCTCCTGTTCAATCATTTCAACCGCCGCATGAACATCATGCTGACCGTGGCGGAGAACCACGCCCGCAGCCTGCGGATCGCCCTGGTCGAAGCCACCGCCCCGGGCAAGGATCAGACGGACCCCGGCACCTCGACCGCCGCCGGACCCATCGCGACCGCCCGCCGCCCGGCCGATTCCCCGTCACGGGATACCGTCGGCAGCCTGGCCGGTTGAAGGAGCACCCATGCGCTGGAACCATAAACAGGAAGAAAACGCCGGCCTCTCCGAGGTCAACATGACCCCGTTGATCGACGTGTCGCTGGTGCTGGTGGTCATCCTGCTCTTGGCCACACCCCTGGCCTTCGAGTCGAGCTTCGGTGTCCGCAAGACCACGGCCACGGCCCGCCAGGCCAGCGACCAGAAGAAGGAGGCCAGGATCGAACTGGCCATCGAATCGGACAGCATCGTCAGGGTGAACCGAACCCAGGTCGCCATCGAGGATCTGGGAGCCCATCTGGCGCCCCTGCTGGCCGAAAGCAGCACGCGGGACGTCTCGGTCCGTTGCGACGACGGTGTCGCCCACGGAACCTTTGTCCACGTGCTTGATGTCACGAAAATGAACGGGGCGAAGGAAATCGCCATCGCCGGGAGTTGATATGCGCGCGCCGCTGGTAAACACATCACCGATGATGACCCGCATCAATGTCACGCCGATCATCGACGTGGCCCTGGTCCTGGTCATCATCCTGCTGATCACCGCTCCCATGCTGTCGGTGGCCGATCTCGAGGTCGACCTGCCCGCCGCGCATTCCCGGGATGTCGAGGAGCAGGGATTCATCAGCGTCACCCTGAGCACGACCGGGGAGATCGCCATCGATGAAACGGTTCTGACGGGCATCGATATGGTCCGGTCGACCCTGGCGGCGCGGATCGCCGAACGGGACGGCGACGAGGCCATGGTGGTCATTCGCGCCGACGCCGGCCTGCCCCACGCGCTGGTCCGGCAGGTGCTTGAGGAGGCCCGTTTGAGCGGCGCCACCCATCTGGGTATCGCCACCAGGCAGGAAGGGGGCCGGGGATAATGACGGCCATCGCCCTCACCCATGAATTCGCCGCCAGCAAGGAGCGGTTCCAGAAGACCCTGGCGATCAGTCTGGTCCTCCATCTGCTCCTCTTTGCCTGGCTCATTCTCAGGGAATCGATCTCCGAGGCCCCCGAAGGCATCGTGGAGATTGCCTGGCTGGACCCGGTGCCGCAGGCCCCGCCTCCGGTTCAGGTACGGGAACCCGCCAAGCCCGCGCCCGTGGTCAAGGCCAAGGTGGTGCCGCCGTCGCCTACCGAGGAAAAATTCCAGCGCGAACAGCAGCCCGCCGTGGTGGCGCCCACCCCCCAGGAGCTGACCGCGAACCGGGACATGGTCAAGGAGAGGCTGGCGGCCCTGACTCCGGCGAAACTGCCCTCGACGGCCCTGACGGCCGAGCCCCGGACCACCCACTCCCTGTTGTCGTCCGCCCCGGTCGAAGCCCCTGATCCCGGGCTGAAGGCTTCGGCGGTCGACCTCAATCGGGCCGATACCGTCCGGCCCAGCCCCGCCGACCTGAAGCGGGGGCCGGTCGAACCCAAGCGCCACGCGCCGGCCATCGTGGCCGCCACGGTGGAGACGCCCCTGGCCGCGGCCGCCGTTCCGGACATGGAGTCGGTGGCCCGGCGAACCCTCGAGGGCGCCGAGCTCGCCGGACAGATCGCCAACCGTCCGGTGATCTCCCACACCATGCCGGTGTACCCGGAATGGGCCAAGAGCCAGGCCGTCGAAGCCACGGTGACCCTCTACTTCGTCGTCCTGCCGGACGGCCGCGTGAAGGAGAACATCCAGGTCCAGAAAACCGCCGGGTTTGCCGATTTCGACCTGAGCGCCATGGCCGCCCTGGAAAAATGGCGGTTCGAGGCCCTGAAAAACGGCGCCCCCAACGAGCAGTGGGGCACCATCACCTTCCGCTTCCGTTTGCGCAACTGATCGAGCATGTGAAAGGAACCAGGAGTATCACCATGAAGAGCACCCCGAATCACCTGACCATCGCCCTGGCCGTCGCCCTGGCCTGCGGCCTGGGATCGGCCCAGGCCGAGGAAGCCGGTTCCAACACCGCCCCGGCCGACACCGCCATGTCCCTGGCCGGCAACCAGGAAGGAACGGTTTTCAAGAGTCTGACCATCGAGGGTGAAAACAAGGTCCAGATCACCTTCGACCGTCCCGAGCTGTCCATCGACCTGGATCCGTCCCAGGCCCCCGGCCTGACCTGGGGAAGTTCCCTGGACATCCTGAACCGGACGGTTCCCGATCTTGACGCTCCGCTACTGGGAACGTCGGCGCTGATGATGTCGCCCTACCGGGTCAGACCCTGGATCACGGTGTACGACACCGGCCCGGCGGCCATCTTCAATTCCGACCTGGAAAGCGTCGATCACTGGACCCTGCTGGTGGTGGACTCCCGCGGGCGCGAGGTCGTCCAGTTCGAAGGCCGGAAGAATCCGCCCCGCCGCCTCGAGTGGGACGGCAGAAAACAGGACGGGACCCTGGCCCTGCCGGGGCTGACCTATTCCTACGTGCTGGAGGCTTTCGACAAGGCGGGCAACAAGAGGCGTTTCGTGGGCGAGGGATTCCAGATCGAAGCCTACCGGCGGGACCACGGGAATTCGCAGGAGTTCCTGATTTCCGGCAGCCAGTGGACCGACGCGGAGCGCACCGCCCGGCCCGGAGCTTCGGCCTATCTGCTGGAAACCGCCAGCTGGCTGAACATGAGGACCGGGGCCGGCGATCCGGTCACCGTCACGGCCACCGCCGGATCCTACGCCGAGGCCCAGGCCCTGGGCGACAAGGTGGCCGCCGAATTGCGGCCTCTCATCCCCGGCGACGGGACCCGCGTGGCCGTAGCGGCCATCGTGGAACCCGGGACGCCTCCCGGCGGGATCCTGAACATCAGGACGGGAAAATCAGAGCAGGGGAAGGATCAGGATTAATCCCTGTCCCATAACTGTGGGGTCGCCTAGAATCAGGCCGGTATCCGGAATTGCCCCGTCTACGGAAGGCCGACCGATTCATGTCCTCAGATAAGGCGTTAGCGAAACCCACGGTGATGGCCCGTTTCCTCGGCTCGGTCGAAAAAATCGGCAACGCCCTGCCCCATCCCGCGACGCTGTTCGCCATCCTGGCCGGATCGGTCGTATTCCTGTCCTGGCTCCTTAGCGAGCTGGGGATGACCGCCATCCACCCCAAGGACGGCTCGCTCATCGCCCCGGTGAATCTCGTGTCCCGGCAGGGTCTGCACTGGATCCTCGACAACACGGTGAAAAACTTCACCGGGTTCGCTCCCCTGGGCACGGTGATGGTCGCCCTGCTTGGGATCGGCGTGGCTGAAAAGAGCGGGCTGATGGCCACGGCCCTGCGTTTGCTGGTCCACTCCGCCCCGCGGCGGCTGCTGACCTTCGTCATCGTGCTGGCCGGCGTGATGTCGAACATGGCCAGCGATGTCGGGTACGTGCTGCTGGTTCCGCTGGGCGCGATCATTTTCCTGTCGATCGGGCGGCATCCCATCGCCGGACTGGCCGCCGCGTTCGCCGGCGTTTCCGGAGGTTTCAGCGCCAATCTTCTGCTGGGGACCATCGACCCCCTGCTGTCAGGCATCACCCAGGAAGCCGCGCGCATCATCGAACCCGGGTACACCGTCACTCCCGCCTGCAACTACTACTTCATGGTCGCCTCGACCTTCGTGATCGCGGCCCTGGGGACCTGGGTCACCGAAAAGATCATCGTGCCCCGGCTGGGAACCTATGAGGGCCAAAAAGGAGACAGCGGCGACGACCTCCAACCGCTGTCCGCGCCCGAGAAGAAGGGTCTGTGGTGGGCCCTGGCGGTCAACCTTCTGCTGCTGGCCATCGTGGCCTGGGGCCTGGTTCCCGCCAACGGTTTTTTGCGGGAAACCGGGACCGGCAGCGTGCTGCACTCGCCCTTCATGCACGGGATCGTGACCTTCATCTTCCTGGGCGGACTGCTGACCGGACTGGCCTACGGGCTGGCCGCGGGCACTTTCAAGAGCGACAACGACGTCGTGACCGGCATGAAGGAAGCGATGGAAACCCTGGGCCTGTTCCTGGTGCTGGTGTTCTTCGCCGCCCAGTTCGTCGCCTATTTCAAGTACACCAACCTGGGGATGATCGTGGCCATCAAGGGCGCGATGGGGTTGGAGGCCTCGGGGCTGGGGCCCATCCCGCTGATGCTTTCGTTCATTCTCCTGTCGGGGGCCCTGAACCTGACCATGGGCAGCGCCTCGGCCAAGTGGGCCTTCATGGCACCGGTGTTCGTGCCCATGTTCATGCTGCTGGGCTACACGCCCGAGCTGGTGCAGGGCGTCTACCGGATCGGCGACAGCGCGACCAACATGATCTCGCCGATGATGTCGTTTTTTGCCCTTATCGTGGCCTTCGTTCAGCGGTACGATTCGAAGGCGGGCATAGGGACGGTCATCGCCACCATGCTGCCCTATACCGTGGCCTTCACGCTGGGCTGGATGGTGTTGCTCGTAGTCTGGCTGCTGCTGGGCCTGCCGTTGGGACCGGGCGCGGGGCTGTATCTCGCGGATTGACCCGAAGGAGACATGCGTGAAATGGACGTTCGGATTCCTCCTGGTCCTGGTACTGGTCGCGGCCTGCTGGGTGTCTGGTTCACCCACAAGGGGTCGGTGGGCGAGCGCATCTACATCGCGGAATACATGAAGGTGGGCCGACGCAAGGAGCAATGAGGGTACCGCGGTCCCTTTTGCCTGGATGATGTCGTCGAAGAGACCCGCCTTTCCACGGAGGGCTGGCCGATCCATCCCGACAGCTTCGTCATCGCACCCATGGTGCCCGACACCTGGGATCACGTCAGTCACGAATACCGCAAGCGCTACCTGTTCGTGATCAACGAGGGGAACCTTCTGGCCTTGTATACCGAGCAGGGCCGGTTCGACTTGTTGGAACCCGTCTTCATGGAGATGGCGAACTCACTTGCCTTCATCGACAGCGCCGACAGCACCGAACCTGCCGACCAGCCAGCCACGGATCGGCATCATTCCGAACCTTCGTTTTCCAGCGCCAGGAAGTGCAGGATGGCTTCGGCCTCGTCGTCGGAGACCTCGGGGGTGGCCATCTCCAGGTCGTACTCCACGATGAGCGCCTTGGTGATGGGGTCGTGGGCGTTCATCCATTCGGGGTCGGCGATCTGCTTGATCAACCAGGGCCGGGTGCGACGTTCGAGCACCCCGGTCAGGTCGGGCGCCAGGTCGGATTCGCCCAGGGTGTGGCAGTCGGTGCATGATTTGGCATCGAACAGTACCGCACCTTGTTCGGCCAGGGCGGGATCAACGACGAAATCCGCCGCCGCGCGAGGGCCCTGGTCCAGGGCCGCTGCGATTTCCTCAGGGGACTGGGCCTGCTTAGCCGCATCGTCAGCTTTTTCGCCGCCGCATCCCGCGAGCAGGGTCAGCAGGATCAGGGCTGATGGAATGATGGTTGCCGTCTTCATGATTCCTCCGGGTTGGTGGTTCAGGGGGAGCATATCGAAATCCCCGGGAAGGCACTACCCGTATTTGAATTTTTACCATTCACGTTGGGCATCCCACCGTACCCCTAAATAACAACAAAGGCCCCCCGGGGGGCCTTTGCTCAAACAAAATCCAGGTCGAAATCTACTTGGCCAGAAGCATCCTGCGGGTTTCCGCCTCGTCACCGGCCTGCAGCCGGTAGAAATACACGCCCGTGGCCATCGTGCGGCCGTGTTCATCCCGTCCCTGCCAGGTTTTTTCATGGGATCCGGCCCCTTCGTCACCCTGGTACAGGGTCCGGACCAGGCGTCCGGCCATGTCGAAGATCTGCAGGCTGACCTTTTCCGGGCTATCCAGCTCGTAACTGATGGTGGTCACCGGGTTGAACGGGTTGGGCACGTTCTGGTGCAGGACGATGATGTCGGCCAGATTCGGGGTCGGCACCGCGCTTACGCCCGGGTCATAGATTTTCAGCACGAAGTCGGGCCGGTCGATGAACGGGTTGCGGTTGCCCTGGATGTCGTAGACCGCCTCGTTGCGATCGAGCTCCTTCTGACTGACCGGGTCGGCGGCATTCCATTCCAGGAGCATGTTCTCGGCCCAGGGCAGCAGCACCGCACCGTCAGTCATGTCGCTCCCGGGCCACCCGCCGTCCTCGCCGTAGTACCGCGTGGTCATGTAGAAATAGGCCCGCGCGAAATCGCCTTTGTATTCGTCGATGGGCTCGAAGACCGTGCCCGAATAGCCGGGATAGGAGCAGGAACCCAGGCGGCTGCCGTTCAGCGACGTCCAGGTGGGCGAATTCACCTCGCCGAAGGGGTAGCTGCCCCGCTTGTTGTTCACCTCGTTGTCGGTGGGGTAGACCATGAAGATGTCCGTGTACATGGGCGAGGTCGCGCCGTACCAGCTGCTGGGCCAGGAGTGTTCCCGGTTGTAGCCGGTGCCTTCGGACCCCGCGCTGCCTCCCTGATCGACGCCGAAAGTGTATTCATAGGGAGGCGTTCCGCCCGGAACATCCGAGTACATGTCCCAGACCTTGCCGTTGGGCTTGTCATCGGTGGTATAGAAGGCCGACCACAGGCCGTCATAGCTGACCGAGGTGTGGTTGTCGATGATGTTGTGCAGGGCCGCCCGCAACGGCTCCCCGGTCAAACCCTCGGCCGTGCTGTAATACCCCGGCGGGTAGGTGCCCGAGTCCAGGTAGTAGGACATCTCGGAGGTATTGGTGGTCTCGGGCAGATCGCTGGTGGCGGTGATCTTGTAGTAGACCGTCGTGCCGTCGACCTGTCCCGGAATGGAGGACGTGGTGGCGTAGGTGTCCCCGCCGATGTCGGTCATGGTGATGTTGTTGACCGTCGCCCCGGGGAAAAGCCCCCACTTCAGGATCACCGAAGTGATGTTGGCCGTCGCGTCGGTGACCGTCGCCTGCACGTTGACCGTCTGCCCGGGCAAAGGAAGTGAGGGAACCGTGGCGACGCCCGCGATGCTCGGGCCCTGGGTCACGGCCGAATGGTGGGTTCCGGGCGTGGCTTCACTGGGCGTTTCCACCGGTGTGGAGGTCCACTGGGACGCGATGTAAAAAGTGCTGGGCGCGGTGATGCCCTCGTTCCGCACCATCGTCTGGTTCTCGAATTCGGTGGCCGTCACAATGACTTCGTCGATCACGCTGGCGAGGTCGTTCACCAGACGGGCGCCGTCGCCCACCTTGCCGTTCCAGGTCGAGTTGTTCGACGACCAGGCCTCTTGGGGAAAATCGACGGGAAAGACGTCGACGGTGGTCTGGTCGCCCGCCACCAATACGCCCTGGGCGGCGATGGTGCCGGACAGGTTCCAGGTGAAAATCTCCGTATTGTTGCCCACCGCCACGATCTTCCAACCCGAGAGATCCACGGCGCCGGGCCCGCTGTTGTAGATCTCGATGTAGCGGTCGGTGAGATAATCGAGATGTGGGTCGCAAAGTTCGGAAATCAGGACGTCCGCCCGAACCGAAGGAGCCAGGACAGCCAGGATCATGAAGATCATGGTCAGGCGGAAGGAGACCTTGTTCATGGGAAACCTCGTAAGAAGACAGGGCGATTGATGGGCGAATTGGGTGAACCTTTTTTTCGCCATTAATTTTATCATTTCCACAGTAAAAATCAAATCCCAGGAGTTCGTGATAATTCAGACAAAACCAATCCTGGCTTGTTTTCGCGCTTGTTTCAGGTACAATGCGCCCCACCATGAAACTTCAACCCGGCACCCGTCTGAAACAATACGAGATCCTCCAGGCGATCGGCGCCGGCGGCATGGGTGAGGTCTACCGTGGCCGGGACACCAACCTGGACCGGGATGTGGCGATCAAGGTCCTGCCCCGGGCCATGGCCGAGAACCCCCTGCACCTGGCCCGCCTCGAACGCGAGGCCAAGGCCATCGCGGCCCTTTCCCATCCCAACATCCTGGCCGTCTATGATTTCGGCGCCGAGGATGGGACCGCCTTCCTGGTCACCGAGCTCCTCGAAGGGGTCACCCTGCGCAAGCGGCTTGCCGAAGGCACCCTGCCCCCGCGCAAGGCCACCGAAATCGGGCGCCAGATCGCCCGCGGGCTGGCCGCGGCCCATGACAAGGGCATCGTGCACCGCGATCTCAAGCCCGAGAACATCTTCCTGAACGATGAAGGCCGGGTGAAGATCCTGGATTTCGGCCTGGCCACCGCCGGGGCGATGGCCGACGCGGAGGAATTTCCGGCCGACCAGGACCTGGCCACGATGACCAACCTCACCGCCCCCGGCACGGTGCTGGGCACGGTGGACTACATGTCCCCCGAACAGGTCAAGGGCAAGCCCACCGACAACCGTTCGGACCTGTTCTCTTTCGGTTCGGTGCTCTACGAAATGCTTTCCGGCGTGCGGCCTTTCCACAAGGAAACCCATGTCGAAACCATGACCGCCATCCTGAAGGAAGAACCGGCCGACCTGGCCACGATCGCCGAGGACATCCCGCCGGCCCTGAACGCCATCATCCGGCGCTGCCTGGAAAAGCTGGCCGGAGAACGGTTCCACTCGGCCCACGACCTGGCCTTCAGCCTGGAAGCCCTTTCGGGTTCCGCCGTTTCCACGGGAGCCGCCGCCGCGCTGGCTGATGTTTCGGTGGCCCGCAGGCGTCCGGGCGGACTCCTTGTCGCCGCCATTCTGGTGCTTGGCCTGGTTCTGGGCGCGGGGGGAGCCTATCTGTTTCTCCCTGAGCCCCTTCCGACCGAGGGGCCCAGCTTCACTCTCTTGAGTTCCCGACGCGGGACCGTTTCCAACGCCCGTTACGTCGGCAGCGACGGAGGCGCCGTCTACAGCGCCGCCTGGGAGGGCGGGCCGGTGCGGCTGTATCCCGCCAATCCCGGGGTGCGAACCTCCGAGCCCCTGAACATCGAAAATGCCGACCTGTTGAGCGTTTCACCCACTGGCGAGTTCGCTTTGTCCCTGAACCGGCGCTACCCGGTCGGATTCGAAGCCATCGGCACCCTGGCCGTCGCCCTGCCCGGCGGCGCCGCGCCCCGGCAGGTTCTCGAAGACGTATTGACGGCCGACTGGGCTCCCGACGGGCAATCCCTGGCCGTCGCCCATGAGGTGGCCGGTGTGGTGCGCCTCGAATACCCCATCGGGACCGTGCTCTACGAGTCCCCCGGATGGATCAGCTGCCTGCGCGTGCATCCCGACGGCGACCGGATCGTTTTCACCGATTGCCCCCTCCGCGGCGACAACACCGCTTTCATCAAGACCGTCGACCGCGCCGGGGTGGTCCAGGACATCCAGTTCGGCGGCTACTGGGGCGTTGTTTGGGCTCCCGACGGCAAAACCATCCTGTCTTCAAGCGGCCCCGGATTGTTCAGCTGTGTTCCCGGTGAGGAACCCCGGCTCATGCTCCGAATGATTGGCTCCCTCAACCTTTTTGATGTGGATGCCGAAGGCAACATGCTCATCGCCTCGGGCATGATCCGGCGGGAGATGGTCGGCTATGACCCCGGGGCCCAGGGAGAGATCAACCTCAGCTGGCTGGACTGGTCCACTCCCGGGGTGATAACCCGGGACGGACGGTATGTCCTGTTCGAGGAGGGCAACGATAGCAACGAGAATGGATACGCGGTCTACATGCGGGCCATGGACGGCTCGCCGCCGCTTCTTTTGGGCTTCGGCAGCCTGCTGGCGGTGTCCCCGGACAGCAGGAACGCGGCCCTGCTCCAACGGGCCTTCACGGATGAAGCCGAACTGGCCATCGTGCCCACCGGCCCGGGGACGGCGCGCCCCCTGAAACTCGAGGGACTGGAAATCCTGGTCAACAGGGGGTGCTGGCTGAAAGGTTCGAATGCCGGGGACTCCGGCGCCCTGATCCTGACCTGCCGCGAAAAAGGCGGCGTCCCTAGGTTGTTCCGTATTCCCCTGGACGGCAGGGAGCCGCCCCGCGCCCTGACCCCGGCCGACATGCCCCTGGCGCCCCAGGGCCACATCGCCTCCCTCGACGGAAGCCAGGTGATCGCCATGCCCACCGAAGGTCTTGCAGTGGGCTTCGACCTGGAGGGCAACGGCCCCGTCGCCCTCCGGGGCGTGGAGGCCGGCGACCTCCCCCTGGGCTTCGCCACCGACGGACACAGCATCTACGTCCAGGCGGGCGGCACCGTCCCTTCGCCCATCTTCCTGGTCAACCTGGAGACCGGAGAGCGGGAACTCTGGCGGGAGTTGTCCCCCGACGATGCCGCCGGGGTTTTCCTGGTCGACCGGGTTCTGGTGTCACCCGACGGCGCGGCCTACGTGTACAGCATCCGCCGGACCCTTTCCAGCCTGGGCACCCTCACGATTATCAACTAGGCACCGGTCAGAAGGTCAGAACACGGCGCCCTTCCTTGAGGTAGTCGGTCAGGGGCTCGCCCATGTACTTGACCTCGATGCCCAACCCGGCCAGCTGCTCGGAAACGCCGTAACCGTCCGCGCAGGCCTTGCAGGCCTCGAGCTTGACGCCTTCCCCGGCCAGGCGAGTGATGCCGGCCTGCAGCTGGGGGTCTTCGACCAGCAATTGGGCCGAAGGACCCCAGACGATGAAGGTGACGTCGTCCCACCAGCCGTTGCGCAGGGCGTTTCCCGCGTACATGAACACCATCTTGAGGGCGACGTCGCGATCGCCGCTGCTCCACAGGATGACCAGTTTCTCTTTCTCCACGGGGTCCGATCCTTTCGTGGGGGGTCTTCCGGATAGATTGTCGCGCGCCGATTATTGCGCACCACGCGAAAAGGTGCAAATTGGGGGGATGATAAACCTGACCAACATCTCCAAACGCCACGGCCGCCAGATCCTGTTCGTGGAAACCTCGCTGCAGCTCAATCACCGCGAGAAAGTGGGCCTGGTGGGGCCCAACGGCGCGGGCAAGACCACCGTTTTCCGCCTGATCACCGGCGAAGAGGAGCCCGACGAGGGCACCGTTTCGGTGCCCAAACGCACCACGATCGGCTACTTCCGGCAGGATATCGGGGACATGCAGGGGCGCAGCGTCCTGGACGAGACCATCGCCGGCAGCGGCGACCTGGGCGAACTCCATCATGAGCTGAAGGACCTCGAACTGGCCATGGGCGACCCCGACCAGGCCGACGACATGGATCGGATCCTGGCCCGGTTCGGCGAGGTGCTGGACGCCTACCAGAGCCGGGGCGGTTACGACCTCGAGGCCCGGGCCCGGATGGTCCTGCAGGGGCTGGGCTTCACCGAGGAGCAGATCAACGGGGACTCGGGCGCCCTGTCCGGCGGCTGGAAGATGCGCATCGGCATGGCCCGGGTGCTGCTGTCCAAGCCCGACGTGCTGCTGATGGACGAACCCACCAACCACCTGGACATCGAGTCGATCCTCTGGCTGGAGAAGTTCCTCCAGGACTATCCCGGCGCGGTGCTGCTCACCTGCCACGACAAGGATTTCATGAACCGGGTGGTCAGCCGCATCGTGGACATCGACGGCGGCGAATTCATTTCCTACACCGGCGACTACGACAATTTCACCCGCCAGCGGGCCATCGCCGAGACCAACCGTGAAGCCACCTACGCCCGTCAGCAGGCCATGCTGGCCAAGGAGCGCCGCTTCGTCGAACGGTTCGCCTCGCACGTGGCCAAGGCCGCGCAGGTGCAGAGCCGGGTCAAGAAGCTGGAAAAGATCGAGCTGGTCGAACCCCCGCGACGGCGGAAGGTGGTGGAATTCAAGTTCAGCGCGCCGCCCCGTTCGGGCGATGACGTCGCCGAACTGACGGGGCTGTCCAAGGCCTACGGCGCGAAGGTCGTCTACGACGATTTCAGCCTGAAGATCCGGCGCACCGAACGCTGGTGCGTCCTGGGCCGCAACGGCGCGGGCAAGACTACCCTGCTCAAGCTCGTGGCCGGGAAACTGGATCCGGACGCGGGCTCGGTCCGCCTTGGCGCCAACCTCAAGGTCGGGTACTTCGCCCAGCAGTCCCTCGAGCAGCTCGATCCCGGGCTGACGGTCTACGAGCAGGTCCAGAAATCGTTTCCGGTCGAGGGCCGCGGGGTGTTGTGCAATCTCCTGGGCGCCTTCCAGTTCAGCGGCGACGACATCGACAAACCCACCCGCATCCTCTCGGGCGGCGAGAAGTCACGCCTGGTGCTGGCGCAGATGCTCTTCGACCCGCCAAACTTCCTGATCCTCGATGAGCCCACCAACCATCTCGATCTCGAAACCAAGGAGATGCTTGTTTCCTCGCTCAGCGAATTCCAGGGGACCATGCTCTTCGTCAGCCACGACCGCACGTTCCTGCGGGGGCTCAGCAACCGGGTCCTGGAGCTGCGGCCCGAAAACCCGGAAACGGGCGAGTCCGCCAAGCAGCCCCTAATCTATGACGGCACCTACAAGGAGTTTGTCGCCCGAACGGGCGGAGAAGCGGCGGGGGTCCACAGGTAGTCACCCCCATCCGCGTCAGAACGGAAGTGAAACCGTGGCGAACAATCCGGTGCCCTCAATGCGATTTTTCGCCCCGAACTCCCAATAGGCCCGTGCGTTGATATAGGCAGCCTTACCCTTCATCGTGAACGCATAGCCGATTTCCGGACCGGCAGAAGCGATGCTGGACTTGAGGCCGTCGTTGTACGGTTTCGAACTTGAGTCTCCTGTCAACTGACCATAGACATAGCCCACGATCCCGACTTGCCAATGCTGGTTCAGAAACTGTGACGCCGCCCAGTCCAGATGGGCGTCGATCCCGTTTTGGTAGTCCGTGTCCCCGTTCTCCAGGTTGTAGGTGAATCCCAGAACGGCCGAGAATTCGTGCCCATTCGTCGTATTGAAATAGGTGTAGCCCCCGCCGACATCGATGGCCCCGTGCCCGATGCCAAGATTCGACAGTCGATCCGGGTTGTAACTGCCGATCGGGATGTCGCCGGTGATATAGGTCATCCAGTAGTGGTTGCTTTTTGCCCAGGCCAGGGAGGCGATGGGATACAAATCAGTAAAGTTGGTCACCGAATCGCTAACGTTCAGTCCTTTCGGAAAACCGGTAATGGAGACGCTGGCGTCCGTGCTGTTGCTGCCCCATCCAAAACCCAGCCCCAGCGCGAGTTGCCCACCCCAGATTTTGGACTTGGGAGCGTAGGTTGGTTGCGCCATCAGCAGCAACACGGTGGAATTGAGCCCGGCCGTCACCAGGTTGCCCGGTCGAAGCTCCTGATCTCCGGAGACGCCGCCGTCGTAGTAGTAGCCCTGAATCGGCACGGACCATCCAGGAGAGGTCGGGACGGCGGCGAAGCTCGCGAACTGGCCCGAGAACCAGAAGGGCACCCCGCCCTCGTCGGCACTTGCCGTGAAGGAAAAGCCGACAAGCGCCCCGACAACCGACAGAATGAGAATGAATGGCCGTCTACCGTTCCGCTTAATCCGGTTCATGTTTCCCACGCTATGGTCCCCGTTTTGTTAAAGTTTGGCACCGGCGGATCAGGATGGCCCATTTGACGATTACTGCACCAGTCCCCGCCTCCAGTCCGTGACAAGATGAAGGTAGGAAACCTCGGCCTGGAAGGCCGGGTCCACTCCCGTGTGCAGGATCCGAATCCCGTCGGGATGAATGTCGTAGAAACTGCCGGTGGCGTCCGGCGAGCTGACCGTCGCCTTCTTGGTGGCGCTCCCGACCCGGAAGGTGGCGCCCGAACCGTCGACGGAATAGGCGAAAAGATCACCGTTGAATCTGCTGACCCACAATTCCGTCCCGTCATGGTTCCATTTGGGGTAGGCCGCCCCTTCGGTCGTGACCTGCCACTTGCGGGGGCCGGCTTCCGCCGGCGCCACGAAAATGTCCCACCCGGCGGCGCTCTGGGAATGATAGGCGATCCAGCGCCCGTCCGGAGAATAGACCCCGCCGCCCATGTTCATGTCGGGCGCCGAAATCAAGGTTGTGGCTTCTCCGCCTCCGGTCAGGGGCAGGACCTGAATTTCGGAATTCCCGTCCTCCCTCTGGAAATCCAGCAGCAGGGTCTGGTCCCGGGAACTCACGCTCCAGGGAAGAATATCCTTATCCGACTCGAGCAGGATGGCCGCACCCCCCTGGCCATCGACCGGCTGTTCCATGATGCGGAATACCCCCGCATCAGCCGACCTGTAGTAGACAACAGTGCCGTCGGGAGACCAGCAGGCGTTGTTTTCATCCCCCGGAGCAAAGGTGAACCTGGTGCGCAAACCGTTGGCCAGATCGATCAGCCACAGGTCGGTCCCCTCGTTGGACGCCTCCCTCACCTCGACGACGGCCCGCGACCCGTCCGGTGAAATCGACGGATGAAACAGCTGCCCGGGCTCCCCCAGGGGTTCCTGGGCACCGGTAACGGTATCGACCCACAGGGTCAGCCGGCCGGCCCTGGATGAGGCCCCTGTCTGGAAGACCAGCACTCCGTTGGTTGAAGGACTGAAGACCCCCACGCTGGCCCCCATGATCGAAAGCACATCTTCGACCAGGGGCGTCCCCCCTTCGAGAACCTTGGCCTGGTCCGGAGTAAACGGAGTCGCCATCAGGACATCTTCACGGACCGTGAGCAGGTAACCCAGGGCATACTCGGCATTCACCTGCGATTCGGCAATGATCCTGGGCGTGACCGAGGTGTCCAGCGAGGCCAGGTAGACGCTGTGGTTGTTCCCACCGGTGGACGGACGGCCAATGTAGATGAACTCCCGGCCACCGGGCAGGAAGCGCGGATGGCGGTTGGAATCATATCCCGATTCGATGGTCGTGATTTGCACGGGCGTCCCCCCGATGTCGGGAACCTTGAAGATCCCGGAGGTGGCGCTTTCGGCAAAGATGATATCCCCCTGGGCATTCCATGACCCGCCCTTGCCGTTTTCCGACGTGCACAAGGTCACCGGAGGGCCGCCGCCCACGGCCACCTTCTTCAACTTTTTGTCAACCGGAACGAAGAAGCCGATGAACTTATTGTCGAAGGACCAGAACGGATAGGCCGCGTTTTCCGTCCCGGACAGGGCGACCGATTCACCCTTGTCCAGATGGCGCAGGTATAGAAGCGTGGTCCCGTTTCCATCGACGGCGGTAAAGGCCACCTTGGTCCCGTCGGGGGAAACGGCGGCCGGCCCCGGCGCCGTACCGTTGAGCTGGTAATCCGTCTGGGGCGGCGGCGGCACCATGGCGTGCACCACCGGAGCGGGCTCGGGCCGGGCCAGGACCTTCCAGCCCAGGAACGTGCCGCCGACCAGCCCCACCAGGGCCAATCCCACCAGAAGAAGAACCGGAGTCCTGGCCGGCGCCTGTTCGGCAGGGGCGGCCATGGCGCTCAGACCGGAAAAACTCAGGTTGGTGCCGCTGGCCCCGCCGTCCTGAAGGAAGATGCGGGCTTCGCCGATGTCGCGCAGACGCTGCTTGGGGTTCCGTTCCAGGCAGCGTTCGATCAGGCGGCACAACTCGGGTGCCTCCTCGACCGGCAACAGGGACCAATCGGGTTCCTTGCGCAGGACGGCCGCCAGGGTGTCGCTGATGGTTTCGCCCTGGAACAGCTTTTCGCCGGTCAGCATTTCGAACAGGATCACCCCGAAGGCCCAGATGTCGGTGCGCCGGTCGACCCCCACGCCCCGGGCCTGCTCGGGGCTCATGTAGGCCGCCGTGCCCAGGATGGCGCCGGCCTGGGTCATGGCGGCGGTCATCGTCGGCGAGGTGGCCGATTCCTGCTGGGTGCCTTCGTCCCCGAACCAGGCCTGGGCCAGGCCGAAGTCCAGGATCTTCATTTCCCCGTCATCGGTTTCCATGATGTTGGCGGGTTTCAGGTCGCGGTGGACGATACCGCTTTCATGGGCGGCTTCCAGGCCGGCGGCGACTTGACGGGCGATGACCAGCGTTTCTTCGACCGGGATCGGCCCCTGGTTCATGCGCACGGTCAGCTCGGCGCCCGAAATGTATTCCATCACCAGGAAGCGGGTGCCCTCGGCTTCCTCGAATCCGTACACCGACGCCACGTTGCTGTGCTGAAGGCTGGCCAGGGCCCGGGCTTCGCGCTGGAAACGGAGTTCGCGCTCGGGATCGCCGCTCAGTTCGGGGGGCAGGATCTTCAGGGCCACGTCGCGACCGAGCTTGGTGTCGCGGGCGCGGAACACTTCGCCCATGCCGCCCTTGCCGATCTTGTCCTTGATTTCGTAGTGCAGCAACGACTTGCCGATCATGGGAAGACTCTTTTCGGGAGAAATTGGAATTTCAGGATGGCTTATATCCTACTTTAAACGGGGTAGTTGCGCAACATTCGGGATCCCGGCTGTGGTAGGGTGAAATCATGAAAAATCTTAAAAACTGGAAATCCGTCCTGATCGCCCTGGCGATCCTGCCGCTCCTGGCCCCGATCGTCAGGGCGGCGGACGCGGACTACGTGATCTTCATCAGCGTGGACGGCCTGCGGGCCAATCTTTTGGCAAACCTGATGGCCAACGACACCCAGGGGGATTTCGCCAACTTCCAGCGCCTGGTCGATGAAGGCGCCGCCACCTTCAATGCGCGGACCGACTACTCCCACACCGTCACCATCCCCAACCATACCTGCATGGCCACCGGCCGGCCGGTGCTCCAGCCTGACGGGCAGGCCGCTACCGTCCATCACGGCTACACCGACAACGGCGATCCTGGCCCCGATGACACCCTGCACAACAGCGGCAACCCCGATGTCGACTATATCGCCAGTGTCTTCGATGTCGCCCATGACCATGGGCTGACCACCGCCCTTTACGCCAGCAAATCCAAATTTGTCCTCTTCGACCAGAGTTACGACGCGGACAGCGGCGCGCCCGACATGACCGGACCCGACAACGGTCCGGACAAGATCGACACCTATGTTTACCTGTCGACCGGAACACCCTCCAACGCCTCGAACATGCAGGCGTCCCTCATGGCCGACCTGACCGTCGCGCCGGCCCGGTTCACTTTTGTGCATTACCGGGATCCCGACAGCGCCGGACACGCCAGCGGCTGGGGCAGCGCCGCCTGGAACAATGCCGTTCGGGCCGTCGACGATTATCTGGGTGAAGTCCTCGACCTGATCGAAACCAGCGCCACCCTGCAGGGCCGAACTTCGGTGATCGTCACCACCGACCACGGCGGCAACGGCACCGACCACAGCAACCCTGTCGATCCCTACGCCTACACCATTCCGTTTTTCGTGTGGGGAAACGGGGTTTCGGGCGGAACCGACCTTTACGCGCTCAACACCACCACCCGCGGGGACCCGGGCACCGGGCGGCCCGACTACAACGTCGCCCTCCAGCCCATCCGTAACGGGGACAGCAACAATCTTGCCCTGGGGTTGTTGGGCCTGCCGGCGATTCCCGGCTCCAGCATCAACGCCGCGCAGGATCTGGCGGTCAGCCAACCCTTGTCCCCGGTCGTGGAGGTGCCCGTTCGCGCCACCACCCTGGCCCTGTTCCCCAATCCCGCCAACCCGGCCACGACGATCGATTTCAGCCTGTCCCAGGCCGGCCCGGTTCGCCTATCGATCCATGATGTTTCCGGACGACGGGTCACGACCCTCGCCGACCGACAATTTGGCGCTGGGGAACATTCCGTGGTATTCCGGGATCCGACGTTGGCGACGGGGGTCTATCTTGTGCATCTGGAGGCGTCAGGGGAGGCCACAACCCGAAAACTGTTGATTCTGAAGTAATAAAAAGAACCCCGCAGCCATCCGGCGGCGGGGTTCCCTCAATTCAACCCGTGGGCTGACCGATCAGCTTACCAGCGGCCACCGCCACCGCCGCCGCCACCGCCGTAGCCGCCGCCGCCACCGCCGCCACCGCCGCCACGGGGGCGATCCTGGGCTTCGTTGACGCGCAGCGCACGTCCGTCCATTTCCTGGCCGTCCAGGTTCTGGATCATGGCGGAAAGGGCATCGTCATCGACTTCGATGAAGCCGAAGCCCCGGGGACGACCGGTTTCGCGGTCATTGATCAGGGCGACGGAGTGAACCGTGCCGTGCTGTCCGAACAGGTCCTTGACCTGGTCCTCGGTCGCGCTGAAGGGCAGGTTGCCCACGTAGATCTTCTTCAAAGCATTATCTCCATGTGCCGGCGTTCCGGCTTAACCAAGCGCCCAGAATCGCCGGCTTCTTCCGGCAGGACCCTTCGCGCTTCAAATCGACACCGCCTTGGCGGCGTCCATCCCCCCGAGGGTCGGAGGGAATCTTGTGGCCGGGCCCCGTGGGGCGCGCGGCGAAATCGTTTAATCCGTTGCCGCGCACCAAGAAGGGCCAGCAACAGGTATGTGCATCATCAAGGGGTCGGATGTTGTCCGCAGGGATTTTGAGGACAGGAGCGCACGCTCCGCAGACCGGATGGTAGCGTCAATATAACTGTAAATAATCCAATGTCAATTCTTTATAAGGGCCAGGAATTCGGCCCTCGCGGCGGTTTCATCGTGCAGGGAGCCCAGCACCGAACTGGTGGTCATGACCGAATTCTGTTTTTCAACGCCCCTCATCATCATGCACAGGTGGCGGCACTCCATCACCACGCCGACACCTTCGCACCCGGTGGCCTTCATGACCTCGTTGGCGATCTGCGAGGTGAGCCGCTCCTGGATCTGGAGCCGGCGGGCGAAAACGTCCACCAACCGGGCGAGTTTGCTCACGCCCAGCACCTTGTCCCGGGCAATGTATCCGATGTGGCACCGGCCGTAGAACGGGAGCATGTGGTGCTCGCACAGGCTGTAGACCTCGATGTCCCGGGCGATGATCATGTTGTTCGCCTCGGACTCGAAGACCGCGTTGTTGATCACCGTTTCGGGGTCGGTGGTGTAACCGGCGGTCAGGAATTTCCAGGCCTTCGCCACGCGGTCAGGGGTGGCCAGGAGGCCTTCCCTACCGGGGTCTTCGCCTATTTCCACCAACAGGTCCCGGATAAGTCGGGCTACTTTCTTCTCATCCATGTCTTACCGACTTCCTTTAACGCATGGCCGCCTGGACCAGAACCGTGTCCGTGATCTGCCGGAAGGTGTGGACCTTGCCGTCACGCATTTTCCAGATGTGGGCGAAAGGCGAGGCGAACGCTTTCCCGGTGGCCTTGCAGGTGCCGCTGTATTGACCCAGGGCCACCACCGTGTCCCCTTCGGTGATCAATTCCTCGGGAACGGACGCGAATCCGTCCCACTCCGAACCCAGTTTCATGAAGACGTTTTCCAGCACCGCGTTCGGTCCGACAAATGTCCCGGCGTAGGGAAAACCCTCGGCTTCGGTCCAGCTGATGTTGTCCGCGAGCAATCCCAGGACCGCGGGGATGTCCCCGGTGGCGAAGGCCGCGTAAAGTCCCTGGATGATTTCCGTATTTTCGTTCACTTGCGCATCCATCCCGGTTGAAGGCAAAAATGGGAAACTGGCGTGGCTGACAAGCTTCGGCCCGTTCAGGGGGAGGTTGATTCCCGGAATGGCGGCGCCGGGAAAAGGCGCCGCCATCCCCAGGGTAAATTTTCCGTCTCTCAGTCCTCGCTCAACGCGTTGCCGAACACGCTCCACGTGGCGCCGTCCATGGTCACGGACATGGTCATGTACCCGCCGCCCGAGATCACCAGGCTCCAGGCCCGGCCCTCCTCGACACCCGAGAACACCCAGAGGTCTTCGTCCTGGAACACGGCATCGATCTTGGTCACTTCGCCCTGGCGCGACTCGGGCGCGAGCAGGGTGACCTTTTTCTTGTCGGCGTCCACGCGCAGGAAGGTGGGCGTCTCGAGACCGCCCAGGTAGGGGTCGCCAATCGTGCCGTCCTCGTCACACCCGACGGCATAGGTGATGGAACAGAGCCAGCTGTTGCCGGCCAGGGCCTGGCCGGCCGTCAACAGGACAGCCAGCGTGGCCAGTACCATCAGGACTCTTGCATTGGTATTCATTCCGATTCCCTTTTCTTTGACCGGATGAACCGGATTATTGAATGCTGTAGCCACGGCCCTGCATGGACGCGACCCAGTATTTGTCCCACTCGGCGAACTTCGTGTTGAATTCCTGGGTCGCCTGGTTGGCCTGCGATTGAGCCGCCTCCATTTGCCTTCTGGACCGCGCGCCTCCGGTCAGCCCACCGGCCGTGGCCCCGATGGCCGCGCCCATGCCCGCGTCCCCGGCGATGGCCCCGATGGCCAGACCGGCCAACGCTCCGCGGGCGGCGCCCTGTACGCCCTGGCCCTGGGCCTGCTGGGCTGTCTGACCCGCGGCGCCCTCCTGCTGCGTGAGCTTTTCGTGAGCCTTGTAGGGATCCCAGCCGGTCTGCTGGTCCGCCCAGTTGTACGAGTCCAGCTGATCCTTCATCTGCTGATCCGCGCTCTGCCCCTTGGACGGGTAGACCACGTGATTGGCGGGGTTGGTGCTGGGCGGGACCTCACTGGAGGCAGGCGCCGTGGTGGCGTCCGCCGGGGCGGGGGTTGTCTGCGCCGTCACGGCCAGGGGGGCCGCCATGATGAGGGCTAGCCCCAGCATGGCCAGCAACCTTGAGATTGTCGTCATCCTCATATCCACTCCTCCATTTGCGGGAAAAACCTCGTGGGAGCACCGATCCAAAACATCTTTCAATCCCACATGATACCCATATTCCCCGGGTAGCCAAATGGAATTCCAGTTCCCATCATCCCGACCTGGCCATCAGGGCGAGGAGAAGGGATCGGACCATTTGGGGTCCGTATAGACCGCGTCCCCGGCCAGGGTCCTCAGGAACGCCTTGACCGCCTCGCGCTCCTCGTTGGTCAACTGCAGCTGCATCAGGATGCCCTGGGGGTTCAGCCGCGGGTCCAGGTTGGTGTTCCCGTCCAGGGATATCCCGTTGTAGTGGTCGAGGACCCCGTCCAGATCCAGGTCCCCGGTGTGCATAAGCCCGCCGTTGCCGGTCCCGTCGGCCCGGACCACGTTGCGCAGGGTGGGCGCCCGGGTGACGGACAGGTCGAATCCCGTCCCGGCAATCGTCGTGATGTGCCCGTTGTTCTGCATTTCGGGGTCGATGTCGAACTCCGGCGGACGGTGGCAGCCCGCGCAGCCCAGGCCCCCGCCAAGCCGGATATTGCGGGCGTCGAGGTTGGGGGGAAGCACGAACAGCTGCTTGCCCAGGTTTTCCTGTTCGGTGAAATTCACGAACGGGGCGCGGTCGTCCGGGGCCTGGCGCCGGCCTTCATCATACTTCGAGTCGAAGGACCGGATGCTGCGGACGAACTGGGCGAGGGCGTCCAGCAGGCGGGCCTCGGTGACTTCGGTGTCGCCGTAGACGAGGGTGAACAGTTCCCGGTAGTAGTCGATCGCTTCGAGCTTGTCCAGGAGGTCGGCCAGGGCGGGATCGCCATCGGCGCCGCTGAATCCCATTTCCACATGATCCTGGATGGGCTGGGCCATCTGGTCTTCGAGATCGGCCGCCCGCTCGTCCCAGAACATCCGGGATTCCTCGGCGAACTGCACGTTGACCAGGCGCATCGAGTGGCGTTCGGTCGTTCCGGCGACCCCGATGGCGGCCCGGTCGTCGTCGCTGAACGCAAGGGCCTGCTGATGGCAACTGGCACAAGATACGGTGTTGTCCACCGAAAGGGCCTTGTCGTAGAACAGCACCCGCCCCAGGGTCGCCCCCGCGTCGGTGATCGGGCTACCCCCGGCGTTGTTTTTTCGGATGTACCGCGGCGCCGGCTGGTCAGCGTAGTTCGGCAGGTTTTCCAGGTCGACGGCATCTCCGAAGGCCGCTTCGACAGCGGACACCTGGTCACCGGGGGGAATGATCGGGGCGGCATCATCCGAGCAGGATGCCACCGCCACGCACAGTGCCGGAATCAGGGCCGAAATCAATTTCCTGTTCAGTCCGTTCAAGATTTTCTCTCGTTCGGGTAAATGTCTAGTAGTACGCAACCCGCGCCACCGTCCGGCGGGTCGTCCGCCGGGCCACCCCCGCATAGGACACCGGGGTCGCCGGCATGCCCACCACGTCGATGAACAGGGAACCGGGGCCGCCGACCAGGCCCGGATCACCTTCGACAATGGTGACGTCGTACTGCATCATGTCGTCCACCAGCCTGGGATTGGCCAGGGTCAGAACCACATCGTCCGAGGCGTCCTTGGTCACGATGGAAAGCGTGGCGTTGGGAGGATCGACATCGAAATTGTCCGTCCCGCCGCCCTTGCCCCAGAACTTCACGAAATCCGTGGTCAATCCGTGGGCGGCGACCCTCTCCGGACGATCGGAAAAGAACAGGACCGTCGGGGCGACGCCATCGAGGGTGAGGACACCGTCCTCGAGCGTGATGGAGTCCGCGTTCTGGACAAACAGCCACTCGATTTCCTTGTCGGCCGAACCGCCGCCGCCGCAACCCATCAAGCCCATCATTGAAACAAAAATAAGGATAATCATGGATTTGGCCATGGTTCCCGCTTCCTTTCATGATTCAAATCGCCCGCTGATCTTGAGGAATCCGCTTCAACGGACCACCTCATCCATGAATGGGCACATTATCACCTTTATGGCTATTGGGGCCAGTCCGGCATTGAAAATTCCGAGCGGGGGATGGACAAGATTCCTGGCGATCCCCAACTATTTGTTATAAATACCAATACGCCCCCCCAACCGCATGATGGCCGCCTCAGCCGGGACAAGGAATCAATGTCTACGAATGAAACCACCGGGAAGACGGGAAAAACCTCGGTCTCCCTTTCCAGCATGCGCCACGCCTTTGCCGCCATCATCTGGCCCCGGCGAAAACTGGTCCTGCTGGGCCTGGTCCTTATCGGGATCAACCGCATTTCCGGCCTGGTCCTGCCCGGCTCGAGCAAGTACCTCATCGACAACGTCATCGCCAAACAAGACACCGCCATGCTCAAACTGCTGCTATTGGTGGTGGGCGGGGCCATCCTGATCCAATCGGTGACCTCGTTCCTGCTGACCCGCCTGCTCAGCGTCGAAGCCCAGCACCTGATCGCCAACCTGCGCGCGCAGATGCAAAAGCAGATCATCCAGCTGCCGATCGCGTTTTTCGACAACAGCAAGTCCGGGGCCCTGGTATCCCGCATCATGACCGACGTCGAAGGCGTGCGTAACCTCGTCGGCACCGGGCTGGTCCAGCTGGTCGGCGGGCTGCTGACCGCCGCGGTGGCCCTGACCCTGCTGGTCCGCATCAATGTCCAGATGACCCTTTATGCCCTGGTCCCCCTGGTCCTCTTCGGCCTCATTTCCATGAAGGCCTTTTCCTACATCCGGCCTATTTTCCGCCAGCGGAGCGCCATCAACGCCGAGGTGACCGGCCGGCTCACCGAAACCCTCGGCGGCATCCGGGTCATCAAGGGTTTCCACGCCGAGCAGCAGGAATACCAGGTGTTCGCCGAAGGGGTCGACCGCGTTTTCCAGAACGTCAAGCAGTCGCTCACCACCACCAGCCTGGTCACCAGCACCGCCACGCTCCTCATGGGGATGATGAGCGTCATCATCATGGGCATCGGGGGCACCCTGATCATCCGGGGCGAAATGACCGTCGGCGAATTCGTCGCCTTCACCCTGTACATGGCGTTTCTCATCACGCCGATCGTCCAGATGAGCAACATCGGCACCCAGATCACGGAAGCCTTCGCGGGTCTGGACCGGATGGAGGAAATCCTCTCCATGGAAAGGGAAGGGGAGGAAACCGGCCGCACGGTGGTCTTCGAGGACGTCCGGGGCGACATCGCCTTCGAGAACGTTTCCTTCGCCTACGAGGAGGGCAAGGACGTCCTGCGGGACATCAGCTTCGAGGCCCCGGCCGGATCGGTGACCGCCCTGGTCGGCAGCTCGGGTTCGGGAAAATCGACCGCCGCCGGCCTGGCCGCCTCCTTCAGGATCCCGACCCGGGGCGTGGTCCGCGCCGACGGCCATGATCTGGCCACGGTGAGACTCGACAGCTACCGGGCCCACCTCGGCGTGGTCCTCCAGGATGAATTCCTGTTCGAGGGGACGATCCGCGAGAACATCCTCCTGGCCCGGCCGGACGCCCGCGAGGACGAACTTCTCGAAGCCGTGGCCGCCGCCCACGTCAAACAGTTCACCGACGGCTTCGAAAAGGGCCTCGACACGCTGATCGGCGAGCGCGGGGTCAAGCTGTCCGGCGGCCAGAGACAGCGGGTCTCCATCGCCCGCGCCCTGCTGGCCAACCCGCGGATCCTCATCCTCGACGAGGCGACCTCGAGCCTGGACACCGAGAGCGAAGCCTATATCCAGGAGAGCCTGGCGCGCCTCATGGCCGGGCGCACGACCCTGGTCATCGCGCACCGTTTGAGCACGATCCGGCGGGCGGACCAGATCCTGGTTCTCGAGGAGGGTCGTATCGTGGAGAGGGGCCGGCATGACCAGCTCATCGAGAACGAGGGCCGGTATCACGAACTGTACACCTATCAGGCGAAGATCTAGCCCCGGGGGCAGCCCGCCTAATACCCCAGTTGTTTGTCCACCACGTTGAGGAGAGGCTCTCCGGCCCCGAACCGCCGGATATTCTCCTGGAACACATCCCACCTACGCTCCCGGGTAAGGTCGGCAAAGCTCGAAACGTGCGGCGTGATGATCACCCGGTCGCTTTGCCACAGGGGGTGGTCCGCGGGCAGGGGTTCCGGTTCGGTCACGTCCAGGCCGGCGCCGGCCAGATGGCCCGAATCCAGGGCGGCCAACAAATCATCGGTGACGACGACCTGGCCCCGTCCCACGTTGATGAAATAGGAGCCCGGCTTCATCAGGGCGAATTTTTCGGCATCAAACAGGTCGGTGGTTTCTTCGGTCAAAGGCAGGGCGACGGCCACCACGTCGGCCTCGGGCAGGAAACGGTCCAGGTCCTCGGCGGTGCCGAGTTCATCGCAGTACGGGGGTGCCGGCCGTTCGGTGCGCACCGTCGCCAGGACCCTCATGTCGAACCCCTTGGCGCGGCGGGCAATCTGGCTGCCGATGCCGCCCATCCCCACCACCAGCATGGTGCGTCCCGACAGGGTGGTCATCCCGGTCCCGGCGTCGCGGTCCCACTCGGCATTCTCCTGGGCCTTCCGGAAGGCGTCGAGATCGCGTGTCATCGACAGGAGCATGGCGAAAACGTGTTCGGCGATCGCCGGCCCATGAACACCCTTCATGTTGGTCAGCACGATGCGGTCGTTGTTCTTCAGCCCTTCCATTTCCAGATATCCGGCCACCCCCGCGCTCCAGGACTGGGCCCAGACCAGGTGGTCGGCCAAGGCCAGGAACTCGTCGGATAGCACGTGGGCGTCGGCTCCCTGGATGCGGTAAGCCTGGGCCAGGGCTTCCTCTTCGCTCAACCCCACCAGGATCTCCACATTGGGAGCCAGTTCAGCCAGAACCGCCAGTTCGTCTTCGCTCAGCCTGCCGGCCAGATAGACCAGGGGCAGGGTCCCGCCCTGGGTGTCCAGCACGACGACCTGGCTCTCGGTGGCGCCGTCCAGGTCCTGGCCGAAGCCGGGAACAGCCGCCAGAACAACAAGAAGCAGAAGGGCAATTGTCAGGATTCGAGAAAGCAAAGCCGTGTCCTTTCGCGACGGGCAACCCGGGTTCGGAACCAAAATACCACACCGCCCCTGATGCCCCAATTCATATGTGGGGAGTATTCCTTGGGCCGTTGTCTTTACAGTTCGATCCAGGGACCATTTTGTCTCGACCGCCGCCAGCCACCCAGCCCTTGGCCCGGCATCCGATTTGAATTAGTATCATTTTCAGGAGACATTCGGATTTTATCCGCCGAAAGGGTCTTGATGATCGGGAAATCCTTTTCCCATTACGAAATCATTTCCAAGCTCGGCGAGGGGGGAATGGGCCAGGTATGGGAGGCCCACGACTCTCGCCTGGGTCGGATTGTCGCCCTCAAGCTCATTCCCAAACATCTGAATTCCGATCCGACCGCCCGCCAACGATTCGTGCATGAGGCCAAGGCCGCCTCGTCGATGGAACACGCCAACATCTGCACCATCCACGAAATCGATGAAACCCCCGACGGCGAAACCTTCATCGTCATGCCCCGATATCAGGGAGAGCCGCTTTCCGAACGCATCGCCCGGGGACCCCTTCCGCTGGAGGAGGTCCTTCGGATCGCCGAGGAAATCGCCGACGGCTTGGCTGAAGCCCACGACCATGGCCTGGTCCACCGGGACGTCAAGCCGGCCAACATCATCATCGAACCGAGCGGCAGACCCATCCTCCTGGATTTCGGCCTCGCCAAGATCAGCACCCGCACCCAGCTGACGAGGACCGGAACCACGCTGGGGACATTGTCCTACATGGCCCCCGAGCAGGCGGCCGGAAGGGACCTGGACGGCCGCGCGGACATGTTTTCCCTGGGCGTCATTCTCCAGGAAATGGTGACCGGGGTCCGCCCCTTCGAAGGTGATCATGATGCGGCCGTGCTCTATAGCATCGCCCACCAACCGGCGCCGCCCCTCTCCGACCATAACCACAGCCTGCCATCGGGGCTGCAATCGATCGTAGACCGCGCGCTCGCCAAGGAGCCGAAAGATCGCTTCGCAAGCATGGTTGAATTCAGGGACGCCGTCAGGGATCTGCGCCTTGAACTGCAGATGCTATCCGGTTCACGGTCGAAGAAGTACGTCCGGCCGGTCAAACGAATCCGTTGGTGGGTGCCGGTCACCCTGGTTTTCCTGCTTGGCGCCGTCGGCGGGATCTTCGCCCTGCGGAGTCGTCAGGCGCCATCGCCCCGGGAAGACGTCGTCATCGCCGTCCTGCCCCTGGAGGACCTATCCGGGGACCAGGATCAGCAAAATTTCGCCGATGGTTTCACCGGCGAACTCATCGCCGGCCTGACCCGGGTGGAAGGGCTGAAGGTGATGGCCAGGGGATCGGTTCTCGAATTCAGGGATTCCGACCTGACCGTCAAGCAGATGGCCGAAATGCTCCACGTCAACAAGGTCGTTACCGGAACCATCCAGCAGGAGAACCAGGTCCTGCGGGCGACCGTGGAAATCATCGATACCGAACGGGGACTCGCCCTCTGGGCCGACACCTTCGACGGTTCCGAGGAGGGCATCCTGAAACTCCAGGGGAACATGACCCGGTCCATCGTCGAGGCCCTCAAGGGAGGAGTGACCCCCGGGGAAGAAGAACTTTTTTCGGGAGCCGGCAAGATCGACCCTGAAGCCTACCGCGCCTACCTGAAGGGGAAAGCCCTGGAGGACACCTGGGGGGACGGCGAGGTGTGGCAGCAGATCCTGACCCTGTTCCGGCAAGCCGCCAGGATCGAGCCGGAATTCGCCCCGGCCTTCGCGGGCCAGTCCAGGATCTACAACTACCTGGGCTGGTTCAACCCGGAAATGGGCTATCCGGAAATGTGCAAGACCGCCGCCCTTAAGGCCCTGGAACTGGACCCTGATCTGCCGGAGGCCCAATCAGCCCTGGCCGAGTATCTCTTCCTGTACGAAAACCGGGTCGAAGAGGCCCAGCGGTTGTTCGCCAAGGCCCTGGACACGGCCCCAAACAACGTCCAAGTGCTGGAAAGCTACGGCACCTTTCTCATGCTGTCCGGTCAATGCGACGAGGCCATCCGGGTCCGCCGGCTATGCGCCGAACTCGATCCCCTTAATTTCAGCCCCAGCAGAGACCTGGCCAACGCCCTGGTCAATTGCGGCCATTTCGAGGAAAGCATCGCTCTCATCAACCTTCTCAAGGACAGGTTCAAGGGCGAGACCACCCATCTGGACTATTTTCTCGCCGGCTGCTACGCGAACCTCGGTCAAATTGACCAGGCGATGGAGGCCGCGAAGCGCTCCGGGATGTCGCCCAGGACCATGGCCCCCGTCTACTGGCTCGCGGGCCAGAAAGACGAAGCTTGGGAATCGATCGGCGGCAGGGAGGGACAAGACCCCAACTCCGTGATTTCGCGAGTGTTTCTTCTTGTCTTCGAGGAGGATTACGAATCGGCCATGGACATCCTCGAGCAGGGAGTGAAAGAAAGGCCGATCCTGACCAGATTCATCCTGATCGACCCGTTCCTGGACCCCCTGCACGACCAGCCACGGTTCCGGGAACTCATGCGGTCGCTGAATTATCCCGGTTACTGACGCCTGGACATGCCTTCGGCCAGCGGCCTCAGCTGCAGGGAGTAGAACATTTCCAGGTAGCGACGGGTCTCCACCCGTTCGAGATTGGTGACGAAACGCCAAAACCCGTAAACCCGTGACAGCGTCATCAACCGCTCGGCGTAGTTGGCCCAGGTATAGCGCGCGGCCACGCGGTCCAGGGCGCCCTGCGCAATCCTGTCCCAGTGCCCTGGATCCTCGCGACAGCGTTCGAAGAAGTCGGCCATGAGGTCCGTGGCCGCCGCACCCTGGTTCGGGTTGATATGGTAGCCGGAGACGCCTTCCTCGATGATTTCCAGAGGGCCGCCATAACAGGTGGCGAACACGGGCATGCCGGTGCTCATGGCTTCGATCACCGTCAGGCCGAACGCCTCGAACAGGGCGGGCTGAACGAAGGCCCCGCGCCGGTCGGCCACATAACGGTAGAGTTCGCCGCTTCGTTCGCGCTCCATCTGCACGCCCAGCCAGCGCACGTTTCCGTCCAGGTCGTGTTCGTCGATCAACTTGTGCATCCGCTCGATCTGTCGTTTCTCATCCTCGTCGTTCGACAGCGCGGCATCCACATAACCGCTGACCAGCAGCACGTCCGCCTGATCGCGCAGGCGTTCCGAGCGTCCGTACCAGTCGACAAACCCGGTCAGGTTCTTGACCGTATCCAGGCGGGACATGGAGAAGATCAGGGGGCGGCCCGGGGCGGCGAGATGACCCCGGCTGGAGCCGTCTCCCCCGTCCCCCTGGACCTGCTCTTCGATTCCCTCCACAAGATGCTTCAGGCGCCGCCTGTCATCCTTGGATGAGAAGTAGATGGTGGGGTCGACACCGGGGGACACGATGTTGAACTTCGGGTCGAAGACGTCGATCCCGTGAACCACCCGGTAGAGACCGGGCATGGTGAAAGCGGAATGGGCCTCGTACTGCCCCACCGTGTCGGCGTTGCCCGCGATTTCCTGGTAGGTCGAGGTAATGATGAAATCGGCGACGTTCATGGCCAGCAGGTCGGCGGTGAACTGGCAGGAGAAGTGATGCTGATTCTCCAGATCGCGCCAGTAGAGATCCGACAGCAGGTATTTCGTCTTCTCGAGGGCGTGGGCGATGTTGCACTGGGTCACGCCCAACCTGGTCGACAGCAGGGAGGCGACAAGATTGCCGTCCGAGTAGTTGCCGATGATGAGGTCCGGGCGCCCGGCGAACTCCGCCAGCACCTCGCGTTCGACATCCAGGGAGAACCGTTCCAGGTAGGGCCAGACCTCGAAGCGCGAGATCCATTGCGGCAGGACGCGCCCGTCCTCCTCGCGGAACGGAACGCGCAGGATGGCCGAGTGTTCGGTGCCCGCGATGGGCTCGAGCCGCTGATCACAGGTGGTGCCGTCGGCCTCGGGGATCAGTCGTGTGACCACCAGGATGCGCGGCGTGATGTCCAGGCCCTGCTCCTCGAGGCCGCGGCGAATCTCGGACTCGAGGGCGCGCACCTGGTCGAGGATGTAGACCACCTGGCCGCCCGTATCGGGCCGGCCCAGGACGCCGCTCTGGCCGAACCACCCGTGGGGCGACAGGATGCACAGCGAAAAGATCATGGGAACGCGCGCCAGGAATCGTTCGAGGCCGTCGGGGGAGGGAGCCTCGAGCAGATCCTGCAGCAGTCTCATGGTTTCGCGCGCGCGTCCCGCGTTCCGCCCCCAGCCCGGCTCGAAGCCCAACCCGCGCAGGGCCGGCCCCATTTCCGGCCAGGGGGTTTCGGCCGGAACGTCCGACAGAAGGGCGTCGGCATCGCGCAGGGCGGCCTGCAGGTCCTCGACCGTCAACGCCTCCCCTCCCAGCAGGAGCTGCTGTCCATCCCGCTTGTGAACGCGGAGGAATTCCACCAGGCTTTGCATGCCGCGGCCGCTTTTTTCGAATAGCGTGCTGGATAATCTCTTGTTGAGGAACTCGACGCCGCGGCCGATGGACCGGGCCTCCTTCAACTTGGTGATCTCGCGGGAAAACGGTTCCAGGTCGATTTCCAGCACCCACTCGTCGAGGTGGTCCCGACCGTCCACCATGCGCTCCTTGCAGGCCAGGTAATCCACGGTCGACAGTTCGGTCAAGTCGAGCGGTTCGGTCTGCAGACGCAGGTATCCCCAGCGCGCCACGCTCGTTCGCAGCGCGAAACTGACTGCGGCGCCATCGACCGACGCCTCCTGCGCCCAGGAAAACAGTCGCTCCAGGGGTGTCCCCGCCAGCTTGTCGTCAGGGTCGGCGGCGGTCGTCCGGAAATAGGCCTCCCGCAGGTCGCTGCGCAGCAGGAACGGTCGCTCCAATACCTGCAACTCATGCAGGAGGCGGTGCACCGTGTGCGGCCGTTCGGCCAGAAATGCCTTCAATTCTTTCAGAAATCCTTGATTCACCTTCATGTTTCCTTCCATTTGCGGATGAAGGGCTGATAGAAACCGGGGTTTTCGGTCGTGGCTCCCCGCAGTCCGACAACGGCGGCGGCAAAATCCCGTGCCCTTGCCAGGATCATCCCGCGGGGCCAACCGCGGACAAGTCCCAGCAGGGCCACCGCGGCAAACGCATCTCCGGCCCCGACCGTATCGGCGATTTTCACCGTGTCGCCCGGGCCTATCTCGTCCCTTCCCGCTTCGTCATACCACGCCGCTCCCGCCGAACCGCGGGTGACGATCAGTCCCTGAAGAGAGCATCGGGCCATCAGGCCCGCCGCCCGTTCGGCTTCGCCCCCGCCTGCGGGCGCCAGCAGTTCCAGTTCGTCGGCATTGAGTTTGACCCAGGCCGCATGTTCCAGGTCCGCCAGGACATCGCGCGGTTGCCACCACGGGGCGCGCAGGTTCACGTCGACGAAGACCCGTGCCCCGGCGCGCAGGGTTTCCAGGGTTTGGCGCGACACCTCCTGGCGCAGGGCAAGGGTGCCGTGATAGAGCAAACCCCCGCCCGCCCCCTTTTCGGGGACCGCGATGTGGTCATAGGCCTGGTCGGCGACGATGTCGTAACGCGGTTCGCCGACTTCCACGGTCACCACGACGGCGCCGGTGGGAAAGGACGCGTCCCGCTGGAGGTCCGTCGTGTCCAGACCCCAGCGTTCCATGGCGGAAGTGATGAGTTCCCCGGGTTCATCCCGTCCGACCCGCGACACGAAACGGGGCGACTGGCCCAGGGCCTGCAGGTTCCAGGCCACGTTGAAAGGCGCGCCGCCGAGCACCGCGCTTCCGTCGGAGAACCGGTCGAAAAGCACTTCGCCGAAGACCGTAACCAGGGGCGTGGCGCGCTTCATCGGATCTCCTCCAGGAGGATCACCCAAACCGGCTGACGGACCAGGAGCCTCATTCGACCGGGACCCGGCATTCGCCGAAAAAATCATAGTGTTCGATGGCTTCGAGGATGCCGCCGGCGAACGACCTTGCGGCAAACAGGATCCGCTCACGGTCGGCCAACCCCGACAGCTCCTCGTGATGACGGTTGGCCACGACCACGCCCAGGGTCTCACCCAGCAGCAGCGATTCGTCCGCGCCCGACCCGCCCGCTGTCAGGACACGGTCCAGCGGCACCTCGCGCTGCAGGGCGAACCAGCGCAGGGCCGCGCCCTTGGACGCCCTCACCGGAATGATGTCCAGGAACTTGCCGAACGAGTGGATCACGTTCACGGTCTGCTCGTTGCGGTGCATCAGGCGCGTGATGTCCTCCGGCGTCGGCGCGATCTCGGGATCGATGTAGTAGCTGATCTTGAACTCACCCTGCTCGTGGGCGGGCTGTTCCTCGATTCCCGGCACATCGCTCAGCAAGCGCCGCAATTCGCGCGGATGCCACAAGTGGTCGATGTGCTCCCGCCAGCGGGTGTCGCGGGTCAGGTTCGGCGCGTAGTAGATGTCCGTTCCCAGACTGGAGATCAGCACATCCGGTCTGGGGATGTCGTGCCGGCGCATCATCCGCAAGGCGGCTTCCAGGCGCCGCCCGGTCGCGATGCCGAAGGCGGCCCGGCGACGGTTGGCCCGGATCAGTTCCACCAGTTCGGCCAGGGCGGTTTCATCTCCCAGCAGGCTCTTGTCAAGGTCGCTGAAAATGGCGCGATCGCGGAATCTCCCTCCCCAGGGTTGGGGACGGACCCGCCCACGTTGCGGGGCCGCCTTCACGAGATCTTCCATCGCCGCCATGTAGGTCCGGGTATGCGCATCCCAGGAGTAGTGCCGGCGAACTCCGGAAATTCCGTTCGCCGCCATGGTCTTCCACCCTTCCTTGTCGTCGAGGACGCGGGTCAGGGCCGAGGCGATGGCTTCCGGGTTGAGGGGGTCGACCAGCAGGCCGTTGTCGCAGTTGCCGATGATATCGGTGGGGCCTCCGTCCTCGGTGGCCACGATCGGCAACCCGCTGGCGGCCGCCTCCAGCAGCGTCAGCCCGAAGGGCTCGGTCAGGGCGGGATTGGTGAACACCCCCCGCGAAAGGGCCGCCAACCGGTAAAGGACAGGGACATCGTCGAAGCGATGGCGCTTGGGGTAGGCCGCCTTCCCGTAAAGATCATAACGGTCGATGGCCAGCAGGATGGCTGTCAATTCCTCCCTCGCGCCACGCTCAAGGTCATTGATGTCCGCACGGTTGCCGGCGACGATGATCAGGTTCGCCTTGTCCTGCAGGGACGGCGATTCACCGTAGGCTTGAAGCAGGGTGGTGATGTTCTTGCGGCGGTCGGCGCGCGAAACGGCCAGGATCATGGGCTTCTCGGGGCGCCTCAGGAAGCGGGCCAATTGCCCGTTGATCCCCGCCTGGCGCTCGTTGCCCAGGGGCGGGTGGAACCGTTCCAGGTCGACGCCCGGCGGTACCACGCCCATCTGCTCGGGACGATAATAATCGTACAGGGCGTACTGTGATTCGATTTCCTGGCGGGTGCTGGTCACCACCAGGTCGGCCGCGCCCAGGGCCTCTTCCTCCGCCGCGATGCGGCGGGTGATGTTGTAGTGCTCTTCAATCCGTTCACGATCCAGACCGCTGGCCAGAAGGCGGCGCCGCTTGACCCGGCCCAGCGAGTGGCCGGTGAAGACGAACGGCACCCCCAGCTGCTGGGCCAGATGGGCGCCCACATAACCCGCGTCGGCGTAATGGCCGTGGATGATGTCGGGCGGACGCTCCTGATCCCCGAAGTGGACCATGGCCCGGTCCGTGAAGACGTCCAGGCTGCTCCAGAGCTGTTCCTTGGGCAGGTAGCCCGGCTCCCCGCACTCGATGCGGACGATGCTCGCCCGCGGGGACAGCTGATCTTCAACGCGGCCGTAGTCCTCGCTGACCTCCGGCGAAACAACCCTCCTGGTCAGCAGATCCACCCGGGCCACCCGGGGATGCTCGCCAAGGGCCCGCGCCAGTTCCACCACGTATTTGGTTTGCCCGCCGGTGTCCGCATCGCGGCCCAGTTCCAGGTCGTTTCCCCTGATGAGGCCGTGGATACTGACAAGGGCAATATATAGGCCGTGGTTTTTGGCGGTCATTCAGCAATTTCCATACTTGGCGGATGCCCGCGGCACCCGCTCGTGATAGTGGCATGCCCCACCATAACGACAGGCACCAACCCACGCAAGATGCAGGAACACATCCCCTAGCCCATAAAACACAAAGCACTTATCATATGTCACCAGTCAACAACCCTCATCCCTGACCCAGCGAGGCCTCATGATCGGCAGGACCCTGGCCCACTACAAGATCATCGCCCACCTCGGTTCCGGCGGCATGGGCGAGGTCTACCGCGCCCAGGACACGAAGCTCGACCGCGAGGTGGCGCTCAAGACCCTGCTGCCCGAGCTGGTGAACGATCCCGAACGGATCGCCCGTTTCGAACGCGAGGCCAAATCACTCGCCACCCTGCAGCACGCCAACGTGGCCTCGATCTACGGCTGGGAGGACACCCCCGACGCGCGGTTCCTGGTCATGGAGCTGGTCGAGGGCGAGAACCTGGCCGAAAGGATCAAGCGCGGGGCCGTGCCCCTGGACGAGGCGATCGCCATCACCGTGCAGATCACCGAAGGCCTCGGCGCCGCCCACGACAAGGGCCTGGTGCACCGCGATCTCAAGCCCGCCAACGTCATGCTCACTCCCGGGGGACAGGTCAAGATCCTGGACTTCGGTCTGGCGCGCGCCTGGTCCGGCGATGCGGACGGCAAATCGGATCCTTCGGCCTCGCCCACCCTGACCGCGGCGATGACCATGGCCGGCACCATCCTCGGCACGGCCGCGTACATGAGTCCCGAGCAGGCCCGCGGCCACACGGCCGACCGGCGGGCCGACATCTGGGCCACGGGCGTCATCCTGTACGAGATGCTCACCGGGCGGCAGCTGTTCGCGGGGGAGACCGTGAGCGACACCCTGGCCGCGGTCCTGACCCGGGACCCGGACCTGGGCGCCTTGCCGGCCGCCACCCCGTCGGGGGTCAGGCGCGGGCTTGTCCGCTGCCTTTCCCGTGACGCGAAACACAGGCTCCACGACATCGCCGACCTTCGCCTCGATCTCCTGGCGGAGGACGAACCGACGATCGCGGCATTGGCGGCGGACCGCTGGCCGCGGCTGCGCACCGGCCTGGTCGCCGCCGCCCTTGTGGCCGCCGCGGCGGTTGGTGGCCTTTTCCTGGGTCGTCAGGCGGTCCCCCCGACGGATGCTCCGGTCCTGCGGATGACGATCCCCGGGGCCGGGTTCAACGGTTCGTCCCTGTCCACGATCTCCCCCGACGGCAGGCTGATCGGCTGGGTCCCTTTCAATCTGAACGGCACCCAGCCGATCATGGTGCGGAGCCTGGACGGGTTCGATTCCTGGACGCTGGCGGGAACCGAGGACGCCTCCACACCCACCTTCTCGCCCGACGGCAACTGGGTGGTGTACAAAAACTCCTCGAAGCAGGCCCTCTTCAAGGTGCCCGTGGAAGGCGGCACGTCCCAGCTGGTGGCGCCCAGCGACCTGGTGTCCGAGACCCTGGATTGGGCGGACGACGGATACATCTACGTGGCCGGCGGCGGCAGCAACATGGGCGACCGGGGGGTCAAACGGGTCCCCGCCACCGGAGGGACCTGCGAGTCCGTGACGGTTCTGCATGAAGGCGAGGGACAGCACATGCACCCCTGCCGGGTGCCGGGCACCGACTGGCTCCTGTTCACCGTCGATGCCGTCGAAGGAACGTCCATCCAGGCCACCAGGATCGGCACGGACAACCGGGTGGTCATGGTACACGATGCCTCGACCCCCCGCTTTCTTGCCCCGGACATCCTGGTTTTCTATCGCAACGCCGGCGCCGACGTCGCCGCGGTCAGGGTCGACCCCCGGACCATGGTCCCCCGCGGGGAACCCGTCAGTGTCCTGGAAAAGGTTCCGGTCGCCACCATGCTGCGCGGCTGCTATGAAATATCCAACAACGGGCGCATCGTCTACAACCACAGCGAAGAGAGCGGCCTGGTTTCGGCGCGGCGAAAACTGGCCTGGGTCGACTCGACCAACGTATCCACCCCCGTGCTGGAGGGGTCCAGTTGGGCCCAGCCGCGGATATCACCGGACGGCCGGCACATCCTGGTCCGGCAGGTCAAGACCCCGAACTGCGTGCTGTGGAACTACGATATCGACCGCGGCACCCTCGGGCGCGTCACCATCGACGAGGACGCCCACAACCCCCTGTGGAACCCCGCCAACGGCAACATCATCTTCCGCTACGACCTGGGCTCGACCTTCTACATCGCCGAACGCAACGCCGACGGGACCGGCGAAACCCGCACCCTCTACGCCCACGAGCAGGTCGAGTATTCCCCGGCCTCGATCTCCAGCGACGGCCGCTGGCTTTTTGTCACCGCCCTGGTCAACCAGCGGGATATCTGGGTGATCGACCTCCAGGAGGGAGGCGAACCAAGGCCCCTTGTCTCGTCGCCCTTCCGCGAACACGAAGCGGCCATCTCTCCGGACGACAAGTGGGTGGCCTACTCCTCGAACGAGTCCGGCCGCGAGGAGGTCTTCGTCATCACCTGGCCGGGCGGAACCAACCGCCAGCAGATCTCCATCGACGGCGGCCATGATCCCTCCTGGTCGCGCGACGGCCGCCGGCTTTATTTCCTGAACGGGAACCGGGTCATGTCCGTCGCGGTCACCCCGGGTGCGGACCTTAATCCGGGCCTGCCGGTTGCGGCCTTCATCGGTCCCATCGACGCGAGCACCTACAGCCACTCCTACGACGTGATGCCCGGCGGCGACAGACTGGTCTGGGTCACCGCGGCCGACACCGAGAACACCCAGGCCGAGTTGCGGGTGGTGCTGGGGTGGGGGGACGAAGTGCGGAAGAATCTTGGGGAGTGAAAAACATTCAAGTCCGGCGGCCCCTCATCTTCCGGTAGCGCGTGATCAGGGCATTGGTGGAACTGTCATGGGCCAGGTCCGGACCAGGATCACTCGTGAGTTCGGGAATAATCCCCTTGGCCAGGACCTTGCCCAATTCCACGCCCCACTGGTCGAAGGAATCGATGTTCCAGATCACCCCCTGCGTAAAGACACTGTGTTCATACAGCGCCACCAGCTGACCTAGCACTTTCGGCGTCAACCGCTCGGCCAGCAGCACGTTGCTCGGCCGGTTGCCTTCAAAGGTCCGGTGGGGAACCAGCCAGCCGGGAGTCCCGCCGGCCTCCACCTCCGCGGCGGTCCTGCCGAAAGCCAGCGCCTCGGCCTGGGCAAACACGTTGGACATGAGGAAGTCGTGGTGCTCACCCAGCGGGTTCAGCGAATGGGCGAACCCGATGAAGTCGCAGGGAATCAGCCGGGTCCCCTGATGAATCAGTTGGTAGAACGAGTGCTGGCCGTTGGTTCCGGGTTCCCCCCACAGCACCGGACCGGTCTGGTAGTCGATGATGGCTTCCCCGTCCAAGGTCATGCGTTTGCCGTTGCTCTCCATGGTCAATTGCTGCAGATAAGCGGGAAAACGCTTAAGGTACTGGTCGTAGGGAAGCACGGCGACGGTCTGCGCCCCGAAGAATTCGTTGTACCACAAGGCCAGAAGACCCATCAGCACCGGCAGGTTCCTCTCCAGCGGCGCGGTGCGGAAGTGCTCGTCCATGGCGTGGAAACCCGCCAGCATTTCCCGGAAGTTCTCCGGACCCACGGCGATCATCGTGGACAGTCCGATCGCCGAATCCATCGAGTACCGGCCACCCACCCAGTCCCAGAAACCGAACATGTTGTCGGTGTCGATGCCGAACTCACCGACGGCCTCCGCGTTCGTCGAGACCGCGACGAAATGGCGGGCGATCGCCGCCTCGTCCCCCAGGGCGTCCAGCGTCCACTGCCGGGCCGAGCGGGCGTTGGTCATGGTCTCGAGGGTCGTGAAGGTCTTCGAGGAGATGATGAACAGGGTTTCGGCCGGATCCAGGTCACGGACGGCCTCGCTGAAATCGGTGCCGTCGACGTTGGAGACAAATCGCAGGGTCAGGTCCCGTGACGAATAGTGGCGCAACGCCTCGTAGGCCATCACCGGGCCCAGGTCCGAGCCGCCAATGCCGATGTTGACGATATTCACCACCTGGCTTCCGGTATGCCCCTTCCACCTGCCACCGCGAATCTGATCGGCGAAAACGGCCATCCTGTCCAGCACCGCGTGGACCTCGGGAACGACGTCTTGGCCGTCGACCGTGATTTCCTGGTCACGCGGGGCCCGCAGGGCCACGTGCAGCACGGCCCGGTCCTCGGTCCGGTTGATCCTGTCGCCCCGGAACATGGCGTCCCGTCGTTCCTGCAGCCCGCTCTCGCGGGCCAGGTCCAGCAGCAGCTGCCTCGTCTGGTCGGTGATGCGATTCTTCGAATAGTCGAGGAACAAACCGTCGGTTTCGGCGGTGAATCGTGTTGCTCGCCCGGCATCCTCCGCAAAAAGTGTCCGCAGGTGGACATCCTTCATTTGTTGGGCGTGGGCGGCCAGCGCCTGCCAGGCGGGGCGCTGGGTGACCGATTCGGTTCGTGCCATGGGAAAAGCTCCTTTGACCACGGGTCCACTTGCCGGCCCTCGTCAGGACCGGGATAAAGGCGGCGGCCGCCTTGGTTTTCACGGGCAGGATTTCGCGGCGCTGCCGGGCTTGTGCCAGCCGCCCACCGCGGCGGCCATGTCCTCGGCGGCTTCCGGTCCCCACGATCCGGGTTCGTATTCGTGGACCGGCGTCACATCCCCGAGAATGGGATCGACGATGGCCCAGGCCAGCTCGACGGCATCCTGCCGGGCGAACAGGGTGGCTTCGCCATTCATGGCGTCGGTGAGCAGCCGTTCATAATCGCCGAGGGAAGCCGCCCCGGGATGATACTCCGCGAGAAGTTCCTGGTTCTGGGAGGCCGTCCCCTCGTCACCGGCCTTCACCCGCGCCTCGAGCCCGAGCATGATCGGTGAACTGAGCCTGAAACGGATCCGATTGCCCTTGCCGGGGGCCAGGTTGGCGATCGGCGGTTTCTTGAGCGTCACGCGCACTTCGGTCACTGTCGCCGGCAGGGACTTGCCGGTCCGGATCAGGAACGGGACATCGGCCCAACGCCAGGAGTCGACATTCAGCCGGACCGCCGCGAAGGTTTCCACCCTGGAATCCGGGTCCACCCCTTTTTCCTCGCGGTAGCCCCTGAACTGGCCCCTGACCAGATTCTTCGGGTCGAGAGGAACGATGGCCCTGAGGACCTTGGCCGTTTCGTCGCGGATCCCCTCGGGGTATTTCAGCACCGGCGGCTCCATGGCGAGATAGGCCACCACCTGCAGCAGGTGGTTCTGCAGGACGTCACGAATGGCGCCGGCCTCTTCGTAGAACTTGCCGCGGCCCTGCACGCCGAATTTTTCGGCCATCGTGATCTGGACGCTTTCCACGTAGTTGCGGTTCCAGATGGGTTCCAGGAAGGTGTTGGCGAAACGGAAATGCAGGATGTTCTGCACCGCGCTCTTGCCCAGAAAGTGATCGATGCGGAAGATGGACTCCTCGGGAAACACCTCGTGAAGCTGGGCGTTCAGCTCTATGGCCCCGGCCAGGTCACGGCCGAACGGCTTTTCGTTGACCACCCGGCCGCCTTTCGCGCAGCCCGAACTGCCCAGGTGGCCGACCACCTCGCCGAACATGCTGGGCGGAATGGCCAGGTAATGGAGGGGGTGTTGCGCGTCGCCCAGGGTGCGGCGCAGGCGGCGAAACGTGTCCGGGTCCCCGTAATCGCCATTGACGTATTGCAGCAGATTCATCAGCCGGGCAAAGGCCTCCTCATCCACGGTCCCGTGCTCGGCGATGCTCTTGTGGGCCCGATCGCGCAGCTTTTCGATGCCGCCTTCGCCCCGGGCGACACCGACCACCGGCACGGTGAGGCTGCCGCACTTGACCATCGCCTGCAGGGCCGGAAAGATCTTCTTGTAGGCCAGGTCGCCCGTGGCTCCGAAAAACACGAACGCGTCCGATTTTATCCTATCCATGGCGGCATCCTTCATGGGTCGTGCGTGGGTGACGGCCGCAACCGTCAACGGCGCCCACCGGTTTTACTTGCCCGGCAATTCATGGTGGCCGCCGAACTGGAAGCGCATGGCCGAGAGAATCCTGTTGGCGAAGTCGCCTTCGCCGCGTGAACTGAACCGCTCGTAGAGCGCGGAGCTCAGGACCGGCGCGGGTGTTCCCTGTTCGATTGCGGCCACCAGCGTCCAGCGCCCTTCGCCGGAGTCCGAAACCCGGCCGGAAAAACCTTCGAGCTGCGGGTCGTCCTGCAGCGCGATGGCGGTCAGGTCCAGCAGCCAGGAGGCGATCACGCTGCCGCGGCGCCAAACCTCGGCCACATCGGCAAGGTTCAGATCGTACTGGTGGGCTTCGGGATTGCGCAGAGGCGTCGTTTCGGCGTTGATCTCGTGCCCGCGCTTGCCCACATCGGCGTGTTTGAGAATGTTCAGGCCCTCGGCGTAGGCCGCCATCAAGCCGTATTCGATGCCGTTGTGGACCATCTTGACGAAGTGGCCGGCCCCGCTGGGTCCGCAGTGCAGGTAGCCCTCTTCCGAGGTGCCCTTTCCCTCTTCGCGGCCGGGGGTGCGCTCCAGGTCCCCGATGCCCGGCGCCAGCGACTTGAAGATGGGGTCGAGGTGGCGCACGGGTTCTTCCGGGCCGCCGATCATCATGCAATAGCCCCGCTCCAGGCCCCAGACCCCGCCGCTGGTGCCCACATCCAGGTAGTTGATCCCCTTGGCCGCCAGCTCACCGGAGCGGCGGATGTCATCGATGTAATAGGAGTTGCCCCCGTCAATCACGATGTCGCCGGCGGCCAGGTGACCGGTCAGCTCCTCCAGGGCCGAATCCACCACCGCCGCGGGGACCATGAGCCAAACCACCCTCGGCGCGGCCAGGGCGGCGACAAAATCCTTGAGCTCGCTGAAGCCATGGGCACCCTCGGCGGCCAGGGTCTTCACCGCCGCGGCGTCGTGATCGTAAACCACGCATTCGTGCCCCTGCCGCATCAGCCGACGGACCATGTTCGCGCCCATCCTGCCCAGACCGATCATTCCTATCTGCATGGCGTCCCTCTCCTATTTTCCGACAAGCTTCAATTGGGCCCGGGCGGCTTCGATCACGTGGTCCTCGGTAAAACCGAAAAAATCCTGCAGGATGGGGCCGGGGGCCGAGGCGCCGAAGCTTTTCATCCCCACCATCGCGCCGGTCATTCCGACATACCGCTCCCAGCCCAGGGTCGACCCTTCCTCGACCGACACGCGGGCCGTCACTTGCGGGGGCAGAACGTGGTCACGATAGGCCTGGTCCTGGGCCTCGAAGAGATCCCAGGACGGCATGCTCACCACCCGCGCCCGGACGCCGTCGGCGGTCAATCTCTCGTAGGCGCCCACACACAGGGCCACCTCGCTGCCGGTGCCGATGAGAATGACGTCCGGCTCGCCCTCGACCGGGTCGGCCAGGATATAGGCCCCCCTGGCCAGGTCCGCCGCCGGCCCGAAGCGGTCGCGATCCAGGGTCGGCAGGTTCTGCCGGGACAGGACCAGGCAGGTGGGAAGGTCGTCGGTCCGCATCACGACCCGGTAGGCTTCGACAACCTCGTTCGCGTCGGCCGGACGGATGACCCGCATTCCGGGCATGGCCCGGAAGGACGCCAGATGTTCGACCGGTTGATGGGTGGGGCCGTCTTCCCCGACACTGATCGAGTCGTGGGTCCAGACGTAGATGACCGGCAGCTCCATCAGCGCGCTGAGCCGGATGGCGGCGCGGCAGTAGTCGGTAAAGACGAAGAACCCGGCGACGAACGGCCGCACCTTCGACAGCGACATGCCGTTGGCGATGGCGCACATGGCATGTTCGCGAACGCCGAAATGGATGTTGGCGCCGGTCGCGTCGCCGCCCTGGAAAGTGCCGGCGCCGTCGAATTTCAGGAACGTCTTGGTGGAGGGGGCCAGGTCGGCCGATCCGCCGATCAGCCAGGGCACGCGCGGCGCCAGGGCATTGAGCACCTCGCCGGAAACATTCCGCGTGGCCTTGCCCTTTGGGTCGGCGGCATAGGCCGGCAGGTCCTTGTCCCAGCCCTCCGGCAGACCGCGCTCCTGCATGGTCTCGATTTCCGCCGCGAGTTCGGGATATTTCCGCCGGTAGGCCTCGAAGAGGGCCTCCCAATCCCCCCTGGCGGCCGCGCCGCGCCGGCCCATCCTGGCCTGGAAGTTCTCTTTGACACCAGACGGCACCAGGAATTGGGCGTCCGGGTCCCAGCCGAAGGCCTGCTTGGTCAGCCGCGCTTCCTCCTCGCCCAGGGGTTCGCCGTGGGCGGAAGCGGTGTCCTGTTTGTGGGGCGCGCCAAATCCGATGTGGCTGTCGCTGATGATCAGGGTCGGCCGGTCGACGGTGTCCTCGGCGTCCCGCAAGGCCCGCTTGACCTGCTCCAGGTCGTTGCCGTCGGTCACGTGGACCACTTTCCAGCCGTAAGCCAGAAAGCGCGCGCCCACGTCCTCGGTAAAGGCCAGGTCCGTGCTCCCCTCGATCGTCACGTGATTGCGATCGTAGATCCAGCACAGGTTCCCCAGTTGAAGATGGCCGGCCAGCGAGGCCGCTTCGCTGCTGAGGCCCTCCATCATGCACCCGTCCCCCGCCAGGGCGTAGACCCGAAAGTCGACCAGGGGGAAGCCGGGCATGTTGTAGCGGTCGGCCAGATACCGCTGCGCCATGGCCATGCCCACGCTCACGGCGACACCCTGCCCCAGGGGACCGGTGGTGGCCTCGACCCCGGACGTCAGACCGTACTCGGGATGACCCGGACAGCGGCTGTGCAGCTGGCGGAAGCTTTTCAGATCGTCAAGGGTGAGCGCAGGTCCACCGACGCGCTCCCCGTAGGAAGGCGCCGCGGCCTTGATCCCCGACAGATGAATCAGGGAATAAAGCAGCATGGAGGCATGCCCCGCCGAAAGAACGAAACGGTCCCGGTTGAACCAATCCGGCTCGGCCGGATCATAATCAAGGAACTCCTGCCACAGGGTGTAGGTCAACGGAGCGGCGCCCAGCGGCGTTCCGGGGTGGCCGGAATTGGCCTTCTGGATGGCATCGATGGCCAGGGTGCGCAGGGTCGAAATACAAAGCTGATCCATTTCCAGGGGGGAGCTCATTCGGATTCTCCAGGTTGTTGCCGGACAACTCGATGGCTGCGCCTGCAGCCACGGACCGCGCGGGAATTCGGTCGGTTATCCCGCCCAACATAACACGGTCGCGGGGTCTTGTCCCGTTCCTGGAGCGGCGAGGCTGTCGAGGAGGTCAGTACGACATGGAATCAATTTTGACCTTGCCGCGGAACACCCGGTAGATGTTGAACGTGTACCCCAGCACCAGGGGCATCCCCACGCCCGCCAGGGCCAGCATGGTGGCCAGGGTCTGCTGGGAGCTTGCCGCGTTGAAGGCCGTCAGGCTCGTCCCGGGCGTCCCGTTCCCGTGGATCATTTCCGGGAACATCCCGATGCCCAGCACCCCCAGCAACAGGGCAATCGCCGCGGCCGAAGACAGGAACGCGGCCATCTCCCGCCCCTTGTGCATTTCGCGGGGTATGTTGGCGATCGCCAGGATGTTCGCCACCGGAACGACGACCAGCCAGGGGTGAACCCAGAACGGATTCACCAGCCGCGGGACAAAAAGCAGGGTCGCCGCGGTGATGAGCCCGTACATGACCACGAAACCCACGATCGTCGGCCGCACCCAGCGGCGCACCTGCGTGTTCAGATCGCCGTCGGTCTTCAGCACGAGGTAGATCGCCCCGTGCATCAGGAACAGGGCCACCACCGCACCCCCCATCAGCAACGGATAGGGATGCAGCTGCGCCAACAGGCTGCCGCGATAACTGAAGTCCTCCGCGATGGGTACACCCCAGGCGATATTTCCCATCACCACGCCGATGATGAACGAGGCCAGCACGCTCGAGCCCCAGAAGGCTCCATCCCAGGCCTGCCGCCAAAGCTTGCCGGCACGCAGACTGCGCACATGGATCGAAACCCCGCGAAAGATAAGCATGAACAACAGCAGGATGAATCCCGTGTAGAAGCCGCTGAAAGCGGTGGCGTAGACCTCGGGGAAGGCCGCGAACAACGCCCCGCCGCCGGTCACCAGCCACACCTGGTTCCCGTCCCAGACCGGGCCGATCGCGTTCAGGAAAACCCGCCGGTCGTGATCCTTGCGCGCCAGCAGATGGAGGCCGCCGACACCCAGGTCGAACCCGTCGAGGATGGCGTAGCCCGTGAACAGAACCCCCACGAGCAGATACCAGATCACGTTCAGGTGGCCGCCGTCCATCACGTCACCTCCGGTGGGGCCGCGAGATCCTCGTCCAGCGGCCCCTTGCGGATCTTGTGATCCAGCAGCACGAAAAAGACCACGAACAGCGCCAGATAGATCACCGTGAAGAGGATCAGCGAGAAGATCACCTGGCCGGGGCTCAACACCTCGCTCACCGCGTCGCGTGTCCGCATCAGGCCGTAGACGATCCAGGGCTGCCGGCCGATCTCGGACGCGGCCCATCCCACCTGGTTGGCGATCTGGGGCAGCAGCACCGACAGCACCATCACCCACAGCAGGGGTCGGGATCGGAACAGCACCCCGCGCCAGGCCAGAAGGCCGCCTCCCCACGTGATGGCGATCAGCGTCATGCCGATGGCCACCATGAGGTGGTAGAGCTGGAAGGTGGTCTGGACCGGCGGCCGCTCGTCGGCCGGAAAGTCGTCCAGCCCTTTGATCACCGTTTCCCTGCTGCCCCCCACAAGATAACTCAACATGCCGGGAACGCGGATGCCGTGAACCGTTTGGGCCTCTTCATCCACCCATCCCAGCACCGTCATGTCGGCGTCGGCTCCGGTCTGGTAGATGCCCTCGAACGCCGCCAGTTTGGCCGGTTGGTGCCTGGCGATCGTCACCGCGCTGCCGTGTCCGGTCAACAGTTGGCCCAAAGAGGCGACCATGGCCACGGCCAACGCGATACGAATCGAGGCCTTGCCGAAATCATGGTGCTTGTCCCGCAGAAGGTAGAACGCCCCCACCGAGACCACGAACAACGCCCCGGCCTGCCAACAGCCCATGATCGTGTGGGTGAGCCGGTCGATCGTGGACGGATTCAGGACCGCGTCCCAGAAGCTGGTGATCTCGGCGCGCTGGCCGTTCGCGGTTTCGACGATCCTGTACGCCGTCGGGGTCTGCATCCAGCTGTTGGCCACGATGATCCACACGGCGCTGAAGTGGGCGCCGAGAGCCACCATCAAGGTGGAGAAGAAGTGCATGCGGGGACCGACCTTGTCCCAGCCGAAAAGAAGGATGGCCAGGAAACCCGACTCCAGGAAAAACGCGAAGATGCCCTCGGCGGCCAGTGGACCGCCGAAGATGTCCCCCACGTAGCGGGAGTAGCGGGCCCAGTTCGTGCCGAACTCGAATTCCATGACGATCCCCGTTCCCACCCCGAAGGCGAAGACCAGCCCGAAGATGCGCACCCAGAAACGGGTCATCTGCAGGTACAGGGGGTTGCGGGTCTTCAGGTACAGGCCCTCCATCAACACCAGGATCAGGCCCAGGCCGATGCTCAGCGGGGGGTACAGGTAGTGGAAGCCGATGGTGATGGCGAACTGCAGGCGGGACAGGAGAACGATGTCCATGGCATTGACCTTTGGGAGATCGACGGCGGACCGGAGGTGGCTCCGGAAGACCACATCCGCGCGGCAAACATAACTGCTTCAAAGTCGCGAGTAAAGTGTGGCCTGGTTGCCCGCGACAATCTTCGGATTGATGGGTGTTGTCGAATCCTTCGGCCTGCTATATTTGTGTGAACGGGCCTTTCACCTCAACCAGGAGGTGATCCGGTCGCGGGCCAAGGGCCACTTCAACACCAACGGACGAGGTGAAGACGATGACGGTCTCGAAGGATGATTCAGGACAACAGGAATCCAAGCCGACCCCTGCCCGCAACGATGGCGCCGGGGGGAATGTGCCGGACCTGCTGAACGATCTGGCCAAAGGTGACATCACCGCCCGTCGGCAGGCGCGCGAACGTCTGATGTCGATCGGGGAGCCGGCTCTTCCTGAGCTTCTCGAAGGACTGGCGCGCGGGGAATTCCAGCTGCGCTGGGAGATTGCCAAGACCCTCGGCGAGATGCGTCTGCCGGGCTCCATCCCGGCCCTGATCGAAGCCCTCGAGGACGATGAGCAGGATGTGCGGTGGCTGGCCGCGGTTGCCCTGGCCAAGCTCGAGGAGGAGGCGATTCTTCTTTTGCTCGAGGCGCTGATCGCCAACTCCGACTCCGGTTTCCTGCGCCAGGGCACCCACCATGTCCTGACCACTTACCGGGACAAGGATCTCGACGAGGCGCTGATGCGGGTCAGGGATGCCTTGGGGCCCATGGAAAATCCGGTGGATGTCATCCCCGTAGCCCAGAAGGCACTGCGGGCCTTGCGACCCTGATCCTTGGTTGTGCCTTGTGATATTGTGTCCGATCCACCAAAACGAAAGCCCGGCCGTCAGGTCCCGTGGGACGCAACGACCGGGCTTTTTGTCCGAATACCGGACTACTTCATCAGCAGCATCTTCTCCTTGAGCGTTCCCGCACTCGTGTGCAGGCTGGAGAAGTACACGCCCGAGGCCACGGTGCGACCGGTCTGGTCGGTGCCGTTCCAGACCACCGTGTGCTCACCGGCGGTCATGACCCCGTTGGTCAGCGTCTTGACCAGTTTGCCGCTGGCGCTGTAGATCCGCAGTTCCACCGAGCCGTCGGCCGGCAGGCTGAAGCGGATCTCGGTCATGGGGTTGAACGGGTTCGGAGCGATGTTCAACGACAGGCGGCCCACCGCCGGCGTCCGCTCGCCGGTGCCGAAGTCCTTGTCGTTGAGGCTGGCCGAGGGTGACGTCACATCACCGGAAACCGGACGGACGCCCAGCAGCTCGCCGTTGCTGACCACCGCGGGCAGCATCCCGTCCGCGCCGCGGCCCGCATCGAGCCACAGATACGCGGGCTGCTCGTCGGTGACCGACAGCCGCAGGCGGGCCAGCGCAAGCGGGCCTTCGCTGCGGCGCGGGGCGGCGTAGCCGACCATGAAATCCTGGCCTTCGCCCAGGTTCAGGCCCTGGCCCACGATCTCACTCTGGTGGATGACGATGTTGCCGCTGGTGCGGATCGCGGTCGAGAAGGCCTCGATGCCCGCGGTGGCGGCGGCGCCGTCAAGGACAACAAAGGCGTCGATCGGTTGACCGGGTTCGATCATGCGGGTCGACAGGCCCTGGGCCGAGTCGAAGACGATCCCCAGGGAACCCGAGGCTTCGGCCAGCGGGCCGAGATTCTTGGCGCCGGGGCAGGTCGCGCCCACAGCATCGGCCAATTTGGGAATGTCCGACAGGTTGACGTCGCCGTCCCACTTGTAATCGCCGGAATAATCGTAGCCCGGCGCGTAGAAGGCCAAGGTGAACAACCCCACGTCGGTGAGGTTCACCGTCAGGTCGCCGTTCATGTCGGCGCTGTTCACCGAGTATTCCAGGCCCGCCAGGGCACCGGGGTAGAACGTTCCGGTCAGCAGGGGACTATCCACTAGCACCAACATGAGCTCACCGGGGCCGCTGTACCCGCCGGCGAACAGGGCGCCGCTGATGGTCGTGAGGCCGTTGATGTCCGTCGGCCCGTCCGCGGTCAGGACCGGGGAGCCGCACTGGGTCCAGCCGCCGAACTGGGACGCCACGGTAATCTTGTTGGCCGGGAAACCCACCACGGGGTTGCCCAGGCCGTCCACGAGGCGCACGCCGATGGTCGCGTCGACCAGGATCGTCGGATCGCCGGGAATACCGGACCACAACTGGGCCGCGGTCATGGGATCGCCCGTTCCATCCGGTTTCGAGAACAGGGAAACCGGTCCGTTCAACCCGGCCGCATGGAAGATGTGGGCCACGATCTCCTGGCTGACCGAACAGGATTTCCAGGCCGTTCCCCAGCGTCCATCCTCGCCCCCGAGGGGGGTGCCACGGCGGGCGGCATATTCGTTGTAGATCCAGAAGGTCGTATCGTCGGCAGGGTCGACCGAGATTCCGGTGTAGTCGCCCCACCGGTTGCGGGCGCCGCCGAAGGTCCGCTCATAATAGTCCAGCCCGGCCTGCACGGTGCCGGAGCCCTGCACGGTGCCGGCGGGATCCCCGGCCTCCCGGCCGGCAAAATACGCCCCGCAGAAAATCGTCTGGGCCGAGGCCGAGAAGCCGAACTTGGCGTCGCCGTTGCCGTTGACGGCCACCGACGGGAAGAAGGTCCAGGTGCCGGGGGCGATATCCTCGCCACCGATATTGCCCTGATCATCCACGGTGATCGGCCCGGGAACGGCGCTCGTCTTGAGGCGGAACCAGTGCGCTGTCGTCTGGCCCACGTTGACCGGATCGTTGGCCGCGTTGGGATTGATGGTTGTCGTGACCCAGAGACTGTTGTCCCGCCAGACCGCATCCAGGGCGCGGGAATCGTTAACTTCGATCAGGGCCGCGGTCGAGCTCTGGGGCGCATCGGGAAGGGCGGGGAACCCGAAAACTCCGCCCACGTCCTCCAGATCTCCAACGATGACGAATTCGCCGGTGAAGGTAGGCACGCCGAGCGGGTCGTCGACGCGGATCACCTCCAGCGCCTCGGGCTGGCCGGGGCCGCCGTAGGTCAGGCTGCTGTAACCGACCAGGAAGGTCCCGATGTCCGAACCAACGCCCCCGACACCACCGGGACCGTGGACCAGTGCCGGCGCCAGGGTCAGAGAGAGGTATCCGGCGGGAATCGGGTCGTAGATCCCGTACGAGGCCGCACCGCCGGCGTAGAAGCCGCCGACCGCGCCCTTGTCGATGATCCAGATCCGGGTACCGCCGCCGGCGCCGGCGAACGGGAACATGTTGGCGGTGATGTAGACGGCCTCTTCATCGACTTCGAAGCCGGGATAGTCGGCCCACGTGTCAACCCCGCCGATGTTGGTCTTGGAGTTGATGGCCAGAAAGTACCAGTCCGCGGCCGTGGCGGTTGCCGGGAATTCATTCCTGGAGACCGCGACCAGGATCCGCGACTCGTTGCTCGGAGCGCCGCCAGCGGTGGACGTCTGTTCGAGGGCGACGACCACGAAGCGCTTCTCGTAGTGGTCATACACGATTTTCGGATCAAAACATTTTGTGCCCAAAGTCTGGGCCCCAAGCGGAGAGAAAAAATCCTGCAGCGAATCGCGGAACAGAAGCGCGCCAAGCTTCGAGCGGCCCTCGATACCCGCGTTGACCACGGCCACCAGGCGATCGGGGCCCGCGGATCCCATCGGGTCGGGCGGAATAAAAAGAAAGCCCCCGTTTTCGGTGGCGTTGTCATCGAAGTTGAAGCCCAAAAAGCCGATGCCCGGGACGAATGTTTTATCCCCGATACCTCCGGTCGGGCTTCCCTCCAGATGAATGGACTCGGGCACCTTGGGAGCCAGGACCAAAGCCTCGGCGCCACCGGAAATCGCATCGGGTCGGAACTCGACGGGATTCGCGCCCGCTGTCAACGGGATGAGTACCACCGTCAAAAACATTAAAAGAACCATGGGAACAAGGCGTAGAAAGCGTTGCATGGCGTCCCTCCTCTTCTCTAACTTGTTGAACAACTTTGATGTGGCAGAACTTTTGATCGGGAGACAGGGGCCCCGGGGGCCGTTCCCATAGCAGGAAAATGGATTCCGGTCTCCCTCCTTAAACCGGATATCATCGGTACTGTATCACAAAAGTATCTCGTCGTGGGGGGAAATTCAGCGGCGTCTTTGTTTCCTGGGCCCTGGTTGCGGCAGGGCCCAGACCCATCAGACGTAGGAGCAGAACCAGAACTTGTTCCCTTCGCTGTCCAGGAAGCTGCCGATACGGCTGCCTCCGTACAACGCCACCGGATCCGCGATGACGACTTCGCGTCGCCTGAGTTCCTTTTCGGTGACTCTCGCGTCATCGACCTGCAGGGTCACCCGGGGGCTGGGCTCGGCGCTGGGGGGCGCGTACCACTCCTTTTTCAGCAGCAGGATGGTGTCTCCGATCAGATAACCGATGGGTTGGCCATCCTCGATGGCCTCTGATAGCTGCAGCACGTCCTCATAGAATTTTTTGGCTCTTTCCTCGTCCAGCACCGGCAAGGCCAAGCCTTTGACCCCCTGGAACAGGATGTCGTTCTTGTTTGAGTCCACCATGACACATCTCCTCTTGATATAAGGGCGGACCTGATCAGGCTCTGTGCCCTTATTCTAGCACCA
>Ga0210065_1000003_pt1 | contig 112615 bp, 106 predicted proteins | sample Muzzi_PWB_D1_FD_185533 | JGI IMG/M metagenome (GOLD analysis project Ga0210065, IMG submission 185533) | Wetland microbial communities from San Francisco Bay, California, USA, that impact long-term carbon sequestration - Muzzi_PWB_D1 (SPAdes) | ecosystem: Environmental > Aquatic > Marine >... | reverse complement strand
GCCACCCGCCATCACACGTGAGACGAAAAAACCGGTCATCGAAACAACAAAGCGCACAAGGCCCGTGGCAAAGCAAACGGCTGCTCCACTACCTGCGCCAGTTGCGCGGACGCCCACAGTCATTGCTGACCAGCAGGTTGTAGAGGACACGAGCACAGCTGCACTGCAGAAATACCCGCTCATCGAATCACTACCCGTTGCACCCGCCGCAGCTGTACCACTTCAAACCGGGCAGGAATCTGCACCTGCCGCCACAATCGTCGACGAACCTGTAGAGACCGGCGCAACAGCTATGCCAGCAGTCGAACCAGAACCACAACAGGCATCAACACCGGCTGCAACCCCCGCTGCAACACCCTCCCGGGTGACGGACGTTATCCCCGACACAGGTCCATGGGTTATCAATCTGCTGTCGTCACGTGACAAGGCGTACGTAAGCAAAGCTATGGCTGATGCACAATCAGTGGGAGTTGACGTTGTTGTAACAAGCGCCAGTGTCAAGGGCAAACAATACTGGCGGCTGCAGATACCGGGCTTCAAATCCATGGCAGAAGCAAAAAGCGCAGCCACACCAGTCAAGGAAAAACTGAAAATCAAGGAGGTCTGGATCTTCAAGCGCTAGCGCTGCCCCTCTGACAGTTCCCGTGACAGGAATTCCTTGAGCCGGATCTCGCCCGAAACAGACAGGTGCACAGAGTAGCGTTGGGTGCGGCCATCTCAGTGCCTGTCTGCAAGTTCGCTACTTACCCGCTCTTGCCAGGCTTCCACCCATGCAGGCAGGTCGACCGCGGGCATGGGCCTGGCGATAAAATAGCCCTGTGCGATTTCGCATCCGGTTTGGCCCAGGAAATCCCAGTCGTCGCGGTCTTCAACCCCTTCGGCGACGATATCCATATCCAACTGTTGCGCCAAACCCAGACTGGCGTTGTAGATCGCCCGTACCCGCTCATTTTTGCAGGCGCCGTGCACAAAGCTCCGGTCGATTTTAAGTTCGTCAAACGGGATATCACGCAGTTGCGACAGGGTAGAATGCCCGGTGCCGAAATCATCGATCGAAAGCCGGAATCGCTTCAGGCGCAACCGGATCAGGATTTCGAGTGCCACGCGCAGGTCCTCCATCAGCCTGCTTTCCGTTACTTCCAGTACCACCTTCTGGGGCAACACGCCGGCGTTGGCAGCGAGCCCGGCAACATAATCCGGAAAATCCAGGGCCTTGAGGCTCTCCATCGACACATTGACCGCTACCTGAAACACCAGACCCGCATCCTGCCAAAGCCTGGTCTGAGCCAGCGCATCGGTCAGCACCACCCGGGTCAAGTCAGTAATCAGGCCGTTCGTTTCCGCGACACCTATGAACTGGTCGGGGAACACCATCCCGTCCTCGGGATGAGGCCAGCGTACCAGGGCCTCCACGCCGACCAACCGACCTGTGCTGACCATCACCTTGGGTTGGTAGTAATTGACGAATTCGCTGCTGTTAATAGCGGCGCGCACCGCGCCGGCCTCGTAGATTTTTTTCGATGCAGGGTGCTCGGACTGAAAGTGAGGTCTCCATTGTTCCAGGAGTGCGGACAACGCCTCCGGCTTGATGGGTTTATGCAGGTGGCCAAGCAGCGAAATTTGATGCGATCGTACCAGCTTCTCGGCAGTCAGCAACATACGATCATCCTCACCACTGATCAGGAGTAGACTGCCTGTATAGCGCCGTTCGACCAGGTGCCGTATGAATTCGATCCCATCCATCCCGGGCATATTGAGATCCATCAGGATAATGTCCGGCGGAGAGTTCGGACTCTCGAACGACTCCAGCGCGGCGCGCCCGCTATCGAAGCTTGACACGTCGGTATACCCAAGATTGGTCAGCACGCGGCTAATCAGCTTGAGCAGGAAGGTCTCGTCGTCGAGCAGCAAAACTTTCATGTCGATGACATTATCATGGTGTTCCGCCCCTGATTGCTCCGGCGCACAATTACAATGTCCCAAGAAATTCATTAACGGCGGCCATTTCCGCCTCGAAGCGGGGCAGCAACGCCGACAAGGCATCGATTTGACCGGCTTTGCCCGCCTGTTCGATTTCGACGCACAACTCGCCCAGCGCCTGCGCACCAACCGAGAACGCCGATGACTTGAGCTTATGGGCAGCTGCACCGGTGGCCCCTGTCTCCCCGGCTGTGCAGGCAGCCAGCAATTCAGCCACTATTTTCACCGCGCTGGTTTGGAAGTCCTGCAGGAGTTCATGGATCACCGCAGGATCGTCCCCCACCAGTGACGCAAATACACGTAGATCCACCGGCACGATCGAGCATGCCGCCGCGGTTTGCGAATCGGGTATGCACACGCTTGCATCGGCAACGTCCGGTAGCCATTTTGTCAGCATGTCTACCAGATCCGTGAGTCGCGCGGGCTTTGACAGGTAGTCGTCCATGCCTGCGGCTCGGCAGTGATCGGCTTCGTTCGAGAGAGCGTTCGCACTGAGTGCGATGACCGGTGTGCGCTGCATGCCTGCTTCTTCGTCGCGAATGGCGGCAGTCAACTGATAGCCATCCATGTTCGGCATGTACAAGTCTGTGATCAGAAGCGCATAGTCGCCGCTCTTCCAACGTTCCAGTGCTTCGCGGCCGTCACCGGTAATATCTGCCGCAAAGCCAAGCAAGCCAAGCTGATGCTGTATCACTTTCCGATTGGTTTCATTGTCTTCCGCCACCAGGATCAGGCGGCCCTGCTGTCGGGCTTGCTCACGTGACGGCGCTTTGCTTACACCGACCACCTCGTCGGGCCGTGCTGGTATGACTTCTCTTTCTTGTGCACGTCCGGCGGCAATGGCGACTGCATCGAGGAAATGCTTACGATGCATCACATCGCCATCGATGGTGACGATGTCCACCGACTGGATACGTCCATGGCGGCGGCGCCCGCGTTCAATAACGACAAAGCGGGGTTCCGTGCCAGGTTGATAGTGTCCGTGTTCAACGACCATAAATCGCGAGTCCATGTGCTTGTTCCGGGCCAGGCAAGCGGTGCGTAATTCCTCGACCGGCTCTGTATCGTGTCTGGCATCAATGATGAATAACAACAGACCGGTTGGCGCTGTGCCGATCAGTCGGGTGGCCGCGGCCAGGTCCTTCGACCGCTCAACTGTTGCCCCACCATAAGTCAGATAGGTAGCAAGATCGTCAGCGAAGCCCTGGTCGCCCAGCACCACGCAGGAAAGCCCGGCCAGGTCGACAGGCTTGTCGTCGTCAAGGGGTTTGGCCGGCAGTGGCGTGAACGGCAGACGCACGGTGAACGTGGTGCCCTTATCGGGCGCGCTCTGCACCGTGATCTCGCCCCCCATGAGTTCCACCAGATCGCGGGATATGGCCAGCCCCAGCCCGGTGCCGCCAAAGCGCCGGGTGGTGGTGGTATCGGCCTGAGTAAAAGCGGTGAAGAGCTGTGCCTGGGTCGCTTCATCCATGCCGATGCCATTGTCGATCACCTTGAACTCTACGGTCACCCGGTCCGAGCCGTGTCCGGCCAATAAAGCACGCACCGACACCTGGCCTTTGCGTTGCTGTTCGCTGGAAAACTTGATGGCATTGTTGATGAGATTGACCAATACCTGACGCAGGCGCAGGGCATCGCCCAGGACTTCCTCAGGTATCGCGGGATCGATGAACATGGTGAGTTCCACACCCTTCCTCGCGGCCAGGTGGTCCAACAGGTCGCAGGCCTTTTCCGTGATGTGGACCAGCCGTACCGGCAGGTGTTCGATCTCCACTTTACCCGCCTCGATCTTGGAGAAATTAAGTATGTCTTCGATGATTTCCAGCAGGGAAAACGCTGATTCGCTGATCAGATCGATCATTTCCAGCTGGTGGTCCCTGAGGCTGGTCTGGCGTAGCACGTCGACCATTCCAATCACGCCGTTGATGGGCGTGCGAATCTCATGGCTCATGTTGGCGAGAAAGATCGATTTAGCCTGGTTGGCCCGGTCAGACTCCTGCCGGGCCAGTTCCAGCTCGGCAGTGCGCGCTGCGACCTTGTTTTCCAGATCCTGAGTGAGCTGATGCAGCGCCGTCTGTGCCTTCAGATAGTTCTTCGCGAACGCAATATCGTCGGCCAGTTTTCCCAGCAGCTTCACCTCTTCTTCATGAAATATATTGATTTCGCCCGCGTAGAGCGCGAGCGCCCCAATGGCCTCATCAGCGATGAGCAGGGGCAAAACGATGATTGAGCAGACGCCCGCTTCGACATATTCCTTACGAAACAGAACCTGGGTATCGCCTTGCACATCGTTGGATACGATAGCTCTCTTTTCTCTGATCGCCCGTGCGACCATGGTGTTTTCCGCCAGGCTATCCGATGACAGGATTTTTCTGACCGCGTTATCGAGCATCTCGTCCTTGCCCACTGAGGCCACCGGGATAAACTTCATCAGGTCATGATCCACGACGCATATCAGGGCCATGCGGAAGCCGCCTGTCTCGACCGCGATCCGGCACGCACCCTGGAGCAGATTGTCGCGGTCGCTCGCACGCACGATCAGCGTGTTGATTTCGCTCAACATGGCATAAACGCGATTGAGATATCTGATACTGGCTTCCGATTTCTTCTGTTCTGTAATGTCTTCGCCAATGCTGGCCGTTCCGATTACCTTGTTATCTGTCGAGCGCAATATCGAATTGTTCCAGCGTATCAGCCGGCGCTCACCCGAACGGGTGACAATATCGTTCTCGTGATGCCGCGACTCAACCTGGTCGTCGAGCAGCGATTGGAAAAATGCATCTCCTAAATCCTGAATTTCGGGCGGTACGAAAAGTTCCCACCAGTTTTTACCGATGACTTCCTCGCGCTTCCACCCGGTCAGGTGTAGCAGGTAATTATTGCAATAGGTAATCCGCGACTCACGGTCCAGCATTATGGAAACCAGTTCCACATTTCCCAGCAGGTCGGTAAAGCGCCGTTCGCTCTCGCGCAATTTTGCATTGGCGCGGGAAATTTCCAGTCCGGCTATCTTCAGATCATGAATATCCGTGCAAGTGCCGAACCATTTGAGGATGTTGCCGTCGTTGTCTACCACGGGTACGCCGCGGACCAGCCACCAACGGTAAGCCCCATCTGTGCGCCGCAAGCGGCTTTCTATCGAATAAACACCGGCTTTCTCAACTGCTCTCTGCCATGCGTCCCATGCTTGCTGCCGGTCATCCGGATGGAAGGGTTTGTTCCACCCATGGCCCAGGCTTTCCTCCAGAGTGAGTCCGGTGTAATCCATCCAATGCTGGTTGAAATAAATATTCGAGCCATCTGCGCGCGTGATCCAGACGATTTGCGGCATGGATTCGGCCAGCGAGTGGAATGCCTCCTCGCTTTCGTACAATTCCCGCTCGACCCGGATACGTTCGGTGATGTCATTGTAGAGCCCCAGCACACCGATGATCTGTTTATCTTTGTTGCGCAGTGGCGCCTTGGAAGTCTGCAGCCAGATCGTTTTGCCGTCCGGTGTCGTTTGTGGCTCTACAATATCCAGCTTGACCGTGCCTGATTCCATCACTGCCTTATCGTCGTTGCGGTAAAACTCGGCCTGATGATCTCTCCAGGGCATTTCCATATCGGTTTTGCCGATCAGTTCGCCGGGACTGGAGAGCCCGGCGTCTTTCGCGAACCGGGTGTTGCAGCCGAGATACCGCAAATCGCTGTCCTTCCAGAATATTCGGGATGGTACATTCTCTACAACAAGCTGCAGCAGATTCCTCGACTCCAGCAACTTGTCCTCGGAGCGCTTGCGCTCAGTGATGTCAGTCAGCGTAGCCACGCTGCCGACCAGTTCGTCGCGGGCGCTCTTCAGGTGGCCAACACTCACCAGAAGATTGTACTCCTGCCCGTTGCAATTCAGCATCGCGTCAGTCACCTGGCCATGTTGCGTGTCGTTGGGGCCGGGACAGGTAAATTCAGCACCATCCGGATGACGCAGTGGAAACGCCTGCTCAAACAGTTGTCCGATGGGGTTGTTGCCGTAGAATGCTTGCGCCTGTTTGCTGGCGCGTATGATCCGTCCGCTGCTGTCACAGATCACGATCGCGTCGGCGGCATGTTCCAGGATCGCGTGCGCAAGTTTTTCTTCGGCGAGGATCGTCTCATTGCGTTTCTGTATCGTCAGGTCGGTCACGACCATACAGACTGTATCAAACCCATCCAGAACAAGGTGGCTCACTGATAGATATACCGGTACCTGCGTTCCTTTGGCGGCGGCGAGCATGAGTTCCTCGCGGCAGTTATCGAGCGCATCATTTTGCAGCAGTGCCTGCAGGGCCGGCCTGCTTTCCGGGACATACCAGTTTAAGATCTCCGAGCTGATTACTTTTTCCAGTGGGACTCCGAGCATCTCGGCGAAGCGCCGGTTGGCGTAAAGCACCAGGCCATCCGGGGACAGGGTCAGCGCGCCTTCGCTCATGTTCTCGATCAATGTCCGGTAGGACTGATCGGTGCCCTTGAGCGTGAAAAGTTGCGCGCCAGCCTCGCCTGCGACGAACAGCGCGTCCGCTTCTCCGCTGAGTATCTCGCTCAGGGTCGTTTCGGCCCGTTCAAGCCGGGCACGCAGCTCCTGATTTTCCGCGACCAGCTGTTCTGAGGTGGGCTTGTGCGGCATTACGTCTTCTTTCGTATATCCAGTCCCACCAGCACGCTAGCAGTATTCGACATATCGCCGATGATACGTCTCAACGGGAGTGGAAGGCTTTTTATCAGTGTAGGCACGGCAATGATCTGCTCGTCCAGTGCGAGTTGCGGCTGCTGGTGCAGGTCGATCACTTCCAGTTCATAACGCCCCTGCAGGTTTTCCTCGCAGATTTTTTTGATGTTGACGATCGCGTTAACCGATTTCGGTGACTGTCCGGCAACGTACAGCTTCAGGATATAGTGCCTGGATGCCTTGCGCAGCAATGTTATTTCTCCAGTCTGTGCGGAGCGGGCTGGATTCGTTTTCATTTCGAGCTCCCCCTTGTGCTTGTGCGGTTATGCATCCACATTGCGACACAGACCCATGTCAGCACCTATTGCGCAAATTATTTTTCATGTGCTTCTTGCTGGTCGATGAGGTCCTGCAAGTCAGCCTCTTGCAACATAAACTCTGCCCGCAACTGGGCGATCTTCACCTCCAGCGCGGTACGATCGCGTTCCAGCCCGGCCCGCCGGGCCTCAATCTTCCGCTTGCGTCTCAACAGCGCAGCTTCATTTTCCGCCTCTTTTGCCCGCCGCGCCGCGCCGGTCAGCATCCCCTCCTGTCCGATGCTTGCGTCGCGCAATTCCACGCCGTGATCGGTGAGCGTAAACTCGCGTGTCTGGTTCGAATGCGCCATGCCGCGCGATTTGAGGATGGAAATACAGCGATTGCGTTCGTTGTCACTGTCGAAATTACGCAGCAACAGCCAGGTGTCGATCAGGGATGAAATATAGAGGTCGGTTTGATCGAGCACGGCACCGCCTTCCGTCAGATTGGTGAATACACCGGTGATCTGATTGGTTTTCAGAAAATCAATCAGCCGTATCAGCATCGATTTGACTTCGACCCTGTTGTTGCCGAAACTGAAGGCGCTCAGCGGATCCATGATCACCACATGCGGCTTGAATGAATTGACCGCTTTCTGCGTATTTACGAGATGCATTTCCAGGCCGGCTTCCGAGGGGCGTGTCGCATGAAATTGCAACTGACCTTTCTTCAACCACGGTTGCAGGTCAATGCCGATGGAACGCATGTTGCGTATGATCTGGTCGGGCGATTCCTCGAAGGAAAAATAGAGTACGCGGTCGCCACGACGGCAGGCGGCCTCGGTAAAGTGTGCGACGAGGCTGCTCTTGCCGGTGCCCGCCGTGCCGGAAATCAGTATGCTGCTGCCGCGGTAGAAGCCCTTGCCACCCAGCATCGTGTCAAGGCGCGCAATGCCGCTGGGGATACGTTCACTGGAGGTGGTGTGATCCAGGCCCGTCGCGGTGACGGGCAGCACCGAAAAGCCATCTTCGTCGATCAGGAACGGATATTCGTTGGTGCCATGGGTCGAGCCACGATACTTGACCACGCGCAGGCGTCGCGAGGAGGCCTGCTCATCGACGCGGTGATCGAGTACGATCACGCAGTCGGAGACATACTCTTCCAGACCCTGGCGCGTGAGTGTTCCGTCACCGCGTTCGCCGGTGATGATGGCCGTCACGCCTTTGTCCTTTAGCCAGCGAAACAGGCGGCGCAGTTCGGCGCGCAGGATGAGCGGACCGGGCAGACCGGAGAACAGCATCTCGATGGTATCCAGCACCACGCGTTTGGCGCCGATGGCATCGATGGCCGCCCCCAGGCGAATGAACAGGCCTTCCAGATCGTATTCGCCGCTCTCTTCGATCTCGCTGCGCTCTACATAGACATAATCCAGCACGATCTTCTTGCGCGCAATCAGGTCTTTCAGGTCGAATCCGAGCGAGGCGATGTTCTGGGTAAGGTCGTCGGCTGTTTCTTCAAACGCCATGAACACGCCCGGTTCGTTGAACTCGGTCGCGCCGCGCACCAGAAACTCCATCGCGAGCAGCGTCTTGCCACAGCCCGCGCCGCCGCACACCAGTGTCGGCCTGCCTTTGGGCAATCCGCCCTCGGTGATTTCGTCCAGCCCCTTAATGCCGGTCGCCGCTTTGGGCAGTTGCGGTCTGGGTTTAGGCACCGTTCGGGATTTTTGCCCTGATTTGGGTGTTGATGCCGGGATGGATTTTGACCTTGTCGTAACTTTTGTCACGATTAAATACACTCCCTTGTAATTACCCTTCCTTATTCACCTAGAGGCGGTACGTGAATAACATGTGGTTTCGCTCATCCACGCCTGCAAATTATAAGCAGCAATACCGCAAACCAATCTACTCCTTATTTTGGAATAAGCCAATTAAACTAGCAAGATAGAGCACGAAAGGCCAACTTGAAGACATAGCTTTCAGCACCAGTGTCCTGATATTACCTGATAAAAAATATTTATCTCATTGATTACATTCATATTGTTTCTTATTCAAGTCGGTCAGCGACTTGAATCCTAGTCATCCAGATCGCCATGCCAAGGCGGTCTCGCGAGTGGGCATGGCTAATGTATACAGGCAGGCAAACGCATTTTTTCGCAAGTAATCGATCACTTACCGCTGCATACGTTTCGGCGCTGCGCCCAACGTATCGCGGCAACCACGAGATCAAACACTTCACCTGCCTCGATCAATATCGTTGCATAGCATTTGCACAACTTACCTGTCGCGAAGGTCTGCGGGATATCGAAACTTGCCTGCGTACGCAACAAAGCAAGCTTTGCCACATGGGTATCAGCGGCAATGTTTCGCGCTGCACGCTGGCTTTCCGGACTTTGCCAGGCGTTATTCACTCACGCCGGGGGCCGCCCTTCTTCGTCATTCGTGCCGGGTCCAATCTCCACTTTCGTCGTGTCTATTCAAACCCTGTCGACAAGCAGACAGGGATCAGGATACAAGGGTGGCACCAATCGCCGGATTCTGTCGGATTGTGTGATCGCTGAAAATAGCCATGAAGCGATGAAATATCGGAAGCGCATCAGGTAGATCCAGCGCACAATCAGCGCACATGCCGTGGAACTCGAGCAACGCAAATCGAAGAGATAATGGAAATGGCTTCCGATCACGGGAATCCCGTCCTGCCCTACGAGAAGTAGACAAACCGGAGCGCGCCCGATATGCCCTGCTGTCTGACACCGGGCCTGGAAACCGAAGATTCCGCCGGCTCATTGTAAGACAACAAATCCGAGGAAAAAATCAAGCAGTTGCAGCACGGAATTCCCGAGAACATGGAGTCACTGAGTCGGGAGGCCCTCAAGGACGTTCCTGTAGAACGTGATTGGCCAGGTCATGCTGAACCCGGCCACTCATGAATGCCAGATCGAATACCGTATTGGCATCAATCCGGGGGATAAGGTGGCGTCCCCAAGGGGATTCGAACCCCTGTTACCGCCGTGAAAGGGCGATGTCCTAGGCCGACTAGACGATGGGGACTTAACTACTCCAAGAGGACCAACTTACTCTGCCCTCTGATGCCTGGTGGAGCCAGGCGGGATCGAACCGCCGACCTCTTGCATGCCATGCAAGCGCTCTCCCAGCTGAGCTATGGCCCCGTAAAACGAAGCGCGCAATTTACGTCAGGCACTGCCTGCTGTCAAGGCAAACACTTTATATTTATGAATAACATCCGGTGCTAACCGTCTGAAAGCGGCCGGATAGCGGTGCATTAATCATTCTGCTGCTGCTCGATCTTTGCCCACGAGTCTCTCAACGTCACGATCCGGTTAAATACAAGTCCTTGCGCATCCGCCTGCTGAGGATCAACGCAAAAGTAACCTTCCCGCTCGAACTGAAAACGCTCACCCGGCCTTGACGTCTCAAGGGAGGGTTCAGCAACACACCGTGTGACTGTTCTCAGTGAATCCGGATTAAGGTACTCCATGTAGTCCTTGCCCTCTCTTGTCGCATCCGGGGCCGGATTGGTGAACAGTCGGTCATACAAATGAACGTCCACCTCAATGCCGTATACGGCGGACACCCAGTGAATGACGCCCTTGACCTTGCGCCCTTGCGGATTTGCTCCCAGCGTTTCCGGGTCGTAACTGCAATGCAGTTCGATGATTTCGCCGTGCTCATCCCTGATGACTTCATCGCAACGTATCACATAGGCATTTCGCAGTCGTACCTCTCCCCCACTCACGAGCCGTTTGAACTTCTTTGGCGCCTCAACCATAAAATCGCTCTTGTCAATGTAAAGCTCGGCAGTGAACGGGACAATGCGCATACCCTGCAACTCATCCTGCGGGTGATTGGGTACCTGCAGTTTTTCAACCTGGCCCTGCGGGTAATTCCTGACGACAACCTTCAATGGATGGATGACCGCCATTCGTCGTGGTGCATGCGCATTCAGATCTTCACGAATACAATTCTCCAGCAATTCCATCTGTACCGTATTTTCTGATTTGCTGACACCGACACGGCCGCAGAAATCACGTATTGACTCCGGCGTATAACCGCGTCGCCGCAGTCCGGCAATGGTAGGCATGCGCGGGTCATCCCAGCCACTCACCCGGCCTTCCTCGACCAGTTGTGTTAACTTGCGCTTGCTCATTACCGTGTATTCAAGATTCAGACGTGAAAACTCGATCTGTTGCGGATGGCAGGGCACGGAAACATTGTTCAGCACCCAGTCGTACAAGGGTCGGTGGTCAGCGAACTCAAGCGTACAGATCGAATGCGTGATTCCTTCGAGCGCATCGGAAATCGGGTGGGTAAAATCGTACATTGGATAGATACACCACGCTTCGCCTGTCTGGTGATGGATTACACCATGACGGATGCGGTACAGGGTCGGATCACGCATGTTCATATTGGGTGAGGCCATATCGATTCTGGCACGCAACACGCGCGCGCCGTCTTCGAACTCACCGGCGCGCATGCGTGACAGCAGGTCAAGATTTTCATCAGCGCTTCGATCCCGGTAGGGACTTGCAGTACCGGGCTCGGTCAGGGTGCCGCGATGTTCGCGTATCTGCTCGGCGCTCAGGTCACATACATACGCCTTGCCTGCCTGTACCAGTTCGACAGCTGCCTCGTACAGTCGCTCGAAATAATCCGACGCATAATAGAGGCGGTCACCCCAGTCATAGCCCAGCCAGCGCACGTCCTGCTGGATCGACTCGACAAATTCAATATTTTCCTTATGAGGATTGGTGTCGTCGAAACGCAGATTGCAGGAACCCCGGTAATCTTCAGCAATGCCGAAATTCAGGCAGATCGACTTGGCATGACCAATGTGCAGGTAGCCATTCGGTTCCGGCGGAAACCGCGTTGCAACCTTGCCGCCATGCTTGTTAGTTTCAATATCACTGTCAATGATATGCCGTATAAAGTTACCTGCTGCAGCTGCCAACTCATCGCTCATGTTGCGTTTTCTTCCACTCGTATGCTGATGTATTCAAGCGCCCTGTCAATACGGCGAAGACAGGCCTCCTTTCCAACCAGTTGCAGCGTAACATCAATCCCGGGAGACGCTGCCCGGCCAACCACGGCTACACGCAATGGCTGTGCAACCTTGCCCATATTCAAACCCAGGGATTCTGCCACATCGATCACCACCTGATGTAATTTTCCCGCTTCCCAGTCGTCCAGCACGGCAAGCCGGTCACGTACCTGTTCCAGTGACGCACGGGCGGCAACCTTCAAATGCTTCTTCGCCGCATTTTTATCAAAATCCTCATAATCCCGATAGAAGAAGGCACTGATCTCTGCCATCTCCACCAGCGTCCTGGCACGCTCACGCTGTTCATGGACCACTGCAACCAGATCCGGACCGGTTGCAGGATCGATGCCCAGGTCACCCAGGTGTACACTCAACAGCCGTGCCAGCCTTGCAGCATCAGTATTCTTTATATAGTGCTGGTTGATCCAGAGCAGCTTGTCTGTGTTGAAGGCCGACGCCGCCTTGTTGACATCCCTGATATCGAAAAACTCAACCATCTGATCAAGTGTAAAGAGTTCCTCATCACCGTGTGACCAGCCCAGTCGTACCAGGTAGTTCAACAGAGCCTCCGGCAATATGCCCTGATTGCGGTACTCCATGACACTGACGGCGCCATGACGCTTGGACAGGCGCGAGCCATCATCCCCGAGGATCATCGGCACGTGCGCATAACGGGGCGGTTCCTTGCCCAGTGCCTTGAGAATGTTTACCTGGCGCGGCGTGTTGTTAACATGGTCATCTCCACGGATGACATCGGTAATTTCCATGTCCAGATCATCAACCACTACCGTCAGATTATAGGTCGGTGACCCGTCGGTTCGGCGGATGATCAGATCATCCAGTTCATCATTTTGAAAAACGATTCTTCCACGTATCAGGTCATCGATAACGACACTGCCCTCAGTCGGGTTACGAAAACGGATGACATGCGGCTCATCGGCAGTCACCAATCGGCTGCGGCAATAGCCGTCATAGCGCGGCTTCTCCTTGCGCTGCATCTGTCCCTCACGCAAGGCATCCAGGCGCTCCCTGGAACAATTACAGCGATAGGCCAGATTTTTTCCGAGCAATCCATCAATCACCTCATTGTAACGATCAAATCGTCTGGTCTGGTAAAACGGACCTTCATCATAGTCCAGGCCCAGCCAGGTCATGGCCTCCAGGATCGCATTGATGGACTCCGTCGTCGATCGTTGCAGGTCGGTATCCTCTATACGCAACACATACTTGCCGCCATGCTTGCGGGCATGTAACCAGGAAAACAAGGCGGTACGTGCACCACCTACATGCAAGTAGCCCGTCGGACTGGGCGCAAAGCGTGTTTTAGTACTCATCAGGTCTGATACTCGATAAAAGGGAGACAGATACTATCTCATGAACCGGCCAGTGTGTATCAGGCGATAGCCGGACTCGGCTCGCAGCTACCCGGTGCAATCAGGGTAGCAAGCGCATGACACAACTTGCCCTGATCCACAGGTTTTAGCAGACACCGGGACACACCCAGCTGGTCGCATTTCTCGTAGATCTCGGCTGTCGCATCACCGGTCACGACAATGACAGGTATCGTTTTATCCCCCGAATTCCGCGCCTTGTACAACTCGATTACATCAAAACCTGACATGCCCGGCATCTGAATATCCAGCAATAACACGTTATATGCACCACTACGCAGCTTTCCCAGAGCCATTGGGCCGGATGAAGCAAAATCCGATTCGACACCCATGTCATCCAGCATGGCTTTCATCACATGGCGATTCAACCTGCAATCGTCCGTTACCAGCACGTTCAGCCTTTCACCGTTCTTCATGTATCTGGCAAGGTCCTGCTTCAGATTACTTCTTGTACGCGTATCCAGAATTATGGCTGCACAGGAAAGCACATTGTCGACATGTTCACAGGTGCTGATAACGAGGTGGAATCCGGCGTACAGATAATCATCGTGTTTACCCGTGTCTTCATGGAGCGCCACAAGGCAGGTACCCGCCTCGCGTCCCTGGCGCACAATGTTGTCAACTTCATCACGAGCCACAGACTGACAATCTACAATCACACAGCATTCACTCAATACGATATCTGACCTGAGCAAGGCATCCCAGTGCTCAAACACCCTCACATCTGGCAATACAGCAGCCAGGTCAGCCTGTGATTGCCTCGCGGCTATTACACAGCAACCTGGGCATGCATCCTCTGATACGCTGGTTGCAAGCTGCTCATCGGGTACTTCTATCAGGGGTATATGGAACCAGAACCGACTTCCCTTATGCTCCTCGCTGTCAACGTCGATCTGCCCCCCCATCAAGTCAACAAGACGTTTTGCGATCGATGTGCCAAGCCCGGTGCCCCCATAGCGTCGCTGTACAGAATCATCCGCCTGCCGAAACCGTTCAAATATACGGGATTGCATGGCCGCAGATATCCCAATACCTGTATCGATGACTTCAAACTGAATTCGCCCCGCATTATTTTCAGACTGAATCCTGCTCACCCTGACCTTTATCTCACCATGTGACGTGAATTTGACCGCATTACCGACAAGGTTCACAAGGATCTGGCGCAAACGATCAACATCTCCAATCACACAAGGCGGCAGCGTGACATCCATATCTGTGACATATCTGACACCGACCTGTTCTGCCTGCATCGAAAATATGCCTTCAACCGAGTGAATCAGCCCGTATAAGCTAAAAGCTTCCTTTTCAATATGTACGTGGCCTGATTCTATTCTGGAAAAATCCAGTACCCCATCGACGAGCGACATAAGACTTGCAGAAGCGTCTTTTATATTTCTGGTTAACTGCGCACGCCTGACACCATCCGTCTCCCTGTCCAGTATCTCACTGAAACCAACCACGGCATTCAATGGCGTCCTGATCTCATGGCTGATATTTGCCAGAAATCTGGTTTTTTCCTGGTTGGCCTGAACAGCAATATTTTTAGCTTCCTGCAGACCTTTAAGCATTATTGCAACATACATAGGAATAATTGACAAAAGCATCACACACGCAACCGAGAGAAGATATTCTTCACGCCAGTACGGCGTGAACAGACACATTGTTATGAATCCACATAGTGACAGAGCAGCACAAAGGATCAGTTCCAAATGGCCATACCTGAATCCATTCCCAATGGTCAACCACATATAAAAAACAAAAAACGGCACGCCGTATTCACCAAAGCTATACATCACAATACTTGTCACAAGTATGTCGATACACATATAGGCACTATGTCGCCATTTATGACCTTCCGGACGAAGGTACACATGTAATATTGATACAATGGAGAAAATCACATAAAAATAACCAAGCGCCACAACTGAATTTAGATAACCCTCGCCAAACACCCCCCAATAATTAACAACAAGCCCATACGTCATACCAACAAGAACCAGAAGCAAACGCAATAATGTCTGCTCCAATTCAATATTCATACTAGCCCCAAATAATGTCTGTCCCTTGCCCCTCATAAGCCAAATATCCCCGATTTAGGCCAAAGCCTGTAATACTAACATATGCATCCTGAATTCGGTTGCAATTAGCCACCGGCTTCGGGAAATCTACATGGGCACACCTTGCCAAGAATACTGTATATAATTACAGTATATGCTCCGCGGCTACGCTCCTAGAAGATATTAATGCAACCCGCCACTCTCCCATCTGCAGCTTGGCCGCGCGCCATTGCGCTGGTGGACATGAATGCCTTCTTCGCATCTATTGAACAACTCGATCATGCCGAGTGGCGTGGCCGGCCGGTCGCGATTACCAATGGTCTGCAGGGTAGCTGCATCATTACCTGCTCGTACGAGGCACGCACTTACGGCATCAAGACTGGTATGCGCCTTAAACAGGCGCGTCAGCTATGCCCTGAACTCATCCAGTGCCCGGCACACCCGGAACGTTACGCGGCGACGTCGGCCACCATTATGGATGCATTACAGGACATCACGCCGGACATCGAAATCTTCTCAGTGGACGAGGCCTTTCTGGATATCACACACTGCCAGCGTCTGCTGGGCACACCGCTACAGATTGCCCGGCTGGCAAAGCAAAGGGTATTCGAAGCCTCGGGAATCCTGTGCTCGATCGGCATCAGTGGTGACAAGACCACCGCCAAGTTTGCCGCCAAACTGAACAAACCGGATGGTCTCACCGTGATTCCACCCTGGGAAGCCGCGGAACGCCTGCGTGACGTCGCGGTTACCGAGTTATGCGGCATCGCGGAAGGCATTGGCCGTTTTCTGGCCAGGTACGGTGTCCATACCTGTGGTGATATAAAAAAACTACCCATCAGCGTCCTGGCCCGGCGCTTTGGCAACCCGGGGCGACGTATCTGGTACATGTGCCAGGGACAGGACCCCGCCGCCCTGCAGCAGGATGTGCCGGCACCCAAATCGATCGGCCATGGCAAGGTGGTACCGCCGGATACCCGTGACGTCGACGTATTATTGACCTACCTGCTGCACATGAGTGAAAAAGTCGGCGCGCGACTGCGGCGACACCACTTGCAGGCACGGACTTTTTCAATCGGCCTGCGTACGATCGAAGGCTGGATTGGCAGCAAGTTGCAATGCACCCTGCCGACCAGCGACGGCCGGCAGATTATGGCGTTATGCCGCAGGGTGATCGGTGGAGTCTGGCAAGGGCAAGGCGTACATCAGGTCCAGGTCACCGCGCTGGATCCGGTTGAGAGCGGCCGCCAACTGGAATTATTTGCCACCACGGACACCACCCAGGACGAAGTGAACGCCGTCATGGACACTGTCAACCAGCGTTACGGAGAACTCGTGCTTGCACCGGCACGGCTACTAAATCGCTCCAGCATGCCAAACGTGATCGCACCGGCGTGGAAACCCTTCGGGCATCGGCAAACCATCTGAGAACATCATGTGCGGCGGCGTCTATTACTCGATCAATGATCAGGATATCCGGGTGTACTTTCCCAACCCGAAGGCACAACTCCCTGTAAAAGCCCGGAATGGCGGCATCAGCACCCTTGTGTGGGGACGCCGCCACCAACAGGCCGGGGCACTGCCGCTCGGCGGCTGGGCCCGTCTGGACGGCATCTATGCCGGACACTGGGACCGCTGGTTTCCGCAACCGGTAAAAATGCCTGTCAAAAGCTTTATGGAGAAAGACCTCGAAGGTCACAGCCATTGGTACGATCTGACCAGGGGACAATGGATCCAGGGCCTGGTCGCTCGCCACCGACAGGAACGCCGCGTATATGTCGTCACGATAGAACCGGAACTGGCAGACGCCATATATAACCGCTGGCCACGCATTATGAGCGGCTAAAAATTGGTGCCCGGGGCCGGGGTCGAACCGGCATGGCCTTGCGGCCGAGGGATTTTAAGTCCCTTGCGTCTACCAATTTCGCCACCCGGGCCTGGCAACGCCAGCGAATTCTACCGTGGCAAATTAGAGAAGAAAATGGAGGCTGAGGCCGGAATCGAACCGGCGTCCACGGCTTTGCAGGCCGCTGCATAACCACTCTGCCACCCAGCCATTGGGCACGGGCATAAACCACTGCCCTGATAATAAAAACCCCGGCACTTGACCGGGGTCCTGATACCGCATATTTGGAGCGGGAAACGAGATTCGAACTCGCGACCCCAACCTTGGCAAGGTTGTGCTCTACCAGCTGAGCTATTCCCGCTGAGTGCAAACCGCCATTTTATAGACTAGCCGTAGCCTGTCAAGCACCATCCTCCGGCAGTTTTCCTGATTTTCCGGACAAAAGTGGCCAGGCTGCGTGCAGGTAGACGACCATCGACCACAAGGTCAGGGCCGCGGCAATGTAGAGCAATACCAGGCCCGCGGTGTGCGTGGCAAAATCACCCAGAGGCACCTTGTAGAGCAGCAGCAGTATCGCGACCATCTGGATGGTGGTCTTGAGTTTACCGATGATGGAAACCGCCACTTTTGTACGCGCGCCGATTTCCGCCATCCACTCCCGCAGTGCTGATATCGCAATCTCGCGGCCGATAATCACTGCGGCCGGAACGGCAAACCACAGACTCGGATTGTCCTGTACCAGCAAAACGAGCGCCACAGCCACCATGAGTTTGTCGGCAACAGGATCCAGAAAGGCCCCGAATAGTGATGACTGATTCAGGCGCCTTGCGAGATAGCCGTCCAGCAGGTCAGTCAAGGCCGCAATGCCGAAAATTGCCGCACTGATCTGGTAACTCCACTCGCCCCGCAAATAAAAGACAACGACCAGCACCGGTATCAGGATGATGCGAAGCAACGTCAGGATATTCGGTATCGTCCAGTTCATTTGTTATTCGACCTATTCCCCGTGAAACGCGTCATATATTTGCTGCGCCAGATGGCGGTTAATCCCTTTGATACCAGCGAGGTCATCAACGCCGGCACGGGCAACCTCCCTGAGCCCGCCCAGCTGCCGCAACAGTTGTCGGCGCCGCTTCGGCCCGACACCGGGTATCTGTTCCAGTGGCGAGGTACCCCGGGTCTTCGCGCGGCGGTGTCGATGTCCGGTAATCGCAAAGCGGTGTGCCTCATCCCTGATTTGCTGTATCAGGTGCAATGCCGGTGAATCGGATGCCAGCGTTACGGCACTGGAATGTCCCGGTATGTGCAGTGTCTCCAGCCCTGGCTTCCTTCCCGGCCCCTTGGCAATCCCGATGATACGTACTTCAGTGATCTGCAATTCTTCAAGCGCCCTGCAGGCAGATGATACCTGACCCTTGCCGCCATCGATGAACAGTATATCCGGTAGCTTGCCTTCGCCCTTCTGCAAACGAGTATAGCGACGCGTCAACGCCTGCTCCATAGCGCCGTAATCATCACCCGGTTGAATATCCCGAATATTAAAGCGGCGGTAGTCTGATTTTAAAGGGCCTTCCAGACCGAAGACGACGCAGGACGCCACCGTGGACTCGCCGCTGGTGTGGCTGATGTCAAAACATTCAATCCGCTCTGGCACCTCATGCAGACCAAGCGCTGCCGTGAGCGCCTGCAATCGCCCCGAGTAGCCCTTGCGCGTGTTGAGATGCGCCGTCATCGCAAGCGCGGCATTGTTCAGTGCCATCTTGATCCATTGCGCCCGGTCGCCGCGTACACTCGAGCGCAAAACCACACGGTGGCCGGCATGTGCACTCAGGACCTCGGCGAGTAATGCCCCATCCTCCAGCGTATGGCTCAGGAGCAGCTCGGACGGCACATTCTTTCCCAGATAATACTGTGGCAGGAATGAGGACAATACATCGGGGGCAGCGATCTCCAGCGGTACCCTTGGAAAAAATACTGCATTGCCCAGGTTGCGCCCGCCACGGATATAGAACACCTGTACACAGGCACTGCCTTTATCTGCCACGCAGGCAACGATATCGACATCACCACGCTCGTTACTGATGTATTGTTTTTCCTGCACCTTGCGAAGGCTGGCAATCTGGTCCCGGTAAACAGCGGCCTGTTCGTAATCCTGCACCCCGGCAGCGGCCTCCATCTCTGCAACCAGCCCGTCGGTCACCTGGCTGCTGCGGCCTTCAAGGAACATGACCGTGTGTGCAACATCAGCTGCATACCGGTCCTTGCCAATCAGGCCCACACAAGGTGCAGTGCAGCGCTTAATCTGATATTGCAGGCAAGGGCGACTGCGATTGGCAAAAAAGCTGTCCTCGCACTGGCGCACCCTGAAAAGTTTCTGCAGCAGATGCAGGCTTTCGCGCACGGAGCCGGCACTCGGATAGGGGCCGAAATAACGCCCTTTTCTGCGCCTCGTGCCACGGTGCAGACATAATCGCGGAAAATCCTGGTGCGAAGACAGATAAATATACGGATAGCTTTTATCATCACGCAGCAGCACGTTATAGCGCGGCCTGAGCTGCTTGATCAGATTACTCTCCAGCAGCAGCGCCTCGACTTCCGTACGGGTAACCGTGACCTCGATATCGGCAATCTGCTCAACCAGCAGTTGTGTCTTGGCATTCAGCCCGGTCTTTCTGAAGTAGCTCGACACCCGTTTCTTCAGGTTGCCGGCCTTGCCGACATAGAGCACGGTGCCCTCGGTATCCAGCATCCGGTAGATCCCCGGACGTGTAGTCAGCGTCTTCAGGAACGCCCTGAAATCAAAGGGCAGCAGATTCACCTCCATAACCGGCTAGCGGCAACCTGCCGGAGATGCCTTGCCATCCATGATCTGCCTCACCCGACTGAACACATTCGCGAACATTTCCGGTGTCAAACGGCGCGTCTGGGTGTTGTAACGGCTGCAATGATAGGAATCAACCAGGCAAATATCACCAGTCACCTGATGTTCGTGCCCGTGCCCGAAAGGATGCGCCGACAGGCGCAGGTGCAGCGCACGTAACACGGCATCGTGGGCAATCTTGCCCAGCGCCAGCACGACCGCCGGCCCCTGCAAGCTGTGCAGTTCTGCCTGCAAATAGCGATTGCAGTGCTTTACCTCATCGAGCTGTGGCTTGTTTTGTGGCGGCAGGCATTTCACAGCATTTGTGATGCGGCAGCCGCTCAGCTGCAGATCGTCCTTGCGGGAAACAGAGTCCGGCCGGTTACTGAAGCCATAGTCATAGAGCGTCCGGTACAGCAGGATACCGGCATAGTCGCCGGTAAACGGGCGACCACTGGCATTGGCGCCATGCATGCCCGGCGCCAGACCGACGATCAGTAACTGTGCGTAATCATCACCAAAAGGTGCGACCGGCCGGGCGTGGTAATGGGGATAATTGAGGGCAGTCTGGTCCAGAAAGTCGGCGAGTCGGGGACAATCTCTGCAATCGGGATTAAATTTCAACGAGTTCTTCCGAGATATTCAGCGCTTTAGCGTGTCCATTGTTCGGGTTCAGGGACAGTATTTCATGTGCATTGGTGTTGGCAATGTATAGGGTATCCTGGTGAAATGCCAGCCCGCCCGGCTCATCCAGGCGCCGATCGCAGCTGGTACTCGAAACATACCGGGTACTTAATCCTATTCTCTTGATTTTATTATTATAAGTATCCGTCACCCAGAGCATCTGGTGGGCCGGGTCCGCGACAATACCCAGGGGATACTGCAGCCGGGCAGCAGCACCGGGTCCGTCGCTGTCGCCGAAATCAAACAGACCTTCGCCGACGACAGTCTTGACGATACCGGATTTTACGTCGATCTCACGCACTGCCGAGGTACCGGCATCGACGCAGTACAGGCCGTCCCCCAGTAACGCCAACCCCGAAGGCTGGGAGAACGCGGCACTACCGGGCGGCCCGTCTTGCAGATCCTCGTAGCCGCTGCCGGCAAATACTTCAATGGTGTTGGCGATCAAGGACAATCGCCAGATCTGATGTGACCCCGTCATGGCGATGTACAGCTTGCCGTTCCTGAAGACGAGGTCAGTGGGTGAACTCATGCTGACGGTTGATGGAGTACCGGGTATGTCAACGCTGGCAGTGGTACCGGCTTTGCCGGTACCCGCAATCGTTACAACATCATTGGTACGGGTATGGATACGCCGAATGGCGTGGTTACCGGTATCCGCAACATAAAGAAAATCGTCCACCAGCACCATTCCCTGTGGATTATCAAATGCTGCCATCGACCCGTTGCCGTCAATAAAGCCCGCGCCATCGTTGCCGTATTGACGCATTACCTGGCCCGAAGATGACGCCGCCAGGATACGATTATGTCCACTGTCGGCGATATAAATCCGGTTCGGTGCCGCCACAATCCTTCCCGGGAACGACAGCACACCGGGCGCTTCACGTGCCGGACGGACCGAAAAGGAGGGTGTGCGGTTTTCAGCCCGGCCAGTGCTGCGATTGATCTGGTACTGGATAATCAGTTGCAGCTGCGATTTTTTCCCGTCACCTGTCATTGATCCCAGGATGCAACCTTCCGTATCCACCAGGACCTGCGTTGGCCAATACTTCGTGCCATAGATATCCCAGAGCTTCATATCCGGATCATGCACGACCGGGTGGCTGATATGCAGCCGGTTGATTGCCTTCAGTACGTGTGAACGTTTTTTCTCTGCCGTAAACTTGGGTGAATGCACGCTGACGACAACCAGTTCATTGCGGAACCGTGCACGCAGCTCTTTGAGGTCCTGAAGCACATGCTGGCAATGAATCGATGAAAAGGTGCCGAAATCAATCAGTACGACGCGGCCGAGCTGATCCGCCAACCTGACAGGCTCCTGAACGTTAAACCACTCAAGTCCCGCTGGAAATTCAGGCGCACGACTCTTCGTAGCCGACATTTAACTCTCCCGGTAATTACCTGCATCAGGTGCCCTGGACACATCAGGCACTGCCTGCAATATCATGCCAAAGCAGGCAGATTTTACCCTGATGAAGGTCTCACTTCACCGGAAAACGGGACAAACACGGGCCTCCGCCAGAGAACTGACATATACCGCTCAGACAGGCGCAGCGGGATTCAGTGAACGAAATTCTCCCTGATCAGCCCGTGTCTGATGGCGAAGTGCGTGAGTTCGACATCATTGTCCACACCCAGTTTGTCAAACAGGCGCCCACGGTAGGTGCTGGTCGTTTTCGGACTCAGACACAGTTTCTCCGAGATTTCCCGGTTCGATTCACCTTTCACCACCATCAGCATGACCTGAACTTCCCGTTGCGTCAGCTCATCCATCAATGATTTGCCTCGGTTATTGACCAGCGACAGGGCAAGCTTCTGTGCCACACCCGGCGTTATATATTGTTTGCCCGAGTAGACAGCGCGGATCGCCCGGATAATCTCATCGACATCACAGCCCTTGGTGATATAGCCGGCAGCACCCGCTTCCAGCAGGCGCGCCGGGAACGGGTCATCATCGTGTATGGTCACTACAATAACCTTCATGTCCGTTGACACCCGGGTTATCTTGCGGGTTGCCTCCAGTCCGCCAATGCCCGGCATGCTGATATCCATCAGTATGACATCGGGTTTCTGTTTGCGTATTTGTCTGAGGGCCTGCTCACCATCAGGCGCTTCAGCAACCACTTTGATGCCATTGTTGTCATCCAGCAACCGCCGTATACCCTTGCGAACCAGATCATGGTCGTCCACCAGCATTACGTTAATCATATAGCCCCCCCTGTTTATGTTAGTCGTCCACTGACGACAGCTCGATACTTCTGGCGCGAGAGGCTAGCACTGAAAATCTATCTGGACAATGGCATTTGTCCTACAGACACGCGGGCATAAAGTGTGTTTTGAGGGTAATCGGGCGGTTGTAAAACTGCACCCTGCGAGCACTGTTTAATCAGCGATGACCTGTTTGTTTTTCGTCCCGAACCAGCTGAGCTTTTCATGCAGACTGACCACTTCACCCACAATGATGATGGTCGGTGGCTTCAGATTCTCGCGTTCAGCCAGATCCACCATGGAGCCGAGTGTTTCAATGTAGACGACCTGTTCACGTGTAGTACCCTGCTGTACCAATGCCACAGGTGTCGTATTCGGCAGACCATGCGCCACCAGTTCCCTGCTGATTGCGGGAATACTGTGCAGCCCCATATAAAAGACAATCGTCTGCGCCGGTTTTGCCAGCGACTCCCAGTCGAGATCCACACTGCCATCCTTGAGGTGACCGGTCACGAAGATGCATGACTGTGCATAATCACGGTGTGTCAACGGAATACCGGCATAGGATGCGCACCCCGCGGCTGCCGTAATGCCCGGCACCACCTGGAAGGGGATCCCCTGGGCGGCCAGCGTCTCGATCTCTTCACCGCCTCGTCCGAAAATAAACGGATCGCCACCCTTCAGTCGCAGCACCCGCTTGCCTTCCCTTGCCAGCCGCACCAGCAGCTGGTTGATGCTTTCCTGGCTTAACGTGTGCTGGTCGCGCGCCTTGCCGGCATAAATCATTTCCGCATCACGACGCACCATGTCAAGAATCGGCTCGGACACCAGCCGGTCATAGACCACCACATCAGCCTGTTGCATCAAGCGCAGCGCCCTGAAGGTGATCAGATCCGGATCACCCGGACCGGCACCCACCAGGTAGACTTCGCCCGGGTCGTTATAGTGCGCATCGGTATCATCAATGGCCTCCTGTAACGCGGTGCGCGCCTTATCCTCGTGCCCGGCAAACAGCAACTCGGCAACACGCCCCTGGAGGATGTTTTCCCAGAAATAGCGTCGTTGATCCGGGTTAAGGAAGCGTTGCTTGACTCGCTGGCGGTACTCATTGACCAGGTCGGCAAGCCGCCCGTAGGCCGCCGGGATAAAGCTTTCAAGCCGTGACCGCAACAGGCGCGCCAGCACCGGGGATGCTCCCCCTGTGGACACCGCAATCTGTACCGGTGAACGATCAATAATCGACGGCATGATGAAGCTGCACAATCCCGGACTGTCAACCACATTCACCGGAATCCGCTGTACCGTCGCCAGCTCCGAGACCCTGCTATTGACGGCGTGATTATCCGTGGCGGCAATCGCCAGTACACAGCCATCGAGATCCTCGTCCCGGAATTCACGCGTCTCGTGCGTAATAGCAGTCCGATCCAGCAGCGCACGTAATTCATCACACAGTTCCGGTGACACAACCCGGAGGTGTGCACCCGCCCGATTCAGCAGCGCCACCTTTCTTGCAGCGACTTTGCCACCACCGACCACCAGACACGGACGTTGTCGGACTTTCAGGAATATGGGCAGGTAATCCATGAGTTTATCTCTTAATCATCCACGAGTAACGGCTCGAGTCCACCACTGGCATCAAGTGCCGCCAAATCATCAAAACCGCCAATATGCCGGCCGCCAATAAAAATCTGCGGCACAGTTCTGCGGCCGGTCAGTTCGAACAGATCCTTGAATCCATGCGGCTGATAGTCAAGGGCTATCTTCTCGATCTCTTCAACACCTTTTGACTTCAGCAACATTTCCGCCCGCACACAATAGGGGCAGAATGCTGTGCAATACATTCGAATTTCAACCATTCCGGTTCTTCAATCAGGGTGACTTCAGAATATTAATCTGTTCATGAATCGGTTCGATCAGCGGCTTCAGTTTCTTGCGCATCACCGTCCCGATGGCATCGGTTTTTGAAAACACCGGGTTTAGAACCGACTCGCCAAGCAGGGCAAGCACCAGCATGGCGCGAACATGGCGGGCGCAATCCGGGTACGTCTGAATCAATTGTTGCAATGACAGGTTCGACTCACTGTCAGCATCGATTTCACCGGCCATCATCGCCCCGGCCATGCGCACTATATCCTCAATATCATCGAGTTTGTACTCGCCAAGCAAGAGTGAGGCGGCATAGCTGTCGAGGGCATGCATCAATTCCACCATGACATCCTGGTTAGAGGGTTTTTTCAGCACCGCTTCGACACTGGCAAGGAAGGACTGACCGGCGGAGCTCAACAGCCGGCACAACTGAAGCGCATACGGATTACCCTCTTCCAGCAGGCCGGCGAGTCGCTGGCAACTTGTAGCCCACGCCAGGTTAGCCGTCTGCTGATCGGGCAACTTGTCCGGCAGTGCCTGCAGAAATCCCACAAAATAGGCATTTTTATGTCGGGCCTTTTCCCATAGCCTGGCGCACTCCACGGGATCGATCAGACCTTCCTGCAACACCAGTCTGACGGAGGCGATCTGGTTGCAGGCTTCTTCCTCAAAGGGAAGAAACTCTACCAGAAAATCCGCGAGTACCGGCCCCATCGTTCCCCGGACCACCGCTTCCTGGCACAGCATGCAGCGTGCATTCTCCGCTGTCTGCGATGCCCACCAGGCGCGCCTTGCCAAATCATCCGTAATCCCGGCTGCATTGACGACGGCCACCACGGCCTCCGGCTCACCGAGTTTCAACAGTGATTCGAGTATCTCGTCACGCGCCTGACCCATGCGTGTCCAGCGTTTCAGGTAGACCGGGTATCCACCGGGAGAACCGAGCACATGACTGGATAGCGTTTCACGCACCCGCCGCAGGTACGCTTCATCACGGCAGTTGGGGTTGAGCTGGACCTTTGCCTCACCTTTAGCGGAAAGCGCGTGGATGGTCATACGCGATTCGTCGATGCGGATCGCCTCGACCGGACCCGCCAGCAAGACGTTTATCCGCAACGCGTCTTCCGGCGTCAGGTCCATGACAAGCAGTCGCTATCAAGTGAGCCGGTTACAAGTTGAAACCGGCCTCGGCATAGAGACGCCTGGCCTCTTCCGGATCTTTCTCTACACCATTACCTTCCTCGTACATCATCGCCAGCGTCGTCAGCGAACCCGCCAGCCCCTGGTCGGCCGCCTTGCGAAACCATTTTGCAGCCTCGGCGCTGTCCCGATCAACACACTCACCCTCAAGGTACATAAAACCCAGACCGTGCTGCGCCATGGCATAGCCCTGCTCCGCGGCCGCCTTCATCATGGCGAAGGCACGCTCGTCATTACGCACCACGCCAAGGCCGTTCTGACACATGATTGCGACACGGTGCTGGCAATCGGCGTCGCCGGCTTCGGCCAACGGGTAAAGAAATCGCATTGCCTGTGAAAAATTCTTCGACTCGAAAGCGGCAACGCCACTGCTGTAATCCGCATCATTGAGTTTATCGCCCATCGTTGGCCTCGCTCCTTCAAATCATTCGACAGCCAGTAGTAGCTGTTGCACGTTAGCAGCGTACACTACCCATTCACGCCGCTGCATCGAATACCCATTAAGAGAGAATATGCCGGATATTCATATGGATAGAGTTATCATCACAGACCGGAATCACTCTCTCTATAGGGATATTCGGGCTAAAAATGCGCTCCTGTATACTGGCGCCACCTTACAGTAAGTCTAATCGAAACAATGAACTAGCAGACATCCATGGCCGCACCAGTGAACAGCGACCGTGCCACTGACCCTATAACCCTTTTAACTAACCACTTTTATATTTTGAGAGCACGAGGAGAAAGTAATGAACAAGGAATACTATGATGCAGTAACCAAGATGGAAGACATGGGTGTTGACGAAGAATATATCCAGGGATGGCAAGGTGGTTATCTGCTGAACCCGGAGCGTGAAGAACAGCGCGTAACCGAGCCCTACTCCGCCGGTTATGAAGACGGCAAGGCGCACAATACGGACAATTTCAGCAACTGGAAGAAGTAATCTCGTCACCAGGTGAAAAAAGGCGGGATCACCCGCCTTTTTTTATGCCCTTATTCCAGGTCAATCGCCCGTATCGCCTGCTGTATAAACGCGATGCGCACTCTGAGCGCATCCTGATTCAGGTCATGCGTTGTTTCCAGCAAACTCATGTCACCCCGCAGTTGATACATCAACCAGCCGCGCACCATGACGTAATAGCGCTGGTCATGCCCCAGGTCCGTTACTGCCTGCATTGAGCCAGGCGCCCCGGGATTCTGTATTGCTTCTCTCACCGCAGCAACCCTGTAGCCCAGATCCATGGCAGCCGCTCCTGTTATATCAGAGGCCCAACTGCTGTGACACAATAACAGGGCCATCAGTATGAAAGCGGATCTGCGTCTCTGTGCTGTTAACATCATTTGTGGGCATACTCATACAGTTTGCGGGCTTCCAGACCCATCTGCGAAACAGTGCCAAAAGTCGCTACCTTGGAAATATCCACTACCGTGATGCAGGATCCGGGCAGTCTATGTAGCTTCCCGACGCTCATGACCGGCGATGACGTCACGTAGACACCTTCGCTCGACATCACCTGCAGTTATTCGTGCTCCATAAAACATTCACACACCACACTGTAATATGCGCGTCACCGCTGCAAATACCCGCCTCCCTGACCTGTCTATGCTGTGGCCTAGGCCTCGGGTTTGGCAAATAACTCATTCAGTGCCTTGTTCAATGGCTTGAGCATTTCAGGTACCTCGGCATCCATTACCTGATCGGTGATCCACTTGTTGTCTTTCTCGCCCATCACCGTCGTGACACATTCACCCAGATAGCGTTTCATGGCATAGCCTGGCTCACCATCCGGCATCGGGCACTCGGCATAATTGGCGCCACGCTCATTGAACAGATCAATCAGCAGTTTCCTGTAGTCACCCTTGCCCTCTGCGTCGGTCCTGTTTTCCTGCATGGTATCGGCCAGGTGCCGCGCCAGCGAGGTGATAAATTCCTGCCGCTCCCGCGCATCCAGCGCCTCGGCCTTCTTCCGGTCAGCGAGGTGGAGCAGGAAGGCCAGAAATTCGGCAATCACATCCATACGCTGCGAACGCGTATCGGTCTGAAAACCTTCATTCTCGAGGTTCAGCAATCCCTGTTGGGCAATGCGCCAGAGAATAAAGGCAGCGGCCCCGCCGACCTCGTCCAGCGTACGCTCCCTGCCCTTGTTGCTCCACTTGCTTTTGACTCTCACTCTGGTCTCCCGACGCTGGATATCCTGCAGAATCGTTCAGGTTTATACGTTGCCTTCCTCACGTGGATAGGGCACTTGTCATTCGTGACGGTATGCATACCCGCCGTAGCGGCAATTCAGGTCGCATGCTAGCATGGACTCATCAATGGTTTCAGCAAGGTTATCGCCGTGTCAGTTACCGTTAAATCAGCCGCAACCGCTGCGCCCGTCGACATCAACAACCTGTCAACCACACTCGATGCGGTGCGCTTCAATTGCCATATCGCCGATGCACAACATGCCACTGACTACACGCTGTGTGTGTACCTGCTGAAGATGCGTGAATACTTCCGCTGGGAGCACGACATTCCGTTCACCGCAACATTGCCGCATCAGGCGCTCAGCGACTGGCTGACGCAACGGGAAAACCGCTGGGAATCACTGCAGGAGCAGCCCTTCAAACCGGTACCGGTGCTTGACAGCCAGCATGATCCCTTCGACGCAGAAACCATCAACCACGCACTCAATAAACTCGGCTATGTTTACAGCAGCGGTTATGGCCCGGGCCTGAAGCCGATGTTTTTTCTGGGTGCACTGGAATCACGAGGCACGCGGAGCGGCTATACGCTGGTGGTATCCGGCAAGGAATTTGCGCGGGACCTTGCCTCCCCGCCAGCGATGAGCCAGGGAAAGACCATCTATGTGCGACGTGAATCGCTGCGCCGCATGCTGTGGGAGAAAGTAGAGGAATGGCGCTGGAACAAACCCGCCAATGCCATGCAAAGCGCACTGGACTGTTACGATTTCGACAACGCCATCGACCAGTCGCTCGATGCCATGACTGACAATGAACTGCAGTCAGCGATCCTGCACGAGATCGGGGAAGTGAAGGCCGGCGAACGGCTCGGCAGCGAATGGGAATCGATGCTGGCCAGCCTGCCGCACAGCAAGGCCGAAATCATGGTGCGCGCCGTGCGCGATCACCTCGCCGATGCCCTGTCAACACTCCCCGGTCTGCTGGCGGAGATGAACCCGGCTTCACTGCACTTTTACGTGGCGAACATGACCAGCATGCGCAAGCAGTTGTTCCCCAAACTGCTGGCTGCCTATGAAATCTGGGCGGTCACCGGTAGCACGCGGGATCTTGATCAACTGGCGGGGCAGGCGGCCGCGCACTGGCAGAAGCTGGCCGAAAAGATACTCCGGCTTTTCCGTGAACAGGGTCGGGACTGCCAGTCGCAACTGGTCTCACTGATTGAAGCAAACAGCCTCTAGCAACAACCACAAAGAAACCACCGCCCATGTCCAGTCCCGTATCCGAGAACCGGCCGCCGCTGGTAACAATCAGGGAAATAAAGGAACATAGCTTTATTTTCGAAAAGCACAAGGCACTGCCACTTGATATCTGCAACGAAATGATACGTCGCTTCGAGGCAACTACCCACGAACAGTATCCCGGGCGCATCGGGCAGACGGTCCAGCAGGAAACCAGTATCAAGCGCTCGACCGACCTGGTGGTCAGCGGCAAGGAGCACTGGAAGGACATCGACCGCGAACTGTTCCGCTCGCTGGGTCTCGCGATTCATGAATTCCGCGACACCTACCCGTTCTTCAAGGGGCCGTTCAAGGACAGCGGTTATGCGATCCAGCGCACCTGTGCGGGCGAGTTTTATCACTGGCACATCGATGGCGGCAGCCACGACTTCAGCCAGCGGCAGCTGGTCGCCGTCTGGTATCTGAACGACGTGAGCGGACCGGGTGGTGAGACCGAGTTTTCCTGCCAGGACATACGGGTCAAGCCGCAGGCCGGCAAGTTGCTGCTGTTTCCGCCCTTCTGGACGCACGAACACCGTGGCCGGACCCTGCAACAAGGCGTGAAATACATTGCGACGACCTGGGTAGTATTTGCCTGATAACCCGTTGCACGCCATGAAAATTATTGAGCCGTCGACCCCCGGCGAGTTTCGACAGTATTACGAGCTGCGCTGGAAGATCCTGCGTGAGCCCTGGAACCAGCCCCGCGGCAGCGAACAGGATGAGCGGGAGCATTCCAGCCGGCATGTCATGATCGTCGATGGCCACCAGGCGGTGATCGGCGTCGGGCGCTTGCAGTTCAACTCCATTCGCGAGGCACAGATTCGCTACATGGCCGTTGCCGTTGAGCAGCAGCGCAAGGGCGTGGGGACACGATTACTGGCGGCCCTTGAAGCATGCGCCATTGAGCTGGGCGCCGCATGTATTGTCATCGACGCCCGCGAGAGCGCCTTGCGCTTCTACAGGAAACAGGGCTACGAACCGCAAGGCCCAGGGCATGTGCTCTTCAACAGCATCGCCCACATAAAGATGAAAAAGGTGATTACCCCGCAGGCAAAAACCCTTTCTCAACGGCGATAGCCTGTAACTCCTCCCGCGTCGGGTAGTGCTCGCCACGCTGCTCGAGCTGGAACTTCCAGTCCGCGAACTCGGCGGCCTGCTGCGGGTGGGTGCCCTGGCAACCCAGCACGGTGATCACGGCATCACCCACCTTCCAGGGCCCTTCTCCCCTGAGGTCTCCCTGTGCGAACCGAATACCTTCTGCATCAGGCAACTGCTCCCAGAAGGGCTTGAAATACAACAGCCCCTGTGGATGCTGGAAGCAGGCGACCATGACGTGCCGGGTAGCGTCCGGGTAACGAATCAACAGTGGCACTGTCAGTGTAAACAGGTCGGCCATGGCGTATTAACGTGCAGCAGCATACGCACCGGCGGGTGCGATCATTCCAGCACCAGTTCCGTTTCCAGCATTTCGCCGTTGGTGTCAATGTGCAGCTCTATTGCCGTGGGAACACGCGCCAGCACGTAGGCCGACAGCAGCACTAGCAACTGTTCGTTGTTGTTGTGCATGGCGGTCAGCATCTTGTCACCCACGATCTGGCAACGCTGCTCCTGGTTCGGATGGTCAACCCAGTCGCGACTCATTTGCCAGCCCTTGTCCATGTCGCTGTCAATCTTGTCGAAGAACTCGTCGGCCTCCGCAATGATCTGCGCAGGTACCTTGATCGGGTAGGTCTTGTTGTCAATTACAACTTTTAAAATCATACTGGGAGTCTTGTTTTAAATGGCAGGGAAATACAGACGCATGATTCTAACCCATACCGGCTGCTGCTTGCAGGACTAAACATGCTCACACATATCAGGGGAATACTGGACCAGGCACAACTGGCTGTCGCGCACAGGCTCATTGCCGCAGGCCGGTTCACTGACGGCGCTGCATCCGCCGGCATGGCTGCCCGACGCGTCAAGTATAACGATGAGCTTGTCCTCAACCAGGCGCAGCTCAGCGACCTCAACAATCTGGTAATGGGCAGCCTGGTAAAGCACCCGGTCTACCGCAGTGCGGCGATGCCGCTGAAAATTGCGGCGCCCTACTATGCGCGTTATACCGGGGGCATGCGCTACGGTGACCATGTCGACGACCCGATCATGGGTCAGGGGTCAGAACTCTACCGCTCGGATATTTCCGTCACCATTTTTCTGAATAACCCGAAAGACTATGACGGCGGCGAACTCGTCATCCAGACCTCATTTGGTGAACAACAGGTTAAACTGCCTGCCGGCGATGCCGTCATCTACCCCTCATCCAGCTTGCACCACGTTGCTGAAGTCACCCGGGGTGAACGCCTTGTGGCAGTTAGCTGGATCCAGAGTCTCGTCAAGGAGGCCGAGAAGCGCGCAATGCTGCACGAAATGAACCTTGCGCGCGAGACGCTGTTACAGGAGCAACCGGATACCGAGGTAACTGCCCGGGTCAATCACGCCTATATCAACCTGGTCCGCAGGTGGTCGGAGATATAGCAGCGCCTGGCGCATACGTCTGGTCGTCAGCCGGCCCGATGTTCATAGCCACGGACAACCTTACACCCGTGCCGAGATGCGCAGTCACCTCGTGCATCACCCCGGGCGCGAACATCACCAGCTTGCCTTGCTGCGCTTGCACGCTGACCTTCCTGTCCTTGTCGTGCAGGATCAGGTTTCCGGAATGTTCAGGTACGCGGATGTAATACACTGCCGAGAGCAACTCATCGTTCTCGTCATGATGATGCAGCGACGTTCGATGCCCCGCTTGCATGACATTAAACCAGAACCCGGCCCTCAGGCTATCCGCCGGTCTGTCCAGCAGCTGCCCGGCGTGTTGCTTCACCACATCCAGCACCGTGACAATGTCCGGAATAGCCGCCGCCTCGATATAGTTATTCTCGAAGCGTCCCTCGACATGATGCGTCTGCCTTGTCCGGCCGCTTGCGTACAATTCCATAAACCGGGCATACAAGCTGGCATTGAGTGTATCCGTCGTTTCAAATATCAACTCATGAAACAGCATAGGTTAGCCGCCTGGTGTTATTGCAGACCCGTATAGTAGCTGCAATCGGGGCAGCCCTGAAGGCGTGGATCATGCATCTATACCTGAATGAATACTCCATTTGAGAGGGTCTTGTGAGCACCTGCTATGACACTTGAAACTCTTCCGGTAGCGCACACATTGCAATACAATCCCGCAACGAAATTTCATTTCCAGACTTGATCAGGAGCATAGAAATGGCAATCGAAGTAAATGGCACGAGCATCGAGACCGATGAAAACGGCAACCTAACAGACCCGCACGCCTGGAATGAGGATGTCGCCAGGGCACTCGCTGCCAGGGAGGGTATTGCGCTGACCCAGGAACATTTTGACGTACTCAATTATCTGCGTTCGGAGTACCTTGATAACAACGGTTCACAGCCCATGGAACGTGCCATCAATAAAGGCATGTCAGACATCTGGGGAAAGAAGGTCAGCAGTAAAGATCTCTATGCGCTGTTCCCGCTCGCACCGAGCAAGCAGGGCAACAAGATTGCAGGATTGCCGTTCGTCCTGCGCAAGGGTGGCTACTAGTCTTGCCTATCGGAGCGGACGCTACCCAACAAAAAAGCCGCACCCTTTGAGGTGCGGCTTTTTTACGCGCCATGAAACAGAGCGATATAAAACAGTTCTAGCGGTGCGAACCCTTCTCGGCATGTGCCATGTCAACCAGCTTGTTGGCCATATCCATGTATTCCTGACGGAAGTGGTGCAACGGGTGGCCTTCTGCACCGACAAAGTAGTCTTCCATTTCAACGCCATTCGCATGCTCGTAGTCCATGAACTTCTTCTGCATTTCAAGCATTTTCGTAATCAGTTCCTGCTTTTCACTCATCTCTCTGTCTCCAGGATACGGTTAATCTCTTGAATATATTCAGTTGCTAAACTATAGCTACTGGCCGGGAGCGGTAATATATCCCGAATGGGCAGTTTTCACGGGCAGGTGCTGAGAGCCGCCCTTGCACAGGCCCTGAATAGTGCCCAGGCAGGTGTACATACATACCTCTCCCGGTCGGGATGTTCACTCGCCAGTAGCGTTCTTGACCGGGGTGATGCCCTTGTGCGGCAAAAACAGGCCACAGCCAATGGTACGCCCCTCACCGAGCCCGGCCTGTTGCAGGCGTACCGACTGCTCCGGCGCCAGATCGGCAACCATCAGGCTGCGGGTAAACACCGTCCTGCCGGGAAATTTCATCGTGTGGGTAATACCCGCGAGCAGTTTTCTGCAGGGAATATCCAGCGCCTGCAGTTGCCCGGCGGCCGCTTCCAGAAACTGCGTTTCATCCAGGTCCGCGCGCGTTTGCACATAACGCGAAAACAGGGTGGGCAGGCTGGACAACAGGAACACTTCCGACTTGCCAACCTCCAGCGAATGACCCTCGATATCCAGCGTTTGACCGGTTAATGCCTGTGCATCCTGCAGGCGGGTTCCAGGGATACGCAGGCGCATTCTGGTGCGCCTCGGCAAATGCAGCAGCTCGTGCTCGACGTCCTCCGGGCGAAACCAGCCGTTACCCGACGCCGCGCCGTGGATCAGGTGTATACCGGCGTTTGCTTCATCCGCAAGCCAGGGTAAAGCGTTCAACAACGCAGAGGAGAGCGCATGCGCATGATCCAGCGGCAACGTCGGACAACCAATCCTGAAGGCCACATCAATGACATCATCCGGGATAACGAATTCTGCCTTTTTGTCCTTGTCATCGTTCCAGTACATGGTGACTCTCTGCTTGCTTCATGGCTGCCTGTCAGCTGTTTTGTGCGGCCGAAAATGCCGCTTCCAGCCTGTCCTCCCAGTCCTGCGGGGTATCCGGGAAGGGTGGCTTCACGTCCATGCGAAAAAACATTTCGCCATCTCGTGCACGCTCGCTGATCGCCAGCTTAAGCGCTTCGAATGATTCAAGGTCATGCTGTTGCAGTAACACTTCACTCAACCAGAGCATGTAAAATTTCCACCCGTTTGCTAGCCATCCGTTCAGGTCCCCTGTATGCGTTCATGATAACGTGCGCGGTACAGTAATCGTTCCTTACCGGCAGCGGCATCGTTGGCAAAGGCTTCCCGCTTGTGCAACACATTATTACAGATAATGCCCTGCCCTGCTTTTAACCGGTGTCTTACTGTATAGATGGAGTCATTTGCAAGTAATTCAAGGATAAACCCTGCAGCCATGCGTGTATTGCGATCATCCTTCCATTCAATACTGCGGCTGCGTGCAGTGTAGCGCATGTGCAGAGCGCCGGTTTCCGGTGCCACTGAAAATACCGGCCCGCTTTGCGCCGGTCGCAGTTCGACACCGGCCTCGATATTTGCTGGAATCGTCATGGCATCCGGTTGCATGAGTGCCTTGACAAAATCCGGATTCTCGTCGCGCAGCAACAGGTAGACAATCTCGGGATCCTGCAACAGGTTATCGCCACCGCTCGCCGACGCCGTCACACAGTGCATCACGATGCCGCGTACCTGCTGGTCCAGGCGGTTGTAATAACCATCGGTATGCCAGTTCAGGGGTCGATTGGTGTAGGGGATATAGTGGGTGCCGGCCCCCGCTTCAACCACCCTCAGCGACGTAATACTGTCCTCGTCGGCACGCAGGTTCGTATCCAGGCTTTCAAGACCGAATTGCCGTCCCAGTGCACGGATAGCACGCTTGTCTGTCTCTTGTGCACCGGTGACCTCGTAAATGGCCAGGTTGGTTTTTCGGCAGCAATCGAGTATCGCCGCATGTTCACGCGCATCCAGCCGGGCGGGATCATTGACGGGCACGACCCGATCGGTCGCCAGCGCGTTATAATCGGCGAGCTTTCCGGCTCGCCACTGCTGATAGTCCGCCTCGTTGTCGAGATCAAACGGTTGCAGTCCGGTTGTAATATTCATCATCGACAGGAACACAGGACTGCAAGTACCAGGGTTTCCTGATACCCGCACAGTGAAAAAAGACGTTGCCCGCTATCTAATTGATAATGCATGTCATTCTCATTGATAGTTTGATTTTATCCCTTGCCGGCTATGGCGCCAGAACATGAAACTACATTTAAGTGCACGTTAATATAAGAAAAAATACTACACACATCAGTTTGCTGTCTCGAAACAACTAACTGCAGGAATTTAAATAAATTTTTTGCCAATACCCATTTCGGGATACGGGCCAATATCGACGCCACCCCATGGGTAGGATATGTTCAAACGGGTACCACTCCTAGAATGCGTGTAATCAAAAGTTAACCTGCCCGCGGGCGGGGTTAACTTACTGATTTCCGAGTTGCCTGACGCATTCAGTCTGGCAACAAATGGCTGGCTGAATCAGTTTAGAACTTGTGGTGTAAGCAATTACAAAATCTCAGGAGATCACCATGGCTAAAAACACATACCCGACACCGATGCTTGATAATCTGGAAACCGGCCCATGGCCAAGCTTCATTTCCGGCATCAAGCGGCTGCGTGACGAGCACCCGGATGCACGCATCAACAGCGTATCCAACGGCCTGCTCGGACAGCTGGAACATTCCTACGAAACACGCAAGGGTTACTGGAAAGGCGGCACGGTCAGTGTCTATGGCTACGGCGGCGGCATTATCCCGCGCTTCTCCGAAGTCGCCGATGCCTTCCCTGAATCCAAGGAATTCCACACCCTGCGTGTGCAACCGCCGGCTGGTAACTTCTATACCACCGACATGCTGCGTCAACTGGGTGACAGCTGGGAGAAACACGGATCCGGGCTGGTGACCTTCCATGGTCAGACCGGCAACATCATGTTCATCGGGACCACCACTGAAAACACCCAGCACTTCTTTGATGAAATCAACGAGTACGGCTGGGACCTGGGTGGTGCCGGACCCTGTGTACGTACCGCCATGTCCTGTGTCGGTGGCGCACGCTGCGAGATGTCAAACTGCCACGAGCATGCTATCCACCGCTGGATGGTGAACAACTTTACCGATGACGTACACCGCCCGGCCCTGCCCTACAAGTTCAAGTTCAAGGTCTCCGGTTGTCCGAACGACTGCCAGAATGCCATCGAGCGTTCCGACTTCGCCATCATCGGCACCTGGCGTGATGACATGAAAGTCAACCAGGAAGAAATCAAGTACTACCTCGAGAAGAAGGGCCGCCAGTACATCATCGATAACGTCATCACACGTTGTCCGACGCAGGCCATCTCGCTGGACGACAATGACAACTTCATCGTCGACAACCACAACTGTGTACGCTGCATGCACTGCCTTAATGTCATGCCCAGGGCACTGCATCCGGGTGATGACAAGGGTGTCACCATCCTCATCGGTGGCAAGCGCACCCTGAAGATCGGCGACCTGATGGGCACCGTCGTGGTTCCTTTCAAGAAGCTGGAAACCGAGGAAGACTACGAAAGCCTGCAGGAAATGGCGGAAGACATCATCGACTTCTGGGCCGAGAATGGCCTGGAGCACGAGCGTTGCGGTGAAATGATTGAGCGCATCGGTCTGGTGAATTTCCTCGAGGGTATCGGTATCGACGTTGACCCGAACATGGTCAGCAACCCGCGTCAGAGTTCCTACGTCCGCATGGATGGCTGGGACGAGGAAGCCGAGAAATGGTTTGAGAGGAAGCGCGAAGAGAAACTGGCGGCTTCCGCGTAACAGACCAGACATTGAATCGTGACGGTCCCGGTGCGAGACACCGGGACCTGCTCAATAATATACAGAACTTCAGGAGAATCTCATGGCACAAGAAATGCGTTCGCCAATTGAATCAGGCTGTCCAGACGCGTTCCAGTACATGCATCCGGTGATGCGCAAGAACTACGGACAATGGGCCTACCACGAAGACCCGCAGCCCGGCGTGTTGCTGCACGTCTCCAAATACGGTGACAAGATCTGGACCGTACGTGCGGGCACGCAGCGTATTCTCGACGTCTTCACGCTGCGCAAGCTGTGCGATATCGGTGATCAGTACGGTGAAGGCTACATTCACTTTACCATTCGCAGCAACATCGAATACCAGGTAGCCGACGAAGCCAAGGTAGAACCGCTGATCAAGGCGTTGACCGATGCCGGATTTATCGTCGGCGGTACGCGTAACTCGGTGGCCATGCTGTCTCACACCCAGGGCTGGCTGCACTGCGATATTCCGGGTACAGACGCCTCCGGCGTGGTGAAGTCCATGATGGACGAACTGATTGATGAATTCAGGGGCTGGAACATGCCCAATCGTGTGCATATGACCACCTCCTGCTGCCAGATCAACTGTGGCGGCCAGGGTGACATTGCCATTAACGTGCAACACACCAAGCCACCGAAGATCAACCACAACCTGGTGTCCAACGTCTGCGAGCGCCCGTCGGTCGTGGCACGCTGTCCGGTTGCTGCGATTCGTCCGGCACTGGTCAACGGCAAACCCTCCCTTGAGGTTGACGAGAAGAAATGCATCTGCTGTGGCGCCTGCTTCCCGCCCTGCCCGCCGATGCAGATTAATGATGCCGAGCACTCCAAGCTGGCGATCTGGGTCGGTGGCAACCACTCCAATGCGCGCGGCAAACCAACCTTCCAGAAGCTGGTCGCCTCCGGTATCCCGAACAACCCGCCGCGCTGGCCTGAAGCCACCGCCGTGGTGAAGAAGATTCTCAAGACCTACAAGGAAGACGCCAAGGACTGGGAACGCATCAATGACTGGATCGAGCGCATCGGCTGGCCACGTTTCTTCGAAAAGACCGGCTTGCCGTTTACCAAGTACCACATCGATAACTGGCGTGGTGCCCGGGCCAGCCTGAACGCTTCTACCCACATCCGTTTCTAGGGAAGCACGTTATGAAGCTGACTATTCAGGTAAACGAAGGGCCGTATCAGCACCAGTCCGCTGACTCGGCCTACCACTTCGCCAAGGCTGCACTGGAAAAAGGACACGAAATTTTTCGCATCTTTTTCTACCACGATGGCGTTAACAACGGCACGCGCCTGACGACTCCGCCGCAGGACGACCGCAACATCGTCGCCCGCTGGACCGAACTGGCGCAGGCACATGACATCGACATGGTCCTGTGCGTGGCCGCCGCACAGCGTCGCGGTCTCGTTGATGACGGCGAAGCCGAGCGCAATGGCAAGGACGCCACCAACATCGCCCCCGGGTTTCGTATTTCCGGTCTCGGCCAACTGGTCGAGGGCGGCATCCAGAGCGATCGTCTGGTCGTTTTCGGCGACTGAGTGGAGTATTGATCAATGTCTGAAACAAAGAAATTTTTATTCGTCAACCGCAAGGCACCCTACGGGACTATCTATGCGTGGGAATCCCTGGAGGTCGTGCTCATCAGCGCCGCCTTCGAACAGGATGTCAGTCTTGCCTTCCTGGACGATGGTGTGTTCCAGCTGGTCAAGGGCCAGGACACCAGTGGTATCGGCATGAAGAACTTCTCGCCGACCTATGCGGCACTCGGCGATTACGAGATCACCAAGATTTATGTCGAAAAGGAATCGCTGGAAGAACGCGGTCTGACACTTGATGACCTGCAGCACCTTGTCTGGGAAGATGAGGATGAGGACTATGCCGAGAAGGATTCCATTCGACTGGTAAGCCGTGCGGAACTCGGTGATGTCATGGCCGGGCAGGATGTCCTGTTTAACTTTTAATCGGGAAGAATAAACACATGTCAATTTTGCACCTGGTAAACAAATCGCCCTATGAAAACAGCAATCTCGACACGGCGTCGTCAATCATGAAGAGCGACGACATGCTGCTGCTGATTGAAGATGGCGTGTACGGTGCTGTCAAAAGCGGCAAGGCGTCAGCCATGCTTGCAGGTCGCAAGGTAACCGCACTGGGTCCTGATCTGGCAGCACGGGGTATTTCTGTAGACAAACTGGCTGATGACATTGAAGTCATTGACTATGCCGGTTTTGTAGATTTGGTAGAGACTAACGACAAAGTACAGTCCTGGCTCTGATTTTTATTAACAACGTCATCCAACGAGGAGACCTCACATGGGTAGTATCGAAGCAAACGGCAAAACATATGAAACTGACGAGGAAGGCTACCTGGCTGACCTGAATTCCTGGGACAAAGACGTCGCTGCCGTCATGGCAAACATCGATGACTGCGAACTCACCGATAGTCACTGGGAGGTGATCAACTTCCTGCGTGAATACTACGAGGAGTACCAGATCGCCCCTGCGGTTCGCGTTCTGACCAAGGCAATCGGCAAGAAACTGGGCAAGGACAAGGGTAACAGCAAGTACCTTTATGAACTGTTTCCGTACGGTCCAGCGAAACAGGCCTGTAAATACGCCGGTCTGCCGAAGCCGACAGGCTGCGTCTAGGTCACAGTCAATCCGTATGCAGAGGGACACCCCTCTGCATACCTTGACCGTTTTTAACACAACCAACCGTAAGGGAGCTCAGAAACATGCCGTTTCTGACCATAGTTTATGCGCTGCTGTTCTACGTCGCCACGGCCCTGCTGGTCGTAGGGCTGGCGTCGAAGATTCGCCAGTATGCGAAGACACCGGCACCGCTGAAGATACCCACCACCCCCGCACCGGTGACCACCGGCGGTGTGGTGATGCGCATGTTCCGTGAACTGGTATTCTTCGAGAGCCTGTTCAGGTCGAACAAGTGGATCTGGATATTTGGCTGGATGTTTCACTATGGCATGTTTCTGGTACTGGCGCGTCACCTGCGTTATTTCACGGACCCGGTATGGACGTGGGTTGACCTGATTCAGCCATTCGGCATGTATGCCGCCTTTGCCATGTCGGCAGGCCTGCTGGGCCTGTGGGTACGTCGCATCGTGGTCGACCGTGTGCGTTACATCACCTCGCTCTCCGACCACCTGATGCTGGCACTGCTGTTCTCTATCGCCGGCACCGGTCTGATGATGGACTACGTAACCCATACCGACATCGTTGCAGTCAAGGAATTTTTCCGTGGACTGATGGTTTTCAACTGGCAACCGATTCCGGAAGATCCGGTCCTGCTGGTCCACCTCGCACTGGTCGCCACGCTGATGATTATTTTCCCGATCAGCAAATTACTGCACGCACCCGGTATATTTTTCAGTCCCACCCGCAACCAGGTGGACAACCCGCGAGAAAAACGTCATCTGTCCGCATGGGCAGCCGAGCTGGAAAAGTAACAGGAGCTAGAGCGTGGCTGATTTCGAAGTACCGGAACTGAAAGAATATCCCGTCATTCCTCATCTACAGGAAGGGACGATGGCGCACAGCAAGCCGTTCGTCGCCAAGGAGCAGTTCCAGGAGCCGCTGGGTTTCCCGGGCGAGCTGGTCGACAACTGGCAACAGGTCGCCTATGACAAGATGGAGGAGCTGACCGGCAAGTATCGCTCGCTGGCCGTGTTTCTCGATTCCTGCGTAAAGTGCGGCGCCTGCACGGACAAGTGCCACTACTACCTCGGCACATCCGATCCGAAAAACATGCCGGTTGCCCGTCAGGACCTGTTTCGCAAGGTGTACCGTCGCAAGTTCACCTTCGCCGGCAAGTACTTCCCGAAACTCGTTGGTGCAGTTGACCTGACCAGGGAAGTGCTCGACGACTGGTACAGCTATTTTCACCAGTGTTCGCAGTGCCGCCGCTGCTCGGTGTTCTGCCCCTATGGCATCGATACTGCCGAAATCTCCATGGCCGCACGCGAGGTGATGGATTGCATTGGTGTTGGCCAGAAATACTGCAATGAAATCATTGCCAAGGTCTACAAGATAGGCAACAACCTCGGCCTGCCACAACCCGCTCTCGCCGATACACTCGAAGGACTGGAAGAGGATATTGAAGACGATACCGGCGTTACCGTACGTCTGCCGCTGGATGAGAAAGACGCCGACGTACTGGTGATCACACCTTCGGCTGATTTCTTTGCCGAACCGCATGTCGATGGCCTGATGGGCTATGCCAAGGTATTCCACGAAGCCGGAATCAGCTGGACGCTCAGTTCTTATGCCAGTGAAGCTGCCAACTTCGGCATGTTCATCGGCAGTTACGAAAACATGCGCAAGGTGTCACTGCGCATACGCGAGGCGGCACTCGACCTCGGCGTTAAACGCATTATTTTCGGTGAGTGTGGTCATGCCTGGCGTGTCGCCTACAGCTTCCTGAATACGCTGGCCGGTCCGTTCGACTTTCTCGATCCGAAATACCCGGTACCCATGCACATCATGGAATTCACCCATGACCTGATCCAGCGCGGTGGCATCACACTGGACAAATCGGCGAACGATGACATGGTGCTGACCTATCACGATTCCTGCAACGTGGCACGCGCTTCGCGTATGGGCCCCAAACCGGGTGGGCAATTCGTCCTGCCGCGCGAGGTGATCAAGGCGAGTTGCAATCATTTTTATGATATGCCGCAGGACACGATCCACGAATCCACCTATTGTTGTGGCGGTGGCGGCGGTCTGTTGACAGACGACCTCATGGAGCTTCGCGTCAAGGGCGCCCTGCCCCGCATGGAGGCGTTGAAGTATGTCGTTGAGAATCACGGTGTCACGCACATGGCCGCTATCTGCGCCATCTGCAAGAGCCAGTTTGCAAAAGTGCTGCCCTATTACGGCTTCCAGATGGACAGCATCGTCAGCGTGCACCAGTTGGTCAGCAACGCAATAGTTCTGGGAAATAAACAGTAATTTTACAGCATCCGGTTCAGGTTAACGACCAGATCAGATAACAGGAGAAAAGGCATGGCAACTTCTCGAGATGACATGGAAAAAAATCTGACTTTCCGCCGCTTTGAAGACGGCAAGAACAAATATGCACATATTGGCGACGACATCTTCAACGAGGACAAGTCCTTCAAGTGCCCCACCTACGTACATCGCACACCGCCATGCCAGGGCAGCTGCCCGTCCGGTGAGGATATCCGCGGCTGGTTGCAGATTGTTCGCGGTATCGAGAAGCCAGTCGGTGACATGAGCATGCAGGAATATGCGTTCCGCCGTTCCACCGACGCCAACCCCTTTCCTGCCATGATGGGTCGCGTCTGTCCGGCACCGTGCGAAGACGGCTGCAACCGCAACAACGTTGAGGATTTTGTCGGGATTAATTCTGTCGAGCAGTACATCGGTGATTCCGCCTACGAGGGGAAATACACCTTTGACAACTCCGCCCCGCTGAGTGGCAGGAAGGTTGCCATCATCGGTGCCGGCCCGGCCGGCATGGCAGCCGCCTACCAGTTGCGCCGCAAGGGCCATGCCAGCACTATCTTCGATGACCATGAAGAACTGGGCGGCATGATGCGCTATGGCATACCCGGCTACCGCACGCCTCGCGACATCCTCAACCATGAATGCAACCGCATCGTGGAGATGGGTGGCATCGAACTGCGTATGAATACCCGCGTTGGCAAGGACATCAGCATCAAGCAACTTGAGAAGGATTATGATGCCATTCTCTGGGCGGTGGGCTGTAAATCCGGCCGCAAGCTGCCGGTGCCGAACAGCGATGCCCCCAACTGCGTATCCGGTGTAGCCTTCCTGGAAGCCTTCAACAAGGGCACCCTGCAAGTCACCGCCGACAAGGTCGTGTGTGTGGGTGGCGGTGATACCTCGATTGACGTGGTGTCCGTTGCTCGCCGTCTCGGCAAGATCAATACGCTTGGCAAGGAAGACCGTCCGGAACAGGTTATCGGTGGCTATGTCGCCCACGATTCCGCCTTTGCGGCGGCCCGTGAAGGCGCTGAAGTAATCCTGACTTCGCTGTTTCCGAAGGAAGAAATGACAGCCGCCGAACACGAAGTACACGATGCCCTGTACGAGGGTGTACGTATCGATGACGGGGTCATGCCGATGGAGGTCGTGCTGGACGATGAGGGTCGCGCTATTGCCCTGAAGATGGCCAGGTGCGAGGTGGTCGACGGCCGACCGGTTCCGATCGAGGGTACCGGGTACGAAATCGAATGCGACCTGATCGTGTCGGCCATTGGCCAGGGTGGCGATCTCTCCTCGGGCCTTGAGGAACTCGACAATGGTCGAGGCCTGATTGATGCCGATGCCTTCTACCAGGTACCGAATCGTCCCGGTCATTTTGTCGCCGGCGATATTGTTCGCCCGCACCTGCTGACCACGGCCATTGGCCAGGCATCGATTGCCTCTGAAAGCATTGATCACTATCTGAAACAGGAAAATCAGAAAAAGCGCCCGAAGGTCGACGTGCATCACTTTGAATTACTGCAGAAGCTCAAGGAAGTGAACCTGTCTCCTGAGGCTTATGAGTCAGAGAAGCAGGGTGACCTGCGTGGCACGGATCATGCCGAGTATGCCGTACACAACTATGAAGACCGTGCCTCGGCTGAAATCATCGCCTCTGACCGCCTGTTCCTGGGTCACTTCCCGTACACCCCGCGTAACAAGCGCACTTCCAGCGGCCCGTCGGCGGAAGAAGTTCTGGGTCACTTTGAGGAGCGCGGTAGCGGCCTGAGCACCGAGCAGGCGGTCAGCGAGTCCGGTCGCTGCATGAGCTGCGGCATGTGCTTCGAATGTGATAACTGCGTCATTTACTGCCCGCAGGATGCCATTTTCCGAGTCAAGAAGGACCAGTACACCACCGGTCGCTATGTCGATACCGACTACACCAAGTGCATCGGTTGTCACATCTGTTCCGATGTCTGCCCGACCGGCTACATTGACATGGCCATGGGTGATCACTAACCGCGAATCCCTGACCGATGATTAAATACAGTCTCATTACCCTGATAGTCAGCCTGCTGCTGGGTGTTTACACACCCGGCCTGGCAGGTGATGCCAGTTCGGACGAAGCTTCAGGTGCAGGCCCCTATATCCCCAAGGCACAGCACCGCTACAGCGAGGAACAGGGCTGTGTCGAGCCAACCGGGGATATGCGCGCCAACCACATGAAGTATCTTCTCCATCAACGTGATGCGACCATGCATGAAGGGATCCGCACCGAACGGCACAGCCTGCACGAATGTATCAACTGTCATGTCAGTGACGCTGCCGATGCACCACGTGTCGACAGCGAGAAACATTTTTGCAACAGCTGCCACACCTATGCAGCGGTCACTATTGACTGTTTCCAGTGTCATGCGGACCGTCCGGTAAAGACGCCCTTCGAGTCCCGACTGGAGGAAGGCGACCAGACTGACGAGACCGACGCAAATCCCGCCGCCGCACCCGCACCCGAGCAGCTGCGTGACAATGGGGGTACTGGCAATGAGTGAAGAATCGAACATCGACCTCTATCGCCGTCGCTTCCTCGGCGCCACGGCCTCTGCGGCAGCCGGCCTCGCTGTTGCACCCGGTGTCTTGCTGACAGAAGTCGCCAGCGCCAAACCGGACGACCAGGCGGTCACCAGTGATGTCCGCTGGGGCATGCTGATCGACACCAATATGTGCAACAACGGCTGTGATGATTGTGTAACCGCCTGTAACGAGGAACACAACCTGGAAGGTTTCGGTCGCCCGAGCACCGATGCACAGTGGATCCGCAAGGTCACGCTGAAAGACAAGCACACCGGTTTCGTTCAGACCTTGCCGATGCTGTGCCAGCATTGCGAACACCCGCCGTGCGTGGATGTCTGTCCGACCGGTGCATCCTTCAAGCGGGCTGACGGCATCGTGCTGGTGGACAAGCACATCTGCATAGGCTGCCGCTACTGCATGATGGCCTGCCCCTACAAGGCACGTTCGTTCATTCATGAGCAACTCCACGACCAGGTCCCCTATGCACCACGTGGCAAGGGAACTGTCGAGTCCTGCACCTTCTGCGTACATCGCGTTGATGAAGGCATCACGCCGGCCTGTGTGGAGGCATGCAGCGCTGAAAATCACAATGCCATGACATTCGGTGACATGAACGATCCTGACAGTGATATTTCTCAACAGTTGAAGCAATACAGCAGCCGCCAGGTTCGTGCCGATCTGGAACTCAATACCGGCGTGCGTTACCGGGGAATCTGATGAAGCAACTCGAATTCAAGGAAATCGACGGCGGCAAACCGTTCTACATGATGCTGGGTTTCATGGGCCTGTTCATACTTGCGGCTCTCGGTGCTGCCTGGTACATGGAACACAATGGCCACTGGGTCACCGGCATGAACAACCAGATTGTCTGGGGCACGCCACACGTGTTCGCCGTGTTCCTGATCGTGGCGGCCTCCGGCGCACTGAATGTCGCATCAATCAGTTCAGTGTTTAACAAGGCGGCCTACAAACCACTGGCGCGACTCTCCGGCCTGCTGGCGATTGCATTGCTGGTGGGGGGGCTTGCAGTACTGGTTCTCGACCTCGGTCGCCCTGACCGCCTGATCGTCGCCATGACGTACTATAACTTCAAGTCCATCTTTGCCTGGAACATCATGCTCTATACCGGCTTCATGGCCGTGGTCGGCATCTACCTGTGGATGATGATGGAGCGCAAGATGAACAGGTTCACCCGGCTGGCCGGATTCAGCGCCTTTATCTGGCGCCTCGTACTGACCACGGGTACCGGTTCCATTTTTGGTTTCCTGGTTGCGCGGGAGGCCTACGATACGGCAATACTGGCCCCGATGTTCATCATCATGTCCTTCTCCTTCGGACTGGCGATCTTCATCCTGGTGCTGATGGGCATGTACAAGTGGTCAGATCGACCACTCGGAGACAGCATCCTGTTTCGCCTCAAGAACCTGCTGGGCGTGTTTGTTGCATCGGTGCTGTATTTTGTAATCGCCTACCACCTGACCAACCTGTACATCACCGAAAATCACGGTGTAGAACGATTCATCCTGCTGGATGGCGGTGTCTACACCCGCCTGTTCTGGATCGTTCAGATCGGGCTTGGCAGCCTGCTGCCGCTGGCGCTGCTCTACCATCCTGCAACCGGGAAGTCCCGGGGCTGGATAGGTCTCGCCTCGCTGCTGGTGATCATCGGCGGTCTTGCACAGATGTATGTCATTATCATTGGTGGCCAGGCCTATCCGCTGGAGATTTTTCCGGGCAAGGAAGTAATCAGTTCATTCGCAGACGGCATTGTCGGCAGCTATGCACCGAGCCTTCCCGAAGTCATCCTTGGCATCGGTGGCGTCGCACTGGCGCTTGCGGCAACATTCGTGGGTGTCAGGGTGCTGCGGTTCATGCCGGCCAGCCTTGCGGATGAGGACGTTGATCCCCATTACTCGGCCACGGAAGCGGAAGCCACCGCCTGACCGGTGCAGTGCCTTGCAAGGCGCCAGCTGACCCTTTCCCATGCCCCGTCTGCTGATATCGGCAGCCCATAAATCCTCCGGGAAGACGACAGTTTCCCTCGGACTGTGCGCCGCGCTGGCGGAACGTGGCCTGGTTGTACAGCCCTTCAAGAAAGGCCCCGATTATATTGATCCAATGTGGCTGGGCCAGGCTGCCGGCCGCTCCTGTCACAACCTCGATTTCTATTGCATGTCACACGAGGAGATCCTGACTGCCGTTGGCGTGTACTCGTCCGATGCCGACATCTCCCTCATCGAAGGGAACAAGGGGCTGTATGACGGCCTCGACCTGGATGGCAGCAACAGCAATGCCGCTCTGGCGACATTGACGCACACGCCGGTGATACTGGTACTTGACGCCCGCGGCATGACACGCGGTATTGCACCACTGATCCTGGGCTACCAGGACTTCGATCCCGCAGTAAACATCGCCGGCATTATCCTCAATCAACTGGGCGGCAGTCGCCATGAGGCCAAGCTGCGCACCGTGATCGAACATTACACGCAGGTACCGGTTATTGGAGGCGTTCACCGCAACGAAGCGCTGGTCATCGATGAACGCCATCTCGGGCTTATTCCCAGTAACGAAGCGTTGACCGCCGGCAGGAAGATCATCGAGATTCGCGATCGCATCAAGGGGCAGGTCGATCTCGACCGCTTACTGGCAGTGGCCGGCCACGATGTGCTGGATTTCTCGCCACCCCCGCCCGTGCAGGGTACGGCCACGCCAGCCGTTCGGATCGGCATCGCTCATGATGCAGCATTCGGGTTTTACTACCCGGATGACCTCGCCACACTACAACAGGCTGGCGCAGAACTGGTGTATTTCAATACCCTCACCGATACAGCGCTTCCAGCCGTCGATGGACTGTTTATCGGTGGCGGCTTCCCGGAGAGTCACATGGAACAGCTGGAGAGTAATACGGCACTGCGCAATGACATCCGCAAGGCCATTGCTGAAGGTCTGCCGGCCTACGCTGAATGCGGGGGTTTAATGTACCTGTCACGCCGTCTCACCTGGAACGACAAGCGTGCCGACATGGTCGGCATCATTCCGGCCGACACGGTCATGCATGACCGGCCGCAGGGGCGCGGCTATGTGCGCCTGCGTGAAACGGCCCATGCACCTTGGCCTTCAGCCGGGCCGGCAGGCGAGTTTGCCGCACATGAATTTCATTATTCAAGTCTTGAGAATATCAATGAAACACTGACGTTTGCCTACGAGGTACAACGCGGGACCGGGGTCGATGGCAAGCATGATGGCATCGTAATCAACAATCTGCTGGCCTGTTACAGTCACATGCGCGATACACAGCAGCACCACTGGGCCCAACGCTTCGTGGCATTCGTCAGGAGACACCTTAACTAAGGCAAAACATACCGCTTCGCACTATACTACCTGCATACCTTTCAAGGAGTTATCATGATCACCATCACACCTGCCGCCGCCGAGAGGATTCGTCATGCCGCCCGTGAGGGTAAAATGGACGGGTTGTCCATGCGGGTCGCGGCCAGGCGCAATGCGGATGGCAGCATCCACTACGGCATGGGATTTGATGACAATGAGCTCGATGGAGATATACACATCAAGGCTGGCGCTATTGACGTCGTCATCGCAGAAAGCAGCCAGCTACTCCTGGAGGGCACGACCCTGGACTATGTTGAGCTGGAGCCTGACAGCTGGCAGTTTATCTTCCTGAATCCAAACGACAAGAACTACTCGCCACCGGCATAAACCGGGAGCAAACCAGCATGCAACGCCAGCCAACAACAGCAGGATACAACGTGTCCGGGACCGGCGAGAAGAGCCTTGAAGAGAAGTCCCTGCAGATTCTTTACGAGGTCGTCTCGAGCATCAACACCGCACACGGCCTGGATGACCTGCTGAGCCGATTCATGTACACCCTGAAACGGATCACGAAATCACAGGCTGCAGCCATCTGGGTACTGCAGAGTAACGGGCACATGCAGCTTTCCGCCAGCAGTGGCATCGATGAGTCATTAATATCCCCTGATCGAAGGGATGTGCGCCGCAGCCTGTATGAGCGCGCGTTTACCGAGGGGAAAATATGGGTTGAAAAAGACCTTAAAAAATGTGAAAAAATTGCCGGCCGCCGCTTTTTTGACCGTAAAAACACCGGCCTGGTCGCCGTCCCGATGCGCTTTCGTGGTGTCGTTACGGGCATTATCAATCTGTTTCTGGATACATCGGACCTCGAATCGATAGACAGAATCAAACCCTTGCTGACCAGCATCGCCCATCACCTCAGTATTGCCATCGAGAAGTCACATAACGAAGAGTTGAGTCAGCAACACATCATCAAGGATGAGCGTACCCGGATTGCACATGAACTGCACGATTCACTGGCACAGACACTTGCCAGCCTGCGTTTCCAGGTCAGGGTCCTGGATGAGACATTGCACCAGGGGGATGAATCCACGACCTGGCAGAAGCTCGAACAAATCGAAAACAGCCTCGATGAGGCCAACGCCGAGTTACGCGAACTGATCGCCAATTTTCGCGCACCGAGCTATAACCAGAACCTGCTGGATGCTATCGAGAAAATCGTCAGTCAGTTCCGCAGTGATACCGGCATCAAGACCTATTTGCAGAAAGAGTGGTGCAATACCTCGCTGACCAGGGAAAATGAAACCCAGATCCTGCGTATAATCCAGGAAGCGCTCTGGAATATCAGGAAACACAGTCATGCCAAGACGGTTCGTATCATGCTCAGGGCCGGACTTGATGAACAATGTCACATTCTTATTGAAGACGACGGCATTGGTATCAACGAGCAGGCCTTTGGCTCACCCGGTGAACACATTGGCCTCACCATCATGCGCGAGCGGGCAGCCCGACTGGGCGGCGAACTGAGAGTGGAAAGTGAGCCAGGTGAGGGTACCCGCATTTTGCTGCAACTCAACCAGTCCGAGATAAAGAATCAGCCAACATGAGCCTGAACATCCTGCTAGTTGATGACCACACCCTGTTCCGTGAGGGACTGGAAGGCCTGCTAAGTCGGCGGGATATAAACATCGTCGCGGCAGTTGGCAGCGGGCAGGAAGGACTGCGCCTTGCGATAGAACTGCAACCTGATGTGGTGTTGCTGGATATGCGGATGCCGGAAATGGATGGTATGGATGTTCTGCGCCAACTGCGAAAAAACGGTTTCAGCAACCCGGTGGCCATGTTGACTACCAGCAGCGATGAGCGCGACCTGGTGGAATCGCTGCGCAGTGGTGCACAGGGTTACCTGCTCAAGGACATGGAGCCGGACCAGCTGGTACTGGCCCTGCGTGATATTGTTGCTGGTAAAACCGTAGTTGCCCCCGACCTGGCTCCGGTACTTGCACGCGTGGTTCAGGGTGAAAGCATTGCGCCGGCCGAGGCAAGCCCGTTCACGAAGCTGACGCCTCGTGAGAATGAAATCCTCGCCCTGCTGGCAGAGGGACAAAGTAACAAGGTCATTGCACGCAACCTCGGTATATCCGACGGCACCGTCAAACTGCATGTGAAATCGATCCTTCGCAAGCTGGGTGTACATTCACGTGTCGAAGCGGCGGTCATTGCCGTTGAACAGGGACTACGTACTTCCAACCGCAACAATGACCCGAGCGGTACAAACTAAGACGAGTCCATGAAGACGTTTGCGGAACTTGTAAGAGATCTGCAGGATGCAGTGCAGGAAGTATTTCCCTGGGATGTCGAGGAACGTATCAGTAACGGGGCAGCGCCCATGATCCTCGATGTGCGTGAAGAAAGTGAGTTTGCTGCCATGCATATCGCGGATTCCTTGAATGTGCCCCGCGGCATCCTTGAGACCGCCTGTGAATACAACTACGAGGAAACCGTCCGGGAACTGGTCGAGGCACGTGAGCGCGACATCGTCATTGTTTGCCGTTCAGGGAACCGCAGTGTACTAGCCGCACATACCATGCAGTTGCTGGGGTACACGCGGGTGAGTTCCATGAAGACCGGGTTACGCGGCTGGAATGACTACGAACTGCAACTGGTGAATGGCCAAGGGCAGACGGTGTCGATCGAAGAGGCCGATGAGTATTTCATGCCACGCCTGCGTCCCGAACAGGAAGCTCCGAAGTAAAATAACAAGCAGCAGCTGATGAAAAATATGCGGAACAGGCGCTCAGGAATAGTGCTTCCGGTCAGCGCGTCTTCGAGCGCCCTGCTGGATTATCACGCCTTGAACCGGCGCCAGATCGGAAATCTCGATGACCTCGTGTCCTGCTTCCAGTGTCTGCAGGTAGTACACGCCTTCACCGAAAATCAGCTGCCGGAAGATATACTCGTCATTATAACGGGCAAGCACGTATGAGCCGTCTTTCACGACACCCGAGGGGTCGATGATAATAATGCAGCCATCAGCAAACTCGGGCGCCATCGTGTCACCGATGACCCGCAAGGCAAAGGGTTCACCACCACAACTATTTTCCTGCATTCGAAGAAGCCAATCTTGCGCGCGTAACTAATATTCTCACATAATAACAATTACTTGTAATATATTTATATTATAATTTATAAGGTTAAAAGATGCCCAGGTAACCTTTATCCAGACTTGTAGTAGTGTAGATACCAGTCGACAAACCTCGCCATGCCCTCCTCCACAGACAACGCCGGCTTGTAATCAATGGCCCTTACCAGCTCGTCAACATCTGCGTAGGTCGCCTGCACATCACCCGGCTGCATGGGTAGCATGTTTTTCACGGCCTTTTTGCCGAGACAGTCTTCAAGCACCTCGATATAGTGCATTAACTCCACCGGCTGATTATTGCCGATATTGTAGAGCCGGTATGGCGCCGTGCTGGAGGCCGAGTCCGGCTCATCGCCGGACCAGTCCGGATTCGGCTCCGGGATCTTGTCCAGCACCCGCACCACGCCTTCAATGATGTCATCAATATAGGTGAAATCCCGCTGGTGATTACCCTTGTTAAATACGTCAATCGGTTTGCCTGCCAGGATGTTTCTGGTGAACTTGAAATAGGCCATATCCGGCCGGCCCCACGGGCCATAGACCGTAAAAAAGCGCAGGCCGGTTGTCGGGAGACGGTAAAGATGACTATAGGTGTGGGCCATCAATTCGTTTGCCTTCTTGCTGGCGGCATACAGGCTTACCGGATGATCCACGTTGTCATGTACGGAAAACGGCATCCTGGTGTTCGACCCGTAGACAGAACTGCTGGAGGCATAGACAAGGTGCTCCACCTCATTATGACGACAACCTTCCAGAATATTGGCAAACCCGAGCAGGTTGGTGTCAATATAGGCAAGCGGATTTTCAATTGAATAACGGACACCTGCTTGCGCGGCAAGATTAACGACACGGTCAGGCCGGTGTCTTCTGAAAATATCAGCCATGGCCTCACGATCATCAATACCGACGCGCAGGTCCGTGAAATTGCCATAGACCGTAGTACGATCAAGCCTTGCTTCCTTCAGAGCCACATCGTAATAGTCATTAAGATTATCAATACCGACGACCTCATCGCCACGCTCCAGTAGTCGCAATGACAAAGCCGAACCAATAAAACCGGCTGCGCCTGTAATCAGAACTTTCATCTATTCAATCATCCCCGGAATGTGTCATTCATTAATTACAGTCAGCTGTCCATTTTCTGCCGTCGGCGCCAGGCGCGCCGGCCAGTCGCCAGGAAACAGGTATTCCCGCATGATCCGCATTCTAGCAGAGCGGTCGAATAAACATAAAAAAGACCCGGGCATCTTGCCCGGGCCCTTCCATTAATACACCTATGCTACCAGGAGGCTGGTTCGCTAACGACAATTGGCCGGAACATACTTTGCCGGGACATCATTGCCATTACAACTCCATTGCAATGATCCGATTAAACTACTATTCGGCGTAAGGACTACGGTATCGCCACTATTTATCATACCCGTGGCAATCGCTTTATATTCTATCAATATAACACCCGTAAGGGCGGACGCCGCAATGCTGGAAACATAGTTCCCACGCAGTTCAGTCGCGGGCGGCAGACCGTAACTGGCATTTGCCGGATCGCTGGAGGGATAGCTACCCGTTGCACTATAGGTTTCAGATACCGCAAGCTTTGCAGTCTGGGCAAGGTTCAACCCCTCGGAAACTTTCGTACGGATTGTATAGTCCTGGTATGCAGGAATGGCAATGGCTGCCAGAATCCCGATTATCGCAATGACGATCATCAGTTCTATCAGTGTAAAGCCCTGTTGCCTGACCATCTTGAATCCCTTTGTGTGACACAATGTGTGTGAATCAAATCTCCCCGTCTCAATATCGGCACTGCGTCACAGTTCTTGAGTGTTATTCGGGATAGGAACTTCGAACGCCCCTGCTGAGACAGGGATGCCGCGCCCTTTATATCTTTTTATATTATTATATATAATACAGTCGTTTATAATACTTTTATTAATTTTACATTAGATTCAGAGCACCCTGTAATTACCCACCGGTATCGTCCCCAACGCCCATTCGCCTATCCGGTAGCGGATAAGTCGCAGGGTGGGATAACCAATCTGCGCGGTCATACGTCGTACTTGCCGGTTGCGACCTTCGGAAATTTCCAGGTTCAGCCAGCTGGTCGGGACTGACTTTCGAACGCGGACTGGAGGCTCACGCTGCCAGACATCCGGTGCTGCGATACGCTCAACAGAAGCCGGGCGCGTCACCCCATCCCTCAAGGCAACTCCCCTGCGCAACTCGTCCAGTTCAACCTCTCCAGGCTCTCCTTCAACCTGCACCCAGTAACACTTGCGCTTGGCATATTTCGGATCTGCAATGCGCTGTTGCAATTTACCGTCATCCGTCAGGACCAGCAAACCTTCGCTGTCGAAATCCAGTCGACCGGCACAGTACACACCCGGGATATCGATGTAGTCCGCAAGCACGGACTTGTCACTCTCTGTCGTAAACTGCGACAGCACCCGGAAAGGTTTATTGAACAGGACAATCACAATAATTCAATATCATGTGCAGCAACGGCTAACGTTGCAACCTCGCCAGCGGGTTGCAATTGAAACCCGCCCAGGACCCGAACAATACAGCATGATCTTCCGCGCGGTTTATATAACAACAAGCAGGATGTTCGTGTTCGCAAACACCTGGCAGACACCGGCCAGATACTCCAGGGCCTTGACTGTTGATGGCACGGACTCTGGCAAAAATCCCGTAGAGTGGACACATTAGCATCAGACGTCGCTCAAGGATAAGGGGATGCTGTTAATCAGCTACAAAGTTGTCAACAGAGACTGAAATGCGTAGCATTGACACGCAGCATCATTACGGGCGATTAGCTCAGCGGGAGAGCACCGCCTTCACACGGCGGGGGTCACTGGTTCAATCCCAGTATCGCCCACCAAACAAGCCCGTCAGTGAAAAACTGCCTCACCATTCGAAAAATGCAAGCGCACCGCTCAGAAGGGAGGATGCATTTTCACTTATTTCACTGGCGACCTGTTGATAAACAGAAGCACGCCCCTGGACGGAGGGGCGAGGGGCGCGCTGGTGACGAATTAGGAATTTGTTATTAGCTCCGCCACTGATTTAAAGGATAGGGAAATATGCCTGGATTGCATATAGTCCTTAGGTACAAAGCATAAAAATAATCACCACTAAATGGACACGGTTGCAGGACGACGCAATGCTGTCCTGACACCCTCTGCCGGGATACAGACAGTGCGGAAGTTTCTGGTCTTTCAGACAGACGTTCCAGTTACCAGGGACAATCAGGCGCAGGGCGCCGTACCTCTTATGACCCGGCATCGTAATTCCAGACAATAGCCTCTGCCTGCCTGAGGGGCCTTGCGTGTCCAGGACGCCACTCGGTTATACTGGCGATGCATTCAACACCGGGAACCCCGATGCCTCCACTACCTGATCAGCATGCGCTGGCCGTGCTCGTACTGACTGTTGTTGCGCTGTTCCTGTTCACACGCGAGCACATCCCGCTCGAAACTTCAAGCCTGATAGTACTGGTACTGCTGACCATCGGCTTCGAATGGTTTCCCTACCAGGATGGCACCCAGACGTTGCACACGGTCGACTTCTTCAGTGGCTTCGGTCACGAGGCACTGGTGGCGGTATGCGGGCTTATGATCGTCGGGCACGGCCTGGTGCGCACCGGTGCGCTGGAACCGGTTGGACGACTGCTGGCGCGCCTCTGGTCGCATAGTCCGCAGCTCTCACTGCTGCTCACACTGGTACTGGCCGGCCTGTTGAGCGCCATTGTCAACAACACCCCGATTGTGGTGTTGTTGTTGCCGATTCTGGTCAGTGCCTCCCTGCGTGCCGGCACCAGCGCATCGGGTATCCTGATGCCGATGGGACTGGCTACCCTGGTTGGTGGCATGACAACCACGATTGGCACCTCGACCAATCTGCTGGTGGTCAGCGTCGCAGCCGACCTTGGACTGCCGCGCTTCGGGATGTTTGATTTCTTTGTGCCCGCCGCCATCGCCGGCAGCCTGGGTATTCTTTACCTGTGGCTGATTGCGCCACGCCTGCTGCCTGAACGCCAGACTGCATTGACCGACACTTCACCACGTATTTTTTCCGCCCAGCTCAACATTCCCGAAGAGAGCGTCGCTGACGGCCGCACACTGGCCGAGTTGCTTGAGAAAACCGGCAGTGAGATGAGAATAAAGCGCATCCAGCGCGGCGAGAGCGTGTTGCTGCCGTTGCCGGATGTAACCATCAGGGCTGGTGACCAGCTGATTCTCGAAGATACGCCTGCGCAACTGAAGGAGTACGAGCAGGTACTCGGTGCCATGTTGTATTCCGGCGATAGCGTCGTGGATGAAGATCACCCGCTGGAAGCAAAAGACCAGCAACTGGCCGAGATCGTCGTAGTACAGGGCTCGCCGCTGGTCAACCGCACCCTGAATGCAAGCCACTTCACCGACCGCTATCAGCTTGCCAGCCTCGCCCTGCAGCAGGCCGGTCGCCTGGTGCATACCCTGCACAAGGATATCGGCGATATCCGCCTGCAGGTCGGTGATATCCTGCTGGTGCAGGGTGCACGAGAACAGCTGGCACAGATCAAGCGCGATGGCGACCTGCTGGTACTGGATGCGACTGCCGACCTGCCCTCAACGAAAAAGGCCTCGCTGGCCCTGCTGATCATGGGGCTGGTTATCGTCACAGCCGCCGCCGGCCTGCTGCCAATTGCGGTCAGTGCCGTGGCCGGTGCGCTGCTAATGTTGCTGTCCGGCTGTCTGGCATGGCGCGATGTCGGTAATGCACTGAGTACCGCGGTTATCATGATCGTGGTCGTCAGCCTGGCGCTGGGTATGGCACTGACCAAGACCGGTGCAACTGTCTGGCTGGCCGACCTCTATCTTGCACTGACTGCCGGTCTGGCACCTGACGTGATCCTCAGCGGCCTGATCCTGCTGATGGCCGTGTTGACCAACATCATCTCCAACAATGCGGCGGCGGTAATCGGTACGCCGGTAGCCATATCAATCGCCAGCACACTGGGTCTGCCGGCCGAGGCATTTGTTCTTGCGGTCCTGTTCGGGGCCAACATGAGTTATGCAACGCCAATGGCCTACAAAACGAACCTGCTGGTAATGAATGCCGGTGGCTACAGCTTCGGCGATTTTGTCCGTATCGGCCTGCCGTTGACACTGGTCATGTGGCTGGCCCTCAGCTGGCTGCTACCGCGTCTGTACGGATTTTGACAACTGCGCCGTCAGTCGGCGCTGTACTCGACTTCTCGGTCCATTTTGCCAAAGCAGCGGGACATGTCTGACCGAATCGTTATAGGCTGCGAGGGATATTCTGGACAGGAAATGGCAGGACACGCTGACGGGATGGTCAGGGGGTGTGGCCTCCGGATTATCGGGTCGTCCACTACCACTTGTACTTCAGAACAATTGAATGCCTTATCAGGATTGAGCATGCTACCAATAGAGGAGGAACTTTCGTTCCCTGAATAGATTGGGAGGCATCATGACCGATTTAATTGCAGGGCTACTGCTGGCCAGTGCATCTTTTGGAGTCATTACCGTTGCAGGCGCCGTAATCTGGTGCTGGATGAACAGGTCACGACTCACTAACCTGAAAACTTCCGGCAGACAGATCAAGTAGGCCGGTTACCCGCAGTAACGGCCCACCTGACTGGCAGTGGGCTGCCACGATGGCGTCCATCCGTATAATTTCAACGTTGAGCCAGGAGGATTCATTGCGTGGACCTGGCTCCGGCACGGACCGGTTTCTTCTGCTCTCGCCGCCAGGCTACAGAGAACACCCATCCCGTTCAAGGCCCGCACCGGCCCCGTGCATCACGGGTCCAGGCAGTTCCCGGGCGACAACTGATTCAAGACAAAGCATCAGTGGATAGTCGAGAACTTTGGCAGAAAATGGTGTAGCTTGTGCGTGATTTCCCCAGCGCAGAGGCAACAATGAATTTCGATCGGTATTCTACATACGAAATTGAAGATGAACTCCAGTTTATTGAGATCGAGCACGGATTTGTCTATGCCGAGATCAATAATGCCAGGGCACATGCAACAATCTCAACCTATTCGGGACAGGTACTTTCTTACCGGCCGAAATGCCAGCAGGAGGATTTGCTGTTTGTCAGTGACAAGGCCTTCTATGAAGTTGGCAAGGCTATTAAAGGCGGGATTCCCGTATGCTGGCCCTGGTTCGGCACTGACCCCGGAAACGGTGGAGGGCCTGCACACGGTTTTGTACGCAACCGCCAATGGCAAATGACTGCCAGCGAGTCACTCGCGGATGGCTCAACAATAGTCACTATGAGCCTGACCGACACTGAGGAGACACGTAAAATATGGCCGTACCCATTTGATCTCAGCATCGAGATGACCATCGGTGACTCACTCGGGATCGCTCTGGTTACGCACAACACCGGTGATCAATCTGTCACGATCAGCCAGGCGCTGCATACCTATTTCCGTGTAGGCGATATCAGCAAGGTCAGCGTGCTGGGCCTGGAAGATACTGACTATCTGGACAAAGTGGATGGCTCGGCCCGGAAAACCCAGTCAGGGCCGCTGACTATCGAGGATGAAGTCGATCGTATCTATCTGGATGTCACCGGTGAGCTGCTGATTGATGACGCATCGCTTGAGCGCAGAATTCGAATCGCATCCACAGGAAGCACTACAGCCGTAGTATGGAACCCGTGGATCAAGACAGCAGCATCAATGCGTGATCTTGACGATGGCGATTACAGGAAAATGGTCTGTGTTGAAACCGCAAACGCCGGACCGGAAACGATAGAAATCCCTGCAGGCGGCATGTATCGCCTTGCCGCGGAATACACCATCGAGAACCGCTGAGCAGAGCGTGGCATAACGACGGCTTGTACACACATCATATATCCCGTTTGCAGAAGTCATGGATGCAGTGATGACTGTGGCCTAGTGGGCGATTGCTTCATCCTCAATACGACGCCATACACTGGTACCGCCACAGGCCTTGTCAATCGCATCCAGTCGCGCTGTATGTGCGCGCATCTCTGCAGCATCTGCCCTGATGACTGCCAGCGGCCGGCGATCTGCCGCAAGACGCTGGATACCTGATCGTCGCTGGCCATTGCTGTCGACATGGCTGTCCAGTGACAGGCTGACCTGCCCACCGGTCATTGCCCGGTAGACATCGGCGAGAATTTCGGCATCCAGCAAGGCGCCATGCAGTTCGCGCTGTGAATTGTCGATTTCGTAGCGCCGGCACAATGCATCGAGGCTGTTGCGCTGCCCCGGATGCATACGGCGCGCCAGTGTCAGCGTATCCAGCACGGAGCAATAATCGCCTACCCTGCCTGGAGAATCCTGCAGTAACTGGAATTCATGATCGATGAAGCCGACATCAAAGGGGGCGTTATGAATAACCAGCTCGGCTCCACGGATAAATTCCAGGAACTCTGCGGCAATATCCGCAAAACGCGGCTTGTCAGCCAGCTTTTCATTGGTAATACCGTGCACCTCGATCGCACCTGCGTCAATCTTGCGGTCGGGTTGTATGTACTGGTGATAGGTGTTGCCGGTCAACCGACGATCAAGCAACTCCACGCAACCGATTTCAATGATGCGGTGACCCTCGGCAGGTTCCAGTCCGGTCGTTTCAGTATCGAGCACGATTTGACGCATTTTAGGCTTCCCTGTGATCTCGCATGCCGGATTTACAACAGCTCATCAATCGCCTTGTTGGCCAGCATATCCGCCTGTTCATTTTCCGGATGACCGCTATGGCCCCTGACCCAGCGCCATTCAATGTCATGTTCCCTGGCAATCCTGTCAAGACGTTGCCAGAGATCGACGTTCTTCACCGGTTTCCTCGTCGCTGTTTTCCAACCGCGCCGTTTCCAGTTGTCCATCCACTCCTGGATGCCTTTCATTACGTACTGTGAATCCGTCGTCAGCCGTACCTTGCAGGGTCGCTTCAGGCTTTCCAGCCCCTTGATCGCCGCCATCAGTTCCATGCGATTGTTGGTTGTTGCGGCTTCGGCCCCGTACAGGGTTTTCTCGTGGTCATTGAATCGCAGCAACACACCCCAGCCACCCGGCCCGGGATTACCGCGGCAGGCACCGTCGGTGAACATCTCTGTCTCAGTTGACACGCCGGACATTGCCCTGACTGGAACTCGGGATTCCAACCGGGAACAGGCTACGTCGGTGCCGGAGTAACGCATTTACCGGCGTCATCACCACGGTGCGTTTGCGCGCGACCAGGATGTAACTTGCGGAAAGATACTTGCGGCCGTAGCCAATGGATGGACCGTGCAAATGCAGTTTCTCAAGCAGGCGTCTGTTCTGGACAGGTGGCCGCTGGAACAGGTAGTGACAGTGAAGCGTGTCGAAACCCAGCAGGCCAAGCCAGTCCTTGATGCGGTTCATACTCAGAAACTGTGCGCCCCACGGCATGGTTTGTCGCCGGCAGGGCAGTACCCGCCGTATGCCCCAGAGGCTGCGCGGATTGAATCCGAGTATCACCAGGTGACCATCAGGAATCAGGCTTCGATCTGCCTCACGCAGCACCTGGTGCGGATCACCGGTCAATTCCAGCGTATGCGGCAAAACAATCGCATCAATTGAATCACTCATGATCGGCCAGTTTTCGGCAGAACCACCGAGGCCGGCATCCTGGCGCGTCAAGGGTTCGACGCTTTGAATCACATGGTGGGGTATGCGGCTGTCATTAAGACGGCACTGCTCCCAGGGAGGATCAATCACCAGCAGGTGATAGCCAAACAAGGTCGGTAATTCGATCTCCAGAGCCGTCAGCTCAGCCTCGGCCAGCAGACTGCCCAGCGGGCGCTGGTACCAGTGACGCAATGAAGCGACGCGTGAGGAGAGCTGTATGTCCTTGCTCATGGCCTGTTGATGATACCGTATTACTCTCCCGTTCGCGCCAGAAATCACCCCGGCAGTGAAAAATATTGACCCGCCCGGATGGGCCTGTCAGCATAGGCGCACTGGCAGTACGTGTTCATTGTCCGGTACATCGAGTGACAGTGCTGACTCCAGCGACCGATAGCACAGCCACCCTCTCAAGACACGTTTTAGGGACGCCGATAGCCTGCTTCATGAATGCCCTGCACAAGACACTCCTGATAGTAACCTGCCTGCTTGCGGGCGGTTGCGCAAGCGTTGACCATGTAGCAGATACGCCCGCTGAACCGGCATCATCACCCGCCCCCGGGAAAACCAGGTCTCTGCACCTCATCGCAAGCACGCACGACCAGACCCGGTCGCTCGATGACGACGACCTCTACAACACCGTTGATACCTCAACGACAAGCGCAGAAGCCCTCGAAGAGAGCAACGATTTCTGGAGTCAGCTACGTCACGGGTTTCGCCTTCCCGGCGCGCAACAGGCGGTCGTCACAGCACGTGCTGCCGAGTATGGCAGGAACCCCGGGCAAGTAGAGCGAATATTCACGCGGGGCGAGCCCTACCTCGCCTACATCTTAAGCGAAGTACAACAACGCAACTTCCCGACCGAGATCGTATTACTGCCCTTTATTGAAAGCGGCTACGATCCCTTTGCCTTTTCCTACGGTCGTGCTGCCGGCATGTGGCAGTTCATTCCGGCCACCGGGAAAATGTATGGACTGCAGCAGGACTGGTGGTATGACGGTCGACGCGATGTCGTCGAGTCGACACAGGCCGCATTGAATTACCTGGATTACCTGCAGAACAAATTTGATGGTGACTGGCTGCTGGCCATTGCTGCCTACAACTCGGGCAGTGGCACCGTCAGCAATGCCGTCAGGAAAAACCGCGAGGCTGGCAAGCCGGTAGACTTCTGGCATCTGGATCTGCCGAAAGAAACCACGGGCTATGTGCCCAAACTGCTCGCCATCAGTAACGTTGTCAGGCATCCCGAGAAATACGACATCAGTCTTGCTCCCATCGAGACACAGCCCGCCTTTACAGTTGTCGATATACCCGGGCAACTGGATATCACTGTTGCCGCAGAGCTTGCGGGGATGGACACAGAAGCATTCTATCTGCTGAATCCCGGTTACAATCACTGGACAACGCACCCGGATGGCCCGCACCAGCTTGTCGTTCCTGTCGAGCAGTCAACTGCCTTCATGCAGAACATGGCGACATTGCCCGAGTCACAGCGTACCCGCCTCGTACGCCACAAGGTCCGCAGCGGCGAAACCCTGTCTCAAATTGCCCGCCACTACAGCACCACGACCCGTGCATTAATGAGCAGCAACCAGCTCGCAAGCACGCTGATACGCAGCGGCCAGTATTTACTGGTCCCCGAAGGCAGTCAGGATGGCGCCCGGTACGCCGCACTGAACAGGAAAATTCAGGCGGCAAACGGGGCACGCAGCAAGCAAACCTACAAGGTACGTCACGGTGACAGTCTCTGGACCATTGCACACAGGCACCACGTAACCGTGACACAGGTCAGTAACTGGAACAAGCTCGACGCGAACGCGCCGATCAAACCGGGACAACAACTGGTCATTTACAAAAACGGTGCGGCCGGCAGTTCGGCGAGCCGTGTTCGCACTGTTGTCTACACGGTGCGCAGCGGCGATTCGCTGTACCGGATCTCGGAAAAATTCAACGTCAGCATCAATGATTTGCTCCGCTGGAATAACCTGACCGAGGATAACTATCTGCACCCCGGTCAAAACCTCAAGCTGTATGTCGATGTGACACAGCTGGTTGGAAACAACCACGGCTAGGCTCAAGCATCATTCAGCCCCTCCGCCGCTTCTCGGGATAAGGTCGTAGAACTTTTCACCGGGTACTGGTTCAGCAATTTTCCGGAACCTGCACCACAACTGATCACTGAACGCATCGCCTCCTGCACCGGGACGTTCACCGGGTGTACGTATTCCCCACCCAGATGGTAGATGAGTCCGGAGGTAGGATTCGGTCCGGTCGGTACGAACACGGTAAAGCTGCCGTCATCATGCGAATCCGTGATAAAGCAGGTCACCAGTGTTGAATTACAGAAAATTTGCGCCAGCGCCACGGATGAAAAGGGTGAATCCTTGCGGTTGCCAAACAGTTGCAGCACGGTGTCCTTGATCATCGAGTAGCCGGGTGCCAGCTTCAGTATCCGTGTTTCAACCAGCTGGTAGAGCAGGTCGCCAAGGCGTGTACGCACCAGCAGGCCAACGAAGAAACAGGTCGTAAGAATCAGGATAATAGAAAATGATTCAGCTATAAATTCATTAACTTGCAAGTCCTTTGTAAGAAGTCGCGTGAGCGGTGATATCCAGCCGGTGATAAGGTTGAATACCCACACGGTTACCGACACCAGGATGGCAACAGGCAGCATCACCACCACGCCACCGAGTAGCGATGTTTTCAGGAATTGCTTGAGTTTGTCCACACATACCCCCTGGCAAGGTTACCGCCACCAAAGACAGCGACTTTGCACGAGCGTCGCCCCCGCTGCGATTGTATTTGTCATATTCTGAATCGCGCCGGGGCGACGCGCCTGCACGATTATTAAACCGCCGGATGAATAATCGCGTCAGGCCTCCGGTCGCATATGCGGAAACAACAGCACGTCCCGGATCGAGGGCGCATCGGTAAACAACATGACCAGGCGGTCGATGCCGATACCCTCACCCGCGGTTGGCGGCATACCATGCTCCAGTGCACGAATATAATCAGCATCATAATGCATGGCCTCGAGGTCACCGGCGTCCTTGTCGGCAACCTGCTGACGAAAACGCTCCGCCTGGTCTTCTGCATCATTCAACTCTGAAAACCCGTTGGCAAGTTCCCGCCCGCCGACGAAGAACTCGAAACGATCCGTCACGAACGGATCATCATCATTGCGCCGCGCCAGTGGTGACACTTCTGTCGGATAGGCAGTAATAAAGGTCGGCTCATCAAGTCGCCCTTCGACTGTCTTTTCGAATATCTCGATCTGTATCTTCCCGAGTCCATAACTGTCTTTCACGGTAATGCCGAGGTTTTTCGCGGCAATCCTCGCGCGGTCCAGCTCATCGATGTCCGCGATGCCGAGTTGCGGATTGAATTGCAGAATGGCATCACGTACCGTGATGCGTCTGAAAGGTTTGCCAAAACCGTAGCGATTACCCTGATAGTCAATCGTGGTCGTGCCGAGTAATTGTACCGCCATACCCCGCAGCATGTCCTCGGTCAGGTCCATCAGGTCATGGTAGTCTGCATAGGCCTGGTAGAATTCGAGCATGGTGAATTCCGGATTATGCCGCGTAGACAAACCCTCGTTACGAAAATTGCGATTGATCTCGTAGACCTTTTCATAACCGCCAACAACCAGACGTTTCAGGTACAACTCCGGCGCTATGCGTAAAAACAGGTCCATATCCAGCGTATTGTGATAGGTCGTAAAAGGCCTTGCAGTCGCGCCACCGGGAATGGCCTGCATCATCGGCGTTTCCACTTCCAGGTAGTCAAGCCTGTTCAGGTAATCACGGATGTACTGCACGATACGGCTGCGCATGCGAAAGGTGTTGCGTGACACCTCGTTCATAATGAGATCGACATAGCGCTGCCGGTAGCGTATCTCCTGGTCAGCAAGGCCGTGAAACTTTTCCGGCAAGGGCCGCAGCGATTTCGTCAGCATGCGAATCGAGTCAACACGTACCGACAATTCACCGGTCTTCGTTTTGAACAGTTCACCCTCGGCACCGATAATGTCACCCATGTCCCAGCCCTTGAAGGCCTGGTAGACACCCTCGGGCAAGGCGTCCCGCTGCAGAAACAGCTGGATGCGACCGGACATGTCCTGCAGTTGCACGAAACTGGCCTTGCCCATGACCCGTTTGGCCATCAGACGACCGGCAACCTTCACCCGTACCGGCTCGGCTTCCAGCAGGTCATTCTCCTTGTCGCCGTATTCCGCATGCAGCTCACCGGCAATCGAGTTCCGGCGGAAATCATTGGGGAAGGCATTGCCTTCGGCACGCAGTGCATCCAGCTTTGCACGCCGTTGTGCGATGAGCGAGTTTTCGTCCTGCTCTGTCATGATGTTTTTACAAACCGTCCGTATGGAATAAATCACCTGCAGGAGCGCCGTCCCCGGCGCTCCTGCACAGAGTGATCTCTATTAAAGAGATCATTGTTACCACAAAATGCCTACAAGCCGCTCTTCAAACTCGCCTCGATAAACGGGTCGAGATCGCCATCCAGTACGGCCTGGGTATTGCCGACCTCGACACCGGTGCGCAGGTCCTTGATGCGTGACTGGTCCAGCACGTAGGAACGTATCTGGCTGCCCCAGCCAATATCGGACTTGGTGTCTTCCAGTGCCTGCTGATCCACGTTGCGCTTCTGGATTTCCAGCTCATAGAGCTTTGACTTGAGCTGTTTCATTGCCGTGGCCTTGTTCTTGTGCTGTGAGCGGTCATTTTGACACTGCACCACCACGCCGCTGGGCTCATGGGTAATACGCACGGCCGATTCGGTGCGGTTTACATGCTGGCCACCGGCACCACTGGCGCGGTAGACATCGATGCGCAAATCCGCGGGGTTGATATCAATATCGATGTCATCATCAATTTCCGGCGAGACGAACACGGCGGCAAACGAGGTATGGCGACGGTTACCCGAATCGAAAGGTGATTTCCGTACCAGACGGTGCACCCCGATCTCGGTGCGCAACCAGCCAAAGGCGTAGTCGCCGTCCACCCTGATGGTTGCACTCTTGATGCCGGCAACCTCGCCCGGCGATACCTCGATCAGCTCCGTCCTGAAACCACGGCGTTCAGCCCAGCGCAGGTACATGCGCAGCAGCATCTCGGCCCAGTCCTGCGCCTCGGTGCCACCGGAACCCGACTGGATATCCAGAAATGCACAGGCTTCATCCATCTCACCGGAGAACATGCGCCGGAATTCAAGCTTCGCGATTTCCGCTTCCAGCGCATCGAGGTCCTTCTCAATGGCATCCAGTGTACCCTGATCGTCTTCCTCCGCCGCGAACTCGAGCAGTTCGCTGGCGTCCTGCAGCGAGCGGCTCATGTGATCGAGGGTATGTACGACCTCTTCGAGACGCGCACGTTCACGGCCAAGTTCCTGGGCACGCTCCGGATTGTTCCAGACCTCCGGCTCCTCCAGCTCGCGAACGACTTCCGTCAGGCGCTCGTGTTTGCTATCGAGGTCAAAGATACCCCCTGAGGGCCGCCGAGCGCCCGTCAAGTTCTTTAATCCGGTTGCGTAGAGAGGTCAGGTCAGACATGTGTAACGCACTATTTGCACAGGGAATTTAGAGCGCGCAATGATACTACTGTTGCCTGAATAAGCAAACAGGAATCAGCGCACCGGCTTAATGGCCCGGCATGCACAGCTCGCAGTCAGCGGCATCCATGACGGCATTTGAAAGCTGTTCCTGCGGTGTCTGCAATCGAAGTATCAGGTCTATGACCTCATTGCGCACCTCATCGAAACGCGCCACGGGCCACTTGAAACGCTCCCTGGCAGCCGGCTCACGGTACTTGCTCATATCGGACTCGACCATGCCATCGAGGCGGCGAATAAAGGCATCACCCGCCGCTACCGCGGATGCTTTTTCCGGGTCAGTGCGCCCGTCTTCAAGCAGTTGCTCCAGGGTATGAAGATACGCAAGGTCATCAAGACCAATGCGCATCCACTCGTAGCCCAGTGACGGGATCGTCGTGCCGTCCGGCCCGGGATAAGCGGCATGTGCATGCAGGGGCCTGGCGTCAAAATTGTTAAATGGCATGCCGTTGTAACCACGGTACATCCATTCCATCTTGCCGCGCACACCGAGGCGAACCATCTTCCAGAACCAGTAGCCATTTGAGAAGCGGTCCATGCCGACATTTACCAGCCAGGGCGTTGCGCCCGCAGCCAGAACGAGATCAACGGTTTCCTTGTTGAGCAGCCGCTTGCCACGGTTGACACCCTGCGGACCGTCCCAGCCATTGTTGAAGGCCACGATATTGACTTCGGGGGCCAGCCGTTCCACTTCCCGGTAACCGTTGACATCAGCCGCCGTCACGATACCGGGTATTGCCTGCAGCGCTGTTGCGATCCCTGCGCCGGTGTCCTCCTCTGCCGTGTTGGTAAACTCGTCCCCGAAGTCGATAATAACCGGTGGCCACTGACGCAACTTCGCCTGCTGCAGAAAATCACGCACGAACTGTACATACTCGGTCTGGAATTCACTGGACGCCCACGCAATGCCTTTTCGGCGCCACCGCAGCATCGCCCCGTGACTCTCCAGCAGGTTGACCGGCTGCTCGAAACCGGCATTCCGGAAGAGTGTGAAGGCTCTATCGATGCGCTCATAGTCATCCATGCGGATGCCGGTGTACTGAACAGTCGTCATATTATGCGCGCGCATATCGGCGAACTCTGCCTGCATGCGTTTCCAGAAGTCCGCCTCACCGGTAGTGGCATACTGCACCGGGCTGAAATAAGTCATGCCGATGGCCAGCTGCGAGGGTCGCCGCAGCTTGAATGGCAACACCTCCAGTTGCAGGTCGAGGTGTGTGCCTGCAGCGTGCGCCGGAATAATCTCGATGCTGCCCGTGTACACTCCCACCGGCATATCATCCGGCACCCGGTATGTTAGCCAGAACTGTTTAGTCACGCCCTCACGGATGTCCCAGTGATTACCCGGCACAATCATTGCCGCTGCCGGTTGCCATGCCCCGCCCTTTGCTCCCCGGAGAGTGGCGGCATAGCGCACCACGCCACTCGCCAGGTTTTCCGCCGTGCTCACTGGCTGCGCAACAGTCGCGGAAAGGTTTTGCAGTGCTGTCAACCTCACCCGGGTCTCACCCAGGTCCTGCAACGGGGTTACGGCAAAGGTAATCGGTACATATTCACCCCGCGTCGCCCGCCGTTTTATTGCTGGCCCCGAGTGCGGATAGCGGTCATTCGGCCTGACCGGGCTGAGCACATTGACAGGTGAAACCGTGTATCCGCGTGCTGAATCAGCCGCTGTTATATCGGCAGACGTGCCCGTATCCACGTCGATGCGTGGCCACTTGTCGCGTATATTTTGCTGGCGCCATGCATCAACCTCCTTGACCAACTGTTCACTGACGGATGTCTCCGCTGTTGCAGGCAACACGATCATGGCATTCAGTGCACCGGTGAAACGAATCCCTGGCCCGCTGCGCAGCTCGGTGTGCGCATAGTCGCCCATCAGTTCCAGAACCGTGTTATCGCGTCGCTCACTGGCCACATTGACCGTCAGCTGGCCATCGTCCACATCAACGACAACACGGCACCATCTGAAACGCGGCTCGACAGCCAACCGCCAGATATCGGTGTGTGTGAGCTCATCCTCGTGCAGGGGTGTTTCAAACTGACGGACGAAATCGGCCGCATCAATGCCGAATGAGCAGGCCGTCTTGCCCTCGACAATAATGCTGTAAGGCTCACGTGGAATGTACTCGAGCAACCCGGCATCGCCGGACAACACCCTGACATCGTAGTGTCCAGGTTCGAGATCCAGAACAAATGTCGCCGGACCCGTTGCATGGGACCGTGCCAGATCGTCCGGGCCGGGACGGCTGACGACATTAAGGTTACTGCGGGACTCCCACGTATCGTGCACATCGCCCGGCCATCTCCCCGTCTCGAGTGGTCCTTCTGCATCGAGCCAGCCGTAGCCTCTCCAGCTGCTGTAACCCGACCCGGCACTGACTGTTCTGAATGAGCCCACGTCGGGTGCAGATTCCGGAGCGAAATTAAACCGCCAGACAGCGTCTCCCGCTTGATGGTACAGAGTCAGGACTGCTGCCATGGCAAGTGACACGATAACAAGCAGCAGTACATAACGGGAGCGCTTCATTGGCATTTATTCAGTGTCCACGGAAGCACACAGAAACATAAAAAACCTTACCGGAAATTTTTCCGTGTGCTTCCGTGGCAACACTATTGACCTCTGCCGGAGTGAACCGGCACTACATTGCTTCAATGTGTTCGACGATCAGTTGCGGACTGATGACACCGCGAAACTCGTTGGCATCCAGGCGATAAGCCATGTAGACACGCTGGCAATCTGCCGGCAGCGGCGCTGTGTTGAATGCGATGCCATCGATCCGGCAACCGCCCTGCACCTGCTGCAGTGTCATTTTCAGGTGTTTCTCGCCGACGACGCGATGATTCAACAGCGTGAAGTGGCCATCGAACAGCGGTGCCGGGAACCCCTGTCCCCAGGGACTCGCATCACGCAACAGTTGTGCCGTATCCAGCGACAGTTCCTGGTCAGTTAATGCACCGTCCGAGTAGAGCACGCCGCTCAGATCCTCCACTGACAAATGTCGGGCGACCTCCTCATTGAACGCGTCAGAAAACGCCGGGTAATGCTCCTCCGCCAGACTCAGGCCAGCCGCCATCGCATGGCCACCAAACTTGTCGATCAGCCCGGGATGATGCGTTGCAATGACATCCAGTGCATCACGAATATGCACGCCGCTGACCGAACGTGCCGAGCCCTTTAACTGCCCCGCATCGCTGCGCGCGAAGGCAATCACCGGGCGGTGAAAGCGTTCCTTGATGCGCGATGCGAGGATACCGATAACCCCCTGGTGCCAGTCCGGATCAAACAGGCACAGGCCAACGGGTAACTGCTCATCCTGCAAATCCAGTTTTGCGATCGCCTGCAGCGCCCGGCTCTGCATGTCGGCCTCGATGTCCTTGCGATCACGGTTCATTGCATCCAGGCGGGCAGCCATTTGTCGTGCGGCCTCTAGGTCATCGGTCAACAGGCACTCGATACCCAGTGACATATCGTCGAGGCGCCCGGCGGCATTCAGGCGCGGCCCGACGCTGAAACCCATGTCCGATGCAACCACCCGCTGCAGGTTACGGCCGGCAATCTCCAGCAAGGCACGGATGCCGGGGACACACTGACCGACCCTGATCCGTTGGATGCCCTGGTGTACCAGGATGCGGTTATTACGGTCAAGGGGCACAACGTCGGCGACCGTCCCCAGCGCGACCAGATCGAGCCACACAGCAAGTTTCGGTTCAGGCAATCCGGCATGCTCAAACCAGCCCTGCTCGCGCAAATGCGTGCGCAGCGCCAGCATGACGTAGAACGTCACACCGACGCCGGCGAGGTGCTTGCCTGGAAAGGGATCACCGTGCAGGTTCGGGTTCACAATCGCCTCGGCCGCCGGCAATTGCTCCCCCGGCAAGTGGTGGTCCGTAATCAACACGCGTATACCACGTTCTCTGGCCGCTGCGACACCGTCAATACTGGAGATGCCGTTGTCCACGGTCATGATCAGGTCCGGGTTGCGTTCGGCAGCGACCGCAACGATCTCCGGCGTCAGCCCGTAGCCATACTCAAAGCGGTTGGGAACCAGGTAGTGAACATCGGCTGCGCCCATGGCCCGCAACGCCCGCAGTGACAGTGCGCAACTGGTGGCGCCATCCGCGTCAAAGTCACCGACGACCACGATGCGCTGTCTGTCTTTAATGGCCTGGTGCAACAGCTCAATCGCGACCGCCATGCCACCCAGCAACGACGGTGGCAGCAACTTCTGCAGCGAATAATCAAGCTCATCAGCGGATGCAACCGTCCTGGCGGCGTACACCCGGCGTAACACCGGGTGCAGTCCAGCCGGGAGATGGTCGCACGTTGCTGCAGCACGCCGGACAATTTTACGCATCATGCCGGCACACGATTTCAAACGGCCTGTCGCGTCTCCAGAAAGAATGCAACTGCCGCCGGGTGATATGATAACGCCCGCCATTACAGGGATAGAGTGCCAGTGATGTCAGGTCACCCTGGCGCAGGGACTCCAGCAGCGGTGCAAACCACTGCTGTTCGAGTTGCAGCAGCCGTTGCTGCCAGCGATCCACCTCGCCATACAGCGCCGGCCTTTCGAGTTCGTCTGTGACCAGCAATGACAGTCCGGATGCGACATAATCAAACAGTCCGGCAGTGTCCACCGGCACATCCATCCGTGCAATACCCGCCTGCTGTGCCAGCCCCATTGCCAGCGGGTAATCGGTGGCCATCCGCATAACCTCCGTACCTGCAAGCGTCGGCAGCTTGCCACCTCCCCAGAACCACAGGCTGTTGATTGCCGGTTCGCCGCGCTGTTCCCGGCTGACATTCACGGGATGGTTATGCAACAGCATCTGCACTTCATTCATTATCGCGTGCCATCCGGCCGCATCATGGCCTTGCGGCAGGCAGGGATCGATATCCCGCCCGGCGACCTGCATGACGGGACGGGTGGTGATCGCCGGCGCGTCTGGCAAGGACAGATACCAGCGCTGTGGATGTACGGCCTGCAGTTGCCAGCCCAGATGGCTATAGAACTGCGTGATGGCTGTAGCCAGTGCATCGGCCTCCTGCTGCGAAATCGGGAAGGTGTGGCTGTCGAACAGGCGCAGGCAACTCTGGTCCGCACGCAGGTGCACGGGGTCGGCTCTCAGGATGTAGTCCGGAGCCGCCTCGCCGGTGTCCGCCAGGTAAGTCAGCGGGGCCAGCGGCAAGGCCTGCTGCGTGTCATCGAGTCCGAAGCAGAGGCACAGGGTACTGTCCAGACCGGTAGCGGGGAACGGATGACAACGGCTGCGTGAGAGCAGGCGGTCCAGAGCAAACGGCCGTGCCGGCAGATAGTCGGCTACGGGTGACCCGGTGTCCGGGCCGCAGAGGCCCGGAATAACCAGCGCCAGATGTCGGCCCGGGTCACCCACCATGAGACATCGAAACCACGGGAATAGTCTGGCTAATCCATATTTTTCAGGATAGCGTCCATGACTGCACCGAGTTCGGCATCCACCGTGAGCATCCCGTCATCGCTACACTGCCGGATGGCGGTATCCGGATCTTTCAGACCGTGACCGGTCAGGGTGCACACGATGCGGCTGCCTTCCGGTATCTTGCCGGATCGGATATCACGCAGCGCACCGGCAAGCGATGTCGCCGAGGCCGGCTCGCAAAAGATGCCCTCCCTTGAGGTCAACAGTTTCTGCGCCGCCAGAATTTCCCCGTCACTGCATTCGTCGAACCAGCCGACGGATTCAGCCTGCACTTTCCAGGCGCGATCCCAGGACTGCGGGTGTCCGATGCGTATGGCCGTTGCCACGGTTTCCGGGTGGTCGACCATCGCACCGCGCATGAAGGGTGCCGCACCGGATGCCTGATAGCCGACCATGGTCGGGCGCTTGTCCGTGACGGCCTTGTCAGGGTACTTGCACTGGCCTTCACAGAACGCGCACGCCTCCGTTATGCAGGTAGAATCATGCTTTGCATATTCACTGTAACCGATCCAGTGGGCAGTAATATTCCCGGCATTACCGACCGGCAGACAGTGGAAATCCGGCGCCCGGCCGAGTTCATCGACAATTTCGAACGCCGCCGTTTTCTGCCCCTGCAGGCGATACGGGTTGATGGAATTCACAATTGTCACCGGCGCCTGGCTGGCGACTTCCTTGACCAGCGCCATGCCGGCATCGAAGTTGCCGCGAATCTGTATCACAACGGCACCGTGAATCATTGCCTGCGCCAGTTTGCCCAGTGCAATCTTCCCTTCCGGTATCAGCACAAAGGCGGTGATGCCGGCGCGTGCCGCATAGGCGGCAGCGGCGGCTGAGGTATTACCGGTCGAGGCACAAATAATGGCACGACTGCCCTCTTCCACCGCACGGGTCACGGCCATGGTCATGCCACGGTCCTTGAAAGAGCCGGTGGGATTCAAGCCCTCATACTTGACATAAAGCTCAACATCCCTGCCGGTCTCGTGCGCGATATTGTCCACTTTTACCAGCGGTGTGTTGCCTTCACCGAGGCTGATGATACGGGTATCCGCCGTGACGGGCAGACGCTCGCGATAACGCTCGATCAGTCCCGTGTAACGCGTTGCAGTTGACATGCGTTTAATCCTTTCAAAATAAAATTATCAATGTGGTTCTTCCGCTGAGGTAAGCGGGTACCCCGGTTGTTGACCCTCTCTCCCTGCGGGAGAGGGTTGGGGAGAGGGGATAGAAAAAAGGGGATACCTGCCTGTTATTACCCCCTCATCCTCTCCTTCTCCCTCAGGGAAAAGCGGCCGTCCGTTCGGCTTGTTGTGCGATTCAATCGCAATCCAGATGCTCCAGGCGGATGCGCATGATATCACCGTGAATAGTGTCCAGTGCCTCCATTTGCCGGATGGCAGTATTCATCTGCCGTTCCTGTATCACATGAGTCAGCAGGATGATGGATGCCTTGTCGACGCCAGGCGGCGGTTCCTTCTGCAGGATGGCCTCGATGCTGATGCCGGCATTACCGAGGATGCTGGCGACTGCGGCCATCACGCCCGGCTTGTCGGTCACCTGCATACGCAGGTAATAGGCTGTCTCCACATCTTCCATGGCAAGCACCGGAATATCGGACAGGGCATTCGGCTGAAAAGCAAGATGCGGCACACGGTTTTCCGGATCTACAGTCAGGGTGCGCACCAGATCAATGATGTCGGCAACCACCGCAGAGGCTGTTGGCTCCGCTCCGGCTCCGGCACCGTAGTAGAGTGTCGGACCGACTGCATCGGCATTCACCAGCACCGCATTCATGACGCCATCAACATTGGCGATCAGGCGACGCTCCGGAATCAGTGTCGGGTGAACACGCATTTCAATGCCCTTGTCCGTGCGCCGTGTATACCCCAGGTGCTTGATGCGGTACCCGAATGCCTCTGCATAACCGACGTCTTCCCGGGTAATGCGGCTGATACCCTCGGTGTACACCCTGTCGAATTGCAGCGGGATACCAAAAGCAATCGACGCCAGAATGGTCAACTTGTGTGCGGCATCGATCCCCTCGACATCAAAGGTCGGATCCGCCTCGGCATAACCCAGCGACTGCGCCTCTCTGAGGACCTCGTCGAAGTCACGGCCCTTGTCGCGCATCTCGGTAAGAATGAAGTTGCCGGTGCCATTGATGATGCCGGTCAGCCAGTGGATCTTGTTCGCCGAGAGCCCTTCGCGCAGCGCCTTGATAATCGGGATGCCGCCTGCCACGGCGGCTTCGAAGGCCACCATGACACCTCGCTCCTGTGCCGCGGCAAAGATTTCGTTGCCATGTCTGGCGATCAGCGCCTTGTTCGCCGTCACCACATGTTTGCCGTTTTCGATGGCTTTCAACACCAGCTCGCGGGCCGGTTCATAGCCACCGATCAGCTCGACAATAATCTCGACATCAGGATTATCAACCACCGCAAAGGCATCGTCGCCGACACTGATGGCCTCTATACCCGGGAGTGTCGAGGGATCATATTCGCGCGCGGCGGCATGCGAAATGCGAATACCGCGGCCGGCTCGCCGCGTTATCTCCGCCGCATTGCGTCCGAGTACATTAAACGTCCCGCCACCGACCGTGCCCAGACCGAGCAGGCCAACATTAACCGGTTTCAACTGAATTACCCTCCTGATACCTTTGCCTGTCCGAGATCCCTGTGAAACATTTCCCGTATGCAACGAATCGCCTGTCGCGTGCGATGCGGGTTTTCGATCAGGCCGAACCTGACAAAATCATCACCGTACTCACCGAAGCCTATACCGGGTGAAACAGCAACCTTGGCATCGCGTAACAGCTTCTTGGAAAACTCCAGTGAACCCATCTCCCGATAGGGCTCCGGGATCCTTGCCCAGACGAACATGGTGGCCTTGGGTACATCCACCGGCCAGCCCAGCGAGTGCAGGCCGTCACACAGCACATCGCGACGTTCACGGTACATGTTGACAATGTCTGCCACGCAGTCCTGCGGTCCTTCAAGGGCGGCAATCGCAGCCACCTGAATGGGTGTAAACATACCGTAGTCCAGGTACGATTTCATGCGCGTCAAGGCGGCAACCAGCGTCTCGTTGCCGCACATAAAACCGACTCGCCAGCCCGGCATGTTGTAACTCTTCGACAGTGAGAAAAACTCCACGGCAACATCGATGGCACCGTCGACCTGCAGGATGGACGGTGCCGTGTAGCCATCGAACACGAGGTCCGCGTAGGCCAGGTCCTGGATGACCCAGATCTCGTGTTCACGCGCAATGGCAACGACCTTCTCGTAGAAATCCAGCTCGACACACTGGGCCGTCGGGTTACCCGGAAAATTCAGCACCAGCATCTTGGGCTTCGGCCAGGAATCCTTGATGGCCTTTTCCAGTTCGGCAAAGAAATCCACATCCGCGTGCAGCGGCACATGGCGAATATCCGCGCCGGCAATGGCGAAGCCGTAGGGATGGATGGGATAGGCCGGATTCGGCACCAGCACGGCGTCACCGGGGCCAACGGTGGCCAGTGCCAGATGCGCCAGGCCCTCCTTGGAACCGATGGTGACAATCGCTTCCCGGTCAGGATCGAGGTCAACGTCATAGCGGCGCTTGTACCAGTCACAAATGGCCTTGCGCAGGCGGGGGATCCCGCGCGACAGTGAATAGCGGTGGGTATCGCCGCGCCGCGCCGCCTCGACAAGCTTTTCAACGATATGTTGCGGTGTCGGCTGGTCCGGGTTACCCATACCAAAGTCAATAATGTCCTCGCCGCGCGCGCGCGCCGCCGCCTTCAACTCATTGACAATGTTGAAAACGTACGGGGGTAGCCGTCTGATGCGGGCAAAATCTTCAATCACGCTGGGCACCGCTTATATCCTTGAATATGAAAAGATTACAGTAATTGATCGGGGCTGCCAAACTTCTTTGTTCAAGACATCACCACAGCGCATTTTCCGGCACCTTGTCACGCTGCGCCGGCCTGCGTATCTTCTTCGTCATCATGCGCTTTATCCAGGATTCTTTTACAGGCAACAGTATCCGTGCCTACAGCGACGGGGAAGTCACCATCAACGACAGGACCATCTCGCAGAGCGTGGTGATCACAGCGGACAGTATCCGCCTGTGGGAACCACGCAGCATCGATGAGCTGACCACACAGCATATTGAGCGTCTGTGCGAACTTGACCCGGAAATTGTCATTATCGGCACCGGCCGGCAACTGAGCTTCCCGCCACCGGCGTTTACGGCCGCCTTGCAGATACGCGGCATCGGCGTGGAGGTCATGGCCCATGGTGCCGCCTGCCGTACATTCAATATCCTGCTTGCCGAAGACCGGCGGGTGGTGGCCGCATTGATAATGGAGCCATCAAGCGTGCAGGAGCACCGCCCTTGGCGCGATTCAGGGAATAATAAATAATCGCGCCGGGAACGGCGCTCCTGCCATTTTTTATTTCAACAGCACATCGAGCGAAAAGCCTTCATTTTCGAGAATGCGTTTGAGCTTTTTCAACGCATCCATCTGGATCTGGCGAACACGCTCGCGGGTCACGCCGATTTCCTGACCGACTTCTTCCAGTGTCGATACCGAGTAACCGTGCAGACCAAAACGGCGCTCCACCACCTCGCGCTGTTTGTCACTGAGTTGTGACAGGCACTCCTCGATATTGGAATTCACGCCCTCTTCCTGCAAGGTCTCGGTCGGATCCGAGGCATTTTGATCGGCAAGTGTATCCAGCAAGGTCTTGCCGGGATCATTCATCACGCTGCTATCGGTTGACGAGATGCGCTCGTTCAGCCACAGCATGCGCTCTACGTCCTCGAGGGGTTTGTCCAGCAGGTCGGCAATTTCCTCGGCACTGGGTTCATGATCAAGCTTCTGCGCAAGCGTGCGGGCGGCACGCAGATAGGTGTTTATTTCCTTGACGATATGAATCGGTAAACGGATGGTACGCGTCTGGTTCATGATGGCACGTTCAATGGTCTGCCGTATCCACCAGGTACCGTAGGTCGAGAAACGAAAGCCGCGTTCCGGGTCAAATTTTTCAACGGCCCGGATCAGTCCGAGGTTTCCCTCTTCGATCAAGTCAAGAAACGCCAGGCCCCGATTCATGTAACGCCGTGCAATCTTCACCACCAGGCGCAGATTGCTTTCGATCATGTGATTGCGGGCGTCTTCGTCACCCTGTTGCGCCCGCCGTGCAAGCGATACCTCTTCCTCTGCAGTGAGCAGTGGTGAAGCGCCGATTTCATTCAGATAAAGGCGGGTAGGATCGTGGTTGTAGGATTCGCGCAGCGATTTGCGCCGTGGTGCCGGCGGCGTCTCCTCAGAGCGGTCCTCGTCCGGCGCCTGACGCTGCTTCCCTACAGGCTGACCTGTTCTGGCGCTCTTGCTGTCGTCGGAGTCCTTGCGCTTTACCACTGGCATCCCCGCCCTGTTATGCGTGGCAGTAACCGCCCTTGAACTGACAGCCGGTGCGTACAGCCACGTTCACCGCTACTGCTTCGGCAAGTACCCCATGGGGTCAGTTGGCTTGCCATTCTTGCGAATCTCAAAGTACAACTGGTTGCGGTTGGTACCGCTGCTGCCCATTTTTGCAATCATCTGCCCCGCAGAGACGTGCTCACCTTCATTTACGAGCAGCTTGTTATTATGCCCGTATGCGCTGAGTAAGCTCTCGTTATGCTTCACGATGATAAGCCTGCCGTAGCCGACAAGTCCACTCCCGGCATAGACAACCATGCCGTTGGCAGCCGCATTCACCGGCTGATCCTCATGACCGCCAATATCAATGCCCTGCTTGCCGGTAGCCGAGGGTTTGAAGTAACTCAATACCCGTCCCCGCGTCGGCCAGACCCATTTGCCGTCATACGCGGGTGCGGTGGATTTCTGGACCACCGCTGTAGCCGTCTTGCCTGCAGTGACGGGCGTCGCGGCCGGCTGCGGAGGCGGGGCCGGCCTGGGCAACGGCCTTGCAGCGGGCGTGGCTACCGGCGCCGTGGCAGGTGCTGCGGATGCCGCGACCGGCGATTGAGGTTGTAACGCGGACGCTGTTGCCTGCTGCGGGTCGGCCAGCGGTTTTACCAGCAGGCGCTGGTCTTTATAAATCGTATACGGTGACCGAATGTCGTTCATGCTGGCGAGTTTCCGGTAATTCAGCCCGAGCTTCCAGGCGATGGAATACAGGGTATCGCCACCCTGAACGACATAATAGTCCGGTTGTGCGGAACTGGCGGCAGCCGCTGTCGGCCTCGATACGGTCTTCGAACCTGCGGGCTGATTAGTGCGCGAAGCAATCGGCGCATTGGTTGAGTTTGAGACGCAGCCGATCAGCATGACGACGAACACACCGGCAACTATTAATCGGTAACGTGGATACATCAGTGCCGAAAATACAAAAATGCGATCACCGCCGCAACCACTACCAGCCAGCCGATTCGCTCGACATATGTCCGCAGCCCGGCCTCCATTTCAGGTCCGCCCCACCTCATCAATCCAGCAACCAGGAAAAAACGCCCCCCGCGGCCGATAGTTGAGCCCAGCACAAACAGCGGCAGGTTCATTCCCAGCGTACCCGCCGCGATGGTAAACACCTTGTAGGGAATCGGTGAAAAACCGGCGACCAGTATGGCCCAGAAACCCCACTCCTCAAACCAGCCGCGGGCAGCGAGATACTTGTCCCAGTAGTAGCTTTCCTGCAGCCAGGGCTGGATTAGATCAAAGCTGTAGTAGCCAATCAGGTAACCGAGCAGACCACCCACGACCGAGGCCGTGGTGGTCAGGGCGGCATAACGCCAGGCACTGGCTGGCTTTGCCATGCTCATCGGCGCGAGCATGACATCCGGCGGGATCGGGAAAAACGACGACTCGGCGAAACTCAGTCCCGCAAGATACCAGGCGGCATGGCGATGGCGTGACCACTGCATGCACTTGTCATAAAGCCGGGTAAACATACGTCACACCTGCCCTGTCAACAGAGGGACAAATATTACCGGATCGAGTGTTTCCCGCTCAAAGACATTACCGTTGCGCGTCACTACTATCAGTGACTGGCGGTCCCGGCCACCCACCGGGATAATCAGTCGTCCGCCCTCGGGTGACATTTGCTCCAGCAGTGCCTGCGGGATGGTTTCCGCCGCAGCTGTGCTGATAATGGCGTCATAGGGTGCAAAGTCCGGCAAGCCTTCCGTGCCATCCGTATAGCTGGCACGTATATTCCTCAACCCCAGCTTCCGAAACCGCTGACGCGCCTGTACAGCCAGTGGTTCGACGCGTTCAACGGTATACACCCTGGGGACCAGTGACGCCAGCACGGCTGCCTGGTAACCGGAGCCGGTACCGATTTCCAGAACCTTCTGTGGATTCGACCTGATCACAAGGTCCGTCATGACTGCGACGACGTACGGCTGTGAAATGGTCTGGTTGTAGCCAATCGGCAGTGCTGTATCTTCGTAGGCACGGCTTGCCAGCGCCTCGTCCACAAACAGGTGCCGTGGCAGATTACGTATCACATCGAGCACTGCCTCGTTGCGTATCCCTTCCCCCCGTAACCGTTCCACGAGGCGGTCGCGGGTACGCTGCGAAGTCATGCCAATGCCGCGATTCGATGTATTCAAGGCGCTTGTCCTTGCTACGATTCGGTCAGCCAGCTGGCCAGTCCGTCAATGGCGTCATAGCGGGTCAGGTCAACGTGGATAGGCGTTATCGAGACATAACCCGAGCGCACGGCATGAAAATCCGTTCCCGGTCCGGCGTCCTGCTCGCTACCGGCGGGACCCACCCAGTAGACTGGTCGACCACGCGGATCGATCTCCTTGACGACCGGTTCCGACTTGTGACGATGTCCGAGTCGCGTTGCATGCATGCCTTTCAGCTCATTCCAGGGAACGTCGGGGACATTCACATTGAGAATAGTGTCGGCGGGCAGGCTGCCGGAACTACAACGCCGGACCAGATCCACAGCGACACGGGCGGCGGTATCATAATGGGTCGGTCGGTCGGTCACCAGCGACAGCGCAATCGCGGGAAAACCCAGAAACCGGCCTTCCATGGCCGCGGCCACCGTACCCGAGTAAAGCACGTCATCGCCAAGGTTGGCGCCGGAGTTGATACCGGCAACCACCATATCCGGTTCCACTTCCAGCAATCCCGTAATGGCCAGATGCACGCAATCCGTCGGCGTGCCATCCACATAGGTAAACCCATTGCCGCCCTGCCGCGCGCGAATCGGATTATCAAGTGTCAGCGAGTTACTGGCCCCGCTGCGATCACGGTCCGGCGCCACCACGTGAATGCTGGCGATTTCCGCCAGTGCAGCGGCCAGCGCCTCGATCCCCGGCGCCTGGTAACCGTCGTCATTACTGATCAGTATGTTCATTATTTTCGTACATATGACTGTGAGTCCCTTTCCATGCCCCCCGACAGGGCTTCATTGCACCATTGATCGGGTGAGCGGATGAAAAATGACCGCCTTGATACCGCCGCTATCAACTACCGGCAAGCCGTGTAGTATAAAGGAACATTACACAAGGAAACGTCATAGATTATGGCTAAATCCCGGAAACCGTCCGCCGATGAAATCGATCTGTTCCGCCGTATTATCGGGCCGGTCAGGAAGATTCACCATGACAAGCTCGTGCCACAGAGGAAAACGCGGCCGCCACGGCCGCGCCACTACAGCGTCGATCATGAAACAACCCCGACAGACAGCTTCTCGGATGGCTTTGACGGCGGTGAAGTCACAGCGGATGAGGCCCTGTTCTTCGCCCGGCCGGGACTGCAACAGCGGCAGTTGCAGCGCCTGAAGCGCGGCCAGCTGCCGATCGGCGCTGAACTGGACATGCACGGCATGACGGCCGCCACTGCGCGTACGGCCGTGGTCAGTTTCATCGACCGCTGCCGTGAACAGCGTATCCGCGGCGTGCGGATCATTCATGGCAAAGGCTACAGCGCGCCAGGCAGTGCACCGGTCCTGAAAAACCGCATCAATTCGTGGCTCCGGCAGCATCACGATGTGCTGGCCTTCAGTACCGCTCCCGTCAGGGACGGTGGCAGTGGCGCCCTGCATGTACTGTTGCGATCCGGCCAGTGATACGAAGGTCGTCTCGTGTGTGCCTTAGTCCGCAGGCGCCGCCACCAGCTCACGCAGCACGCAGGTCGCATAGGCACCGGCCGGCAAGCTGAAATCCAGCAGCCAGTCGGCCGTGCCGGTCTTCTGCCAGCTCAGGCCTTGTGCCATGAGCCGCAGCGACCGTCGATCCTGTTTCAGTCCGGCTGCTTCCAGGCCGGCACACCAGTCCGAATGTTCGGCAAGCACATCATGCTCCAGCTGACGGCTGGCAGCCTGCACGGACGATCGACCGCGACCATGCAGCGGTCCGGTGGGATGGATATCCAGATCGTGTACACGCCTCAGCAGTTCAGCATCGATCGATTCGGCGATGAAATAACTGTGGCTGCCACTGAGTTGCATGGCATCGCCCTCTATCGGCACATTCCAGATACCTGTACTCACCCGGTGTGACAGCACCTGGTTAAACAGCAATGAACGCGCAGCCGAGAGAGCCAGGCTGTGCCTGTTTCCGGGCATACGTCGCCCCGGACTGGCAAACAAGCGCTCGGCGTCATGAAGATTGCTGCCGTCTCGGCCAAAGCGTTGCTCGCCAAAATAATTCGGCACGCCTTCCCTGTCTATCAGGGCAAGCCTGGTTTCCAGTCGCGCGTGATCGCCCTCGATGTCACGCACCCTGATCCTGAAGCGATTGCCTTTTAACGCGCCGCGCCGCAACTTCCGTGAGTGACGAACATGCCGCAGTATGCTCAGGGTATCGGAGTTCATGGCTGCCCAGTCCGGCGCCTCGCGCCCCGGCAGCTGTACCGAGAACCACTGCTCCGTCAGAGCCCGCCTGTCCTTGAGACCGGCATAGCTGACCTGTCGCGGATGGACAGCGGCGAACCTGGCCAGTTGCTCGGCGACCCGGTGGGTATTTTCATTGCGCTTGCGTATCCACAGCCAGACATGTTCTCCCTCGCCATCCGGTTCCAGCAGCGGAATCTCTGTGACGCAGAAGTCCTCTGGCAGCTGCCGCAGCCGGGCTGTCGCTGTCGGCTTGCCATGTGCATAGGCCAGGGAGCGAATGGCCTGATCGAGCATGGTGTGAATAACCCGCTCCGTTAGCGGCTGTCGAGCAGCACCACGGCAAAGGCGGCAATACCTTCACCCCGACCGGTAAACCCGAGGTGCTCGGTGGTGGTTGCCTTGACGTTGACCTGCGCGGCGCTGATTTGCAGATCGGCGCCGATGGTGTTGCACATGGCGTCAATGTAGGCCGACAGCTTGGGGGCCTGCGCGACCACCGTGATGTCGGCGTTGACGACGTGGTAATTGTCTGCCAGCAGCAGCTTGCAGGTATCGCGTAACAGGATACGGCTGTCGATGTTTTCATAGGCCGCGTCATGCGCCGGAAAATGCCGGCCGATGTCGCCCAGACCGGCAGCACCCAGCAAGGCATCGCAAAGCGCGTGCAGCACAACATCGCCGTCGGAATGTGCCTCGAGGCTGCGATCATGGGGCACCGTCACCCCCCCCAGCACCAGGCGGCCGCCATCCTGGAAGGCATGCACATCAAAACCCTGCCCGATTCTCATGACGCTCACCTTGATTGCAGGTAAAACGCAGCCAGTGGCAGGTCAGATGGCACGGTAATCTTGATGTTATCCCGCGCCCCCTGCACCATTCGCGGCCGGTAACCGGCAAGCTCCATCGCATTCGCCTCATCGGTTACCTGTTGTCCGTCGGCAACGGCCTGCTGCAGGGCGGCGCGCAAGGCGCCGGCACGGAACATTTGCGGGGTATACGCGTGCCACAGCCCGTTGCGGTCAATCGTGCCCGAGATGCGCACCTCTGTATCGACGCGCTTCATGGTGTCCGCCACCGGCACACCCAGCACCCCGCCTTCGCTACTGTCTTCCAGCGTACTGATCAACTGTTCGATATCTTCCCGGCGCACACAGGGCCGCGCGGCATCATGCACCAGCACCCAGTCGTTATCAGACGCACGGGTCGCAAGGTAATCAAGGCCATTCAAAACAGAATGGCAACGTTCTTGACCACCGACAACCGTTTTTAGTGCCTGTCCCGTGTAGCGCGGCGCGATTTCCGTCCAGCGCTCATCAGTTTGCGAGAGCACCAGTATCACGCCACTGAGCCGCTGGCAGGAGAGCAGCGTATCCAGCGTGTGTTCCAGGACGGTGCTGTCACCCAGCATCAGGTACTGCTTGGGAATGTCTGTACCCATGCGTGTGCCCGCACCGGCAGCGGGAACGATGGCCCATAATTTTGCTTCAGTCTGCATAGTCGAACAAACGCATCATCCGGATAGCTAGCAGTGCTTCGATATGAACAAGCCAAAATACTTTTTGCCACGGAATCCACGGAAGGACACGAAAGAAAAAAGCCTTAATAGTTTTTCCGTGTTCTTCCGTGGATTCCGTGGCTATAAAATAAAAAATGAAACCAGCTACTCGACCACCTGGTAGAAGGTCTCGCCTTCTTTCACCATACCAAGGTCCTCGCGTGCATGTTCCTCGATGGCATCCAGTCCCTGCTGCAGGTCACGCACCTCGGCCTCCAGTGCCGCATTGCGTTCACGCAGTTCAATATTTTCCTGACGCTGAAATTCCACTTCCTGGTGCAATTCCCAGACATCCTGCAGACTGCCTTCCCCGAATAGCAGTCTGTACTGTAAATAGACCAGTAATATCACCAGCAGTATGACCAGCTTCCTCATACCGGAACCGGGTAGCCGCAGAGCGCGATTGCAGGTTGCGAATCCCGGCGACGCACTCAGTGAGCAGCCAGATGCCTGAAGGCATTACGCCCGGCATAGCTGGCGTTGCTGCCCAGTTCATCCTCGATACGCATCAACTGGTTGTATTTCGCCACCCGGTCAGAGCGCGACATCGAACCGGTCTTGATCTGGGTCGTGGTGGTGGCCACGGCAATGTCCGCGATGGTGACATCCTCGGTCTCACCCGAGCGGTGTGACACGACGGCACTGTAACCGGCTTCATCGGCCATACGTATGGCAGCGAGCGTCTCCGTCAGTGTGCCTATCTGGTTCGGCTTGATCAGAATCGAGTTGGCAATATGGTTATCAATGCCCTTTTTGAATATCGAGGTGTTGGTCACAAACAGATCATCACCCACCAGCTGCACGCGATGACCGAGACGTTCCGTCAACAGTTTCCAGCCGTCCCAGTCACTCTCATCTAGCGCGTCTTCGAGGGTAATAATCGGATACTGGTCAACCCAGCCGGCAAGGTACTCGGTAAACCCGGCGGCAGTGAATTCCCGACCCTCGGATGCCAGCACGTATTTACCCTCGCGGTAGAACTCGGAGGCGGCCGCATCCAGTCCCAGGTAGATATCCTTGCCAGCCGTGAATCCTGCCTTCTCGATTGCCTCGAGGATGACCTCGATAGCGGCCTCGTTCGAGGGCAGGTCAGGTGCAAAACCACCCTCGTCGCCCACCGAGGTGCTCAGCCCGCGGCCCCGCAAGACGCCAGCCAGCGAATGAAACACCTCGGCACCGTAGCGCACGGCTTCGCGCACGCTGCCCGCACCGACTGGCAGGATAAGGAACTCCTGGATGTCGACACTGTTATCCGCATGCACCCCGCCATTGATAATGTTCATCATCGGCACCGGCATCTGGTAGGTAGAACTGCTGCCCAGTAGCTGATACAGGCCGACACCCAGGTCGCGTGCCACGGCATGTGCATTCGCCAGCGACACCGCCAGCAGTGCGTTTGCACCGAGGCGACTCTTGTTCTCGGTACCGTCGAGTTCAATCATGAGGCGATCGATGTCGGCCTGTGCCGACGCGTCCCTGCCCACCACGGCCGCGCGGATAACCGTATTGATATTGTTGACCGCCTGGGTGACACCCTTGCCGCCAAAACGCTTGCTGTCACCGTCGCGCAGTTCCACCGCTTCGCGTGATCCCGTCGAGGCACCGGAGGGAACGGCTGCCCGACCCACCGTACCTGAAGCCAGGGTGACTTCGGCCTCTACCGTTGGATTTCCGCGCGAGTCAATGATTTCACGCCCCATTACCTCAATGAGATCTGGCATTATTACTCCATTAATCTGTTAGTTAGACTATGTTTATTAATTCTTTTTGAGCTCATTCATGAGTGCATTTTCCGGCAACACCCGGGTCTTGATCAGAGCGTCGATGTCCTTCAGTATTTGCAACAGCGCTGGCATCTCCGCCAGCGGCCAGGCATTCGGCCCGTCACTGAGTGCAACGGCCGGATTCGGGTGCGTTTCCATAAACACACCCGCGACACCGGCAGCCACCGCGGCACGTGCCAGTACCGGGACAAACTCGCGCTGGCCACCGGAACTGCTTCCCTGCCCGCCCGGCAGTTGCACCGAGTGCGTGGCATCGAACACCACCGGCACACCGGTGTTGCGCATGACGGCCAGTGCACGCATATCCGAAACCAGGTTGTTGTAACCGAATGACGCACCCCGCTCGCAGACCATGATCTGCTGATTACCGGTGGCCAGCGCCTTGTCGCTGACATTCTTCATGTCCCACGGTGACAGGAACTGGCCCTTCTTGATATTCACCGGCCTGCCCTGCGAGGCAACGTTCTGGATGAAATTGGTTTGCCGGCAAAGAAAGGCCGGCGTCTGCAAGACGTCAACCACCGCAGCCACTTCATTCAGCGGGGTATCTTCATGCACATCGGTCAGTACCGGCACACCAATCTGTGCCTTTACCTTTTCCAGGATGCGCAAACCAGCTTCAAGACCCGGCCCGCGAAAACTTGTGTGTGAGGAACGATTGGCCTTGTCGAAGGATGATTTGTAGATGAACGGGATACCGAGGGCGCTGGTTATTTCTTTCAACTGACCCGCCGTGTCGATCGCAAGCTGTTCGCTCTCAATCACACAGGGACCGGCAATCAGAAACAGCGGATGCTCAATGCCCGCCTGAAAATCACATAACTTCATTACTCAGCGGTTCCCTCTACCGACAATGTATCAGGCGTCTGCCTGTGCGATGGCAGGCTGCACCGCCAGTTGACCACTCTGGTATGACCTGGCGGCCTTGATGAAACTGCTGAACAGGGGATGACCATCACGTGGCGTCGAGGTAAATTCCGGGTGAAACTGGCAGGCGAAAAACCACGGGTGCTCACTGATTTCCACCACTTCCACCAGCTTGCCGTCCATCGAAAGACCCGACAGGATCAAGCCATTTTCCTCGAGTTGTTCCCGGTAGTGGTTGTTGAACTCATAGCGGTGACGGTGCCGCTCCGTGATGAGATCCTTGCCGTAGATCTGTTGCGCCAGACTACCGGCCAGCAGTCTGCATTGCTGCCCGCCGAGGCGCATGGTGCCGCCCAGGTCCGCGTCCTCGCTACGCAGTTCGTGGCCACCGTCAGCGCGCTGCCACTCGGCAATCAGTGCAATCACCGGGTGCCCGGCACCCTTATCAAATTCTGTTGAGTGCGCACCGGACAGACCGGCGACATGACGAGCGTACTCAATCACGGCAACCTGCATGCCCAGGCAGATACCCAGGAAGGGAATACTGTTTTCACGGGCATAGCGTACCGCCGCTATCTTGCCTTCGACGCCGCGTTCGCCAAAACCGCCCGGCACCAGTATGGCGTCCGTATCATGGAGTATCTCCGTACCGTGCTGTTCGATCTTTTCCGAGTCGACGTACTTGATGTTGACATTGGTCAGTGTATGTATGCCGGCGTGTATCAGGGCTTCCGAGAGGGATTTATAGGACTCGGTCAAATCGACGTACTTGCCGACCATGGCAATCGTGACCGTGCCTTCTCGACGACCGGAATCACGCACCACCTGTTCCCATTCGGAGAGATCAGCCGGCCCGGCGTTGATGTGCATTTTTTCAACGACAATGTTGTCGAGCTGCTGTTCATGCAACAGCAGCGGGATCTTGTAGATACTGTCTACATCAACGGCTGAAATGACCGCGCGTTCCTCCACATTGGTGAACAGCGCGACCTTGCTGCGTTCCGCAGCGGGCAGCGGCCGGTCCGCCCGGCACAACAGAATATCCGGCTGGATACCGATGGAACGCAATTCCTTGACCGAGTGCTGCGTCGGCTTGGTTTTTATTTCCCCGGAGGCTGCGATATACGGCACCAGCGTCAGGTGCATGAACAGCGCACGCTCATGGCCCAGTTCCACACCCATTTGACGTATTGCCTCGAGGAACGGCAGAGACTCGATGTCACCCACCGTACCTCCGATTTCTACCATGGCAATGTCGGCATCACCGGCACCCTTGTGGATGCTGTGTTTGATTTCGTCTGTGATATGGGGGATGACCTGTACCGTGGCACCCAGGTAATCACCACGGCGTTCCTTGCGAATAACACTCTCGTAGATCTGGCCAGTCGTGAAATTATTGTCCTTTGTCATGGTGGTACGGACGAAACGCTCGTAATGTCCGAGGTCGAGGTCGGTTTCCGCACCGTCATGGGTAACGAAGACTTCGCCATGCTGGAAGGGACTCATGGTGCCAGGATCGACATTGATGTAGGGATCGAGCTTGAGCAGGGTCACCTTGAGACCCCGCGTTTCCAGCAGGGTGCCCAGTGAGGCCGCCGCGATACCCTTGCCCAGTGAGGACACAACACCGCCGGTGATGAAAATAAATCGGGTCATTGACTGCCTGGAATCCGGTCGCGATACATTTGCCGCGAGACGGGCGTAGACGTTACCAGATTGGGGCGCCTACCTCAATTACCCGATCGGGAGCAGCCGCCTGAATGCCGCTTCAGTCCGGCTGCCCCGCGCAGCGGTCCCATTCGATCAAAACACCGGGCTCGGCGGGACCTGCCTGGAAGGGCTCACACACCGGGAATCCGGGCACCAGGGCGAGCGTGTCCTGCACGTAGATCAGGGGGATCCGTTCCCGTTCCCAGGGAGGAATCCCCTGTTCCTGGAACATTTTCTTCAGGCTGTGATGATGCCCCCGACCGGCTGGCCGGCAGCGCTCACCGCCCTTGCGCCAGCGCACAGTGACGCCCCCCGCCAGCACAACGGCTCGCCGGATTCCCGCGCCGGTCGCCCGGGTTGCCCTCAGCACCCCGCCTGCGGCGGGCAACGTCAAGGGTTTGGACAGTGGCCAGTCCAGCACAGGCCGTGTTTCCCCGTGCGGGGTTTGCTGCAAACAGAATAGTTCATCGCGGTAGCGACGTACCTCGTGTCGATCCCAGCGCACGCACGGCCCGGCATCAGCTCGACTGTAGAACACATCAGTGACAATACGTGCCAGTACCGCCGTTGACGGTGTATCGCAGCCACAGCGTTTCAGCCAGGCGCGCAGGACATTGCGCTGCCGGTCGCATGGCATTGCCACGAGACGCGGCATGAAAAGCGTCTTCGCCCCCGTCCCCCTCGCCGCCTGCAGGTCATTCGCAGCGAGCTGTGCGATCAAATCCTTTGCCTCGGCACAATGCGCCGCACTGCGTGACAGGCTCGAGGAGACCGCCGGCCAGCGCTTGCGCAGCAGCGGCAATACCTGGTGACGCAGATAATTGCGATCGTAGGCCATGCTCAGATTGCCGGGGTCCTCTACCCAGGACAACGCATGTGTGGTTGCGTAGTGGTGCAATGCTGCCCGGCTCACGCCCAGTAACGGCCGCAGGTGGTACCCGTCACCCAGGCTCGCCATGACCGGCATGGCCGCCAGCCCGCTGACCCCGCTACCCCGCAACAACTGCAGCAGCAGGGTTTCCGCCTGGTCGTCCTGGTGCTGGGCGGTCAGCAAACAATGGCGTGCCGGCAACCACTCTGACAGCGCCTGGTAACGTGCCGCGCGCGCCGCGGCCTCCGGGCTTTCTCCGCGCGCCGGCAGTCCATCAACGCGCAGCGCGGTGTACGCCACATCGAGCGCCTCGCAAGTCCGCTGGCAGTGCACTTCCCAGCGGTCGGCATCGGCATGCAGCCCATGATGCACATGCACGGCACCCACGCCGGCATCAAGCCGGTCACGCAAGGCACACAGCGCATGCAACAGCACCTGTGAATCCAGCCCGCCGCTGAAGGCCACCTGGTAGCATGGGGGTGTCGTGTGCCGGTGTAATTGCTGCAGGAGAAAGTCGGGTGCAAACTTCATAATTGATCGGCAACCTGATGCCAAACCCGACCATCAGAATCAGTGAAGGCGGGTGCTGTTACTGTATAAAAATCGCCATGGAATCCACGCAAGTACACGAAAAAATAATTGCCCTGGAAAAATACTCCCGTGTACTTGCGTGGATTCCATGGCCATACTGTACCTAGCGTTCTATAAACTGCCCGTAGGACATGAGGCGTTGATAGCGTGACTCGATGAGTTCATCCGCGGGTTTCTTTTCCAGCGATTCGAGGGTTTTAAGCAGCGAACGCTTGATATTGTCCGCCATTGCATCGACGTCACGGTGCGCACCGCCCAGTGGCTCGGGAATCACCTGGTCAACCAGGCCCAGCTCATACAAGCGTCCCGATATAATCCCCAGGGATTCGGCCGCCTCCGGCGCCTTGTCGGCACTCTTCCAGAGTATCGAGGCGCAGCCCTCCGGTGAAATCACCGAGTAGGTGCTGTACTGCAACATCAGCGTCTGGTCACCCACACCAATCGCCAGTGCCCCGCCCGACCCCCCCTCACCGATCACGGTACAGATAACCGGCACCTTTAAACGCGACATCACCAGCAGGTTCCTGGCAATGGCTTCGCTCTGGCCCCGCTCCTCCGCACCGATGCCGGGATAGGCGCCCGGGGTATCGATAAAGGTTAACACCGGCAAACCGAAGCGCTCTGCCATTTCCATCAGGCGCAGTGCCTTGCGGTAACCTTCCGGTCGCGGCATACCGAAATTACGCTGCAGTTTCTCCCGGGTATCCCGGCCTTTCTGCTGCCCGATAACCATGACGGGCCTGCCATCCAGCCTCGCCAGGCCACCGACGATCGCATGATCGTCCGCATAATGCCGGTCACCGTGCAGTTCCTCGAAATCGCTGAAGATGCGGACAATATAGTCCAGCGTATAGGGCCGCTGTGGATGTCGCGCGAGCTGGGAGACCTGCCACGGCGTCAGGTTGGAGAAAATGCTTTCTGTCAGCGCCGAACTTTTTTCTTTCAGCCTGGCAATTTCATCGTTGATATTGACTTCGGCGTCATCGCCAACATAGTTGAGTTCGTCAATCTTCGCTTCCAGTTCAGCAATGGGTTGTTCAAACTCAAGAAAATTAAGGTTCATCGGTTAATCCGCAGGACTGAAATTTGTGGCTAAGGTACCACAACCACCGGTACTCATACATACTCGACCTCGACACGGTCCTTGCCTGCCAGATCACGCAAGCGGTGCAGCAACTCATCGGATGGATGCACACACCACGCCTCGCCCAGCGTCACGCGTGCCTGCGCTTCACCACCGGTGTAATCGATGCACACCGGGCAATGCCCCTCGCGAAACGGTTGCAGGACATCGGCCAGACTGCCAACAAAGCCGTTACCCGCCTGGCTTGATTCAACACCCACCACCAGACGCCGCGCATACAATGCGCGTGCCTGGTCGATGTCATAAATACTCTGTGCAGTGACCAGGTAAGCACCGCTGTAATCGTCCAGGCCCAGCCCGCCCTGTATGACCAGCACCTTGTTCTTGGACAGCATCGCCTGGGTCTTGTCGTAGATATCAGGGAACACACGGATATCAATGCGTGCAGTGCGATCATCCAGCGTCAGGAATGCAATCTTTCCGCCCCGCTGTGTCTTGATGACGCGCATGCTCATCACCAGCCCGGCGATGGTGACCGCGCGCTCGTCAGAACCCCGCCGACCCTTGTATTCCTTGCTCGCAGAGGCTGTGGCCGGTGGCGGTGCCGCACGCAATGCAGTCACATCGGCCAGCTTGCCACTGATAATGTTCTCCAGTTCTGCCTCGTAACGTGTAATAGGATGACCGGTCAGGTAAAGGCCAAGCGCATCCATCTCTCCCTGCAGGCGCTGCTCTTCCTCCCATTCGGGCAATACCTGTCGCCTGACCTGCAGCGGCGCGGCTGCGGCCGTTTCACCGAACAGGTCATTCTGGCCGGTATCGAGATTGCGGCTGTGCTGTTCGGCAAGTTTCAGGGCCTGATCCAGATTCGCCAGCTGGGATGCACGCGTTTCACCCAGTGAATCCAGCGCACCGGCACGGATCAGGGCATCGAGCACACGCCGGTTTACCTTGCGCAGATCAACCCGCTGGCAGAGATCGAAAAGATCCGCGAAGGCGCCAGCCCTGGTCCGTTCTTCAAGCATGCCTTCAATGGCTGCCTGGCCGACGCCCTTGATCGCACCCAGGCCATAGACCACGGTCGTCTCCGACAACACCGTGAACGGATATACCGACTGGTTGACATCCGGGGGCACAACCTGCAGCTTCATGTCACGACACTCGGCAATCAGGTGGACAACCTTGTCGGTGTTGTCCATATCCGCCGACAGCACGGCCGCCATAAACGCAGCCGGATAGTGCGCCTTCAACCAGGCCGTCTGGTAAGACACCAGCGCATAGGCCGCCGAATGACTCTTGTTGAACCCGTAACCGGCAAACTTCTCCATCAGGTCGAAGATACCGCTGGCGACCTGTTCATCGACATCACGCGCCCTTGCGCCTTCAAGAAAAATGGAACGCTGCTTCGCCATTTCCTCGGGCTTCTTCTTGCCCATCGCCCGCCGCAACATATCAGCGCCACCGAGCGTGTAGCCGGCCAGCACCTGCGCAATCTGCATGACCTGTTCCTGGTAGAGGATGATGCCGTAGGTGGGCTTGAGGATGGGTTCCAGGTCCGGGTGTGGATACCTGATCTGTGCGCCATGCTTGCGCGCGATAAAATCATCAACCATGCCGGATTGCAGCGGGCCGGGGCGGAACAACGCCACCAGTGCAACGATGTCCTCGAAGGTATCCGGCTGCAGACGGCGAATCAGGTCTTTCATGCCGCTTGATTCCAGCTGAAACACGGCGGTGGTCGTTGATGCCTTCAGCAAGTCAAAGGCTGGCTTGTCATCCAGCGGTATGGCATCAATATTGACGCAAGCATCACTGTCGGGCGCAACAGCCGCATTGATCGTCTTCAGGGCCCAGTCGATAATGGTCAGTGTACGCAAACCCAGAAAGTCAAACTTGACCAGCCCGACGGCTTCGACGTCATCCTTGTCGAACTGGCTGACAAGTGCACCGCCACCCTGCTCGCAGTACAGCGGCGTGAAATCGGTCAACTGCGAGGGGGCGATGACCACGCCCCCGGCATGTTTGCCGGCATTGCGTGCCAGCCCCTCCAGGGAGCGTGCGAGATCAATAACGGTGCGTACATCCTCGTCACTGTCATAAAGGTCGCTGAACGCCGGTTCCTGTTGCAGGGCCTTGTCCAGTGTCATGCCGACCTCGAACGGAATCAGCTTGGCGATGCGGTCAACGAAACCATAGGGGTGTCCCAGTACACGGCCGACATCGCGCACCACGGCCTTGGCAGCCATTGATCCATAGGTAATAATCTGGGACACCCGGTCCCGACCGTAGTGCCCGGCGACGTACTCGATAACGCGATCCCGCCCCTCCATGCAGAAGTCGACATCAAAATCCGGCATGGACACACGCTCCGGATTAAGAAAACGTTCAAACAGAAGATCATAGCGAATCGGATCGAGGTCGGTAATGTTCAGTGCATAGGCAACCAGTGATCCCGCACCGGAACCGCGGCCCGGACCGACAGGAATGGCATTTGCCTTGGCCCAGCGGATAAAGTCTGCAACGATCAGAAAGTAGCCGGGGAATCCCATCTCCAGAATGACATTAATCTCGTGGTCAAGGCGTTGACTGTATTGTTCACGCGTGGCTGCGGCCGCCGGAGCCTGCGAGTCAAATATCTGCCGAAAACGCAGTTCCAGGCCTTCCCGTGCAAGCTTCTTGAAGTAGCCGGCCATGTCCATGCCTTCAGGCACCGGAAAATCAGGCAAGTAGTTCTTTCCAAGCTCCAGCTCGATGTTACAGCGGCGCGCGATTTCAACACTGTTTTCCAGCGCTTCCGGTATATCGTGAAACAGCGCCTGCATCTCTTCCGGGCTGCGCAAGTACTGCTGGTTGCTGAATGCCTTTGCACGGCGTGGATCATCAAGTGTGCGACCTTCATTAATGCAGACACGTGCCTCATGTGCTTCAAAACCGGAGGCGGTAAGAAAGTGCACATCATTCGTGGCGACGACTGGCACACTTGCGGCAGCGGCAAGGTCTACAGCCTTGTGCAGATAGTCTTCTTCTCCCGGGCGTCCGGTACGTTGCAGCTCAAGGTAAAAACTGTCGGGAAATAATCGCCGCCAGCGATCCAGCAAGTCACCGGCCAGTGCGTGCCTGTTCGCCAGCAGCGCCTGACCGATATCACCGGCAATACCTCCTGACAGTGCTATCAGGCCTGAGGAATGTCCCACCAGCCAGTCAGACTCCAGCACCGGTATGCTACGGTGCTGCCCCTCGATATAGGTGCGCGAAACCAGGCGGGTCAGATTCAGATAGCCTTCACGTGACTGGCACAGCAGTACCAGACGGGTTGGTGAGGCACCGACGCTATTATCAGCCACCCAGAGATCGACACCGACGATGGGCTTGATGCCGGCCGCCATGGCCGCACGGTAGAACTTCACCATGGAAAACAGGTTGCACTGATCGGTAACGGCCACGGCCGGCATTCCCGCTTCAGCGACCTGTTTGACCAGCGGCTTGACCCGGACGGTGCCATTAACCAGCGAGTACTCGGTATGGACACGCAGATGGACAAAAGCTGGTTGCATAGAAAAATTTCCGGGTTTGTTCAGACTGGATCCAGGACCAGCCTACTCCTTATGTAGATATTGTCTTATTTCCATATCCACATGTTATTAAATGTATTTATATTCGCCTTGCAACCCTGCAGGTGCGGCACGGTGTGACGCGTACTGTGATTACATCATGCGCATGTCACGCCCCGTGGCAACCCGCCTGACGTGAATGCTACCCGCACTGCGGGCTCAATTACAGCGTTCGACTGTCGATATAACGCCTGATGAATGTCAATAATCTGCCAGGGGCACGCATGCAGCCAGCTTTAGGTTACCAGGATAGCGCAGAGTGCGACCGGGAGGAGTTGAAGGGCTTTACACGCAGCATGGCTGAACTGCAGTGGCTTTTGCTGATCCTCGTCATCCTTTATTTTTTCATCCCCATTCGCCCGATCACTGACAACGACAGTCTGATTATCGCCATGCTCAGTTATGCCGCCTTCGTCCTGGTGTTTCGCTACCTGAACGTCCTGACACACGAGACCCGCTGGAAAATCGCCGTTGAAACCTGGGTCATGATTACCTTCATCAGTACCGTGCTGGCGTGTACCGGACTGGTGGAAAGCCCGTTGTTAAACCTTTACCTGCTGGTCATCATAGCCTGCGCAATCACCCTCGGGAAAATCATGACACTGCTGGAGGTTATGCTGATCGCCTGCTGCTATCTCTACATGGGCTATCTGTCTCATCCTACTGACCTGTTTGCTCCGGAGACCTTTACCCTGCTAATGGCGAAGTTCTCGCCGTTCCTGTTGGTAGCCTATGTCACATCGATGCTGGCTTCAGACATTCTGCACGCCAAGCAACGTATCACCCTGATTTCGAAAACCGACGAGCTTACCGGCCTGCTGAACATGCGGGCCTTCAGTCATATTCTCGACAAGGAAATAGCACGTGTTACGCGCTATGCACAACCGTTCACGATCATCATGATTGACGTTGACGGCCTGAAATCCGTGAACGACCGGCATGGGCATGCAGCCGGAAGTCGCCTGATAAAGACAATTGCACAATCGATCAGTGAGGGCATAAGAAGTACGGACGTGCTGGCTCGCTACGGGGGCGATGAGTTCGTGATACTGATGACACATACCAGCACGGAACATGCACGAATGGCAGCAGAACGTATCCGCACCGCTATCCACAACATCTCATTTAACATTAAAGGCAATCGCGTCTCTACCACTGTCAGTGTCGGCATTGCAAGCTTCCCGGAAAACGTCGAAGCAGCGGGCGAGGTATTTGAAAAGGCGGATATCGCGCTATACAGGAGCAAGCATTGCGGTCGCGACCAGGTAACCTACTACGACACCAAACAGGAAATAATTTCCGCCTGCGCCTGAGTTAACCCGGTCATTGCAAGCATGGATCTATCGCAGCAGCGGCGTCCTCGCCGCGAATCGCACCGGCGATGGCACGTCTACAGTACTCTTTTCACCGGTGCGTAGGAACGCCGGTGTACAGGTGACACACCCAGCCTTTGCAGCGCTTCAATATGGGCCTTGCTCGGGTAGCCTTTGTGCTGCGCCAGTCCGTAGCCCGGATACATCGCATCCAGTCTCTGCATTTCCCGGTCACGCGTTACCTTCGCCAGGATAGAGGCCGCACTGATCGCAGCGACCCGGCTGTCACCCTTGACGATTGCCTGTGCCGGGCAGCACAGTTGCGGGCACCGATTGCCGTCAATCAGGGCATATTCGGCGACTGGCTGCAAGGCATTGACTGCACGCCGCATGGCCAGCAGGGTTGCTTGCAGAATATTGATGCTGTCGATTTCCGCCACCGAGGCAGATGCCACGGACCACGCCAGGGCCTTTTCCCGGATTTCATCAAACAGCCGTTCACGCTGCGTTGCTGACAACTGCTTTGAGTCTCGCAGACCCTCGATCGGATTTTCCGCATCCAGTATGACTGCTCCCGCAACCACCGGTCCGGCCAGTGGTCCCCTGCCCGCCTCGTCTACACCCGCGACACGGCCGGCGGGAATCACCAACACCTCACTCATGCAGGCCATCCGTTTCGTTCATTGCCTCGACTCCACCAGCTCCAGCACCGTATCGGCAGCGACCTGGTTGGCATCCCGCCGCAGCTCATGGTGTATTTCTGAAAAAATTTCCGCCAGCGACTGCGCGCGTTGTGGATCCTCTATCAATGCCAGTATCTCACTCCCCAGCGATTCCGGCGTGACCTCATCCTGGATCAATTCTTTCACCAACGGCCGGTTTGCGAGCAGGTTGGGCAGGGAATAGTATCGGGATGTCACCAGCATCCTGGCAATCCGGAAAGTCACCGGAGACAGCCGGTATGCCACTACCATGGGGCGCTTCAGCAGCATGCACTCCAGCGTTGCGGTACCGGACGCCAGCATCACGGCATTCGCAGCCGCCATGGCTTCCAGCCCCTGCCCGTTGAGCAGTGTAAGCGGCAGGCGCGTTGCGATTGTTGACAGCACTTTTTCAAATGCCAGCCGGCATTCGTAACTGGCTAGCGGCACCACGAAATGCAGGTCATCACGGCGCTGGTAGCACCACACAGCCGCTTTCAGAAAGTCGGCTGCCATGCGTTGAATTTCTCCAACACGGCTGCCCGGTAACAGCGCGACAACCGGTCCGTTATGTTCAAGCGCGAGGTGCCGCCGTGCCTGCGCCTGATCGACTTCATCCGTAATCAGGTCTGCCAGCGGATGTCCGACACAGCGAGCCGGCATCTGCTGCCGTTCGTAGAAACGTTCCTCGAAAGGAAACAGGGTCAGCATGCAATCGACGCTCGCGGCAATCTTGCGTACCCGGTATTTACGCCATGCCCAGACGGACGGGCTGACATAATGCAGGGTCGGGATACCCGCGCGTTTCAGGGCATGTTCCAGCCCGAGATTAAAATCCGGTGCATCGACACCAATGAAAATATCGGGCGGGTTTTCAAGAAAATGGCGGCGCAACTGCTTGCGTATGGAGAACAACCTCGGCAGGTGCTTCAGGACTTCAACCAGCCCCATGACCGCCAGGTCCTCCATGGGAAACAGGCTGTGGCAGCCGGCCGCCCTCATACGAGGACCCGCGACACCCGCAAATACCGTATCCGGCAGTCGATGACGAACAGCCTGTATCAAACCGGCGGCAAGATTGTCGCCGGATGCCTCGCCGGCAACGATGCCGACATGCAGCGGATAAGATCGCACAGACATTCCGGAAAACCGCGAGCCGTGACTAACGGACGATGCCACGCTGCCGGGCTTCAAGGAAGGAAACCAGCACCTCCAGCTCGGCACAATCATTTACCTTGCCTTTCAGTTCCGCTATTGCATCCTGGAGGGAACGGTTTTCACGATAGAGTGTCTTGTACGCCTGCTTCAGCGCCTTGCGCGCCGCTTCCGAAAATCCGCGGCGGCGCAGCCCCTCCATATTGAGACCATGAGGCCGTGCAGGAGTGCCGCCTACCGTGACATAGGGTGGAACATCCAGACTGATACCCGACCCATAGGCTGTCAGTGAATGAGCCCCCAGGGTACAGAACTGGTAAACCAGGGTAAAGCCGCCGAGAATGACATAATCACCCACTGTGACATGCCCGGCCAGCGAAGCATTATTGGCGAAGATGGTATGGTTACCAACCTGGCAGTCATGCGCAATATGCACATAGGCCATGATCCAGTTGTCATCACCAACACGTGTGACACCTTCATCCTGAACGGTACCGCGATTTATGGTGACGAATTCGCGAATGGTATTGCCGTCACCGATCTCCAGCCGGGTCGGCTCACCGCCATACTTCTTGTCCTGGGGATCTTCACCAATCGATGCAAACTGGTAGACGGTGTTGTCTCTGCCAATACGGGTAGGGCCCTTGATGACGACATGCGGACCTATACGAGTCCCCGCACCGACAACAACGTTTGCCCCGATCACGGTATAGGGCCCGATAGCGACATCACCGGCAACTTCCGCCTCCGGGTCGATGACCGCCGTTGCATCAATCATGTGTTGATATCCTGTTCGGTGCACATAATTTCCGCTGATGCCACCATCTTGCCGTCGACACTGGCTTCGCAGGCAAACACCCAGATGCCACGCCTGGCGCGTAACAGTTCGGCACGGAGTATGAGCTGATCACCCGGTTCAACCGGCCGCTTGAATCTGGCCTTGTCGATGCCGACCAGAAAATACAGACTCTCCCGTTTCGCGCCCCGATCGACCGTGCGGAATGCCAGCAGACCCGTGGCCTGTGCCATCGCCTCCAGAATCAACACCCCGGGCATGACGGGACGCTCGGGAAAATGACCCTGAAAGAATGGCTCGTTATAGCTTACGTTTTTGTAGCCCACCAGCGATTTTCCCGCCGTGAACTCCGTGACCCGGTCTATCAGCAGGAACGGGTAGCGGTGAGGCAGGTGCTGCAATATCTCTTGAATATTCATGTGCTCGTGATTGTCCTTTTGATATCGCATGGCGGCGAACGCACCAGGCGAGAAGTCGCTATTGTTTGCGCTGCCGAGTTTCAGCTGCAAAGGCCCTTTCCAGGGAAAGCAGCTTGCGTGCAAGCGTATCCAGCCGCTTCAATCGTGCATAATTTCTGTTCCAGGCATCATTCTCCTGTGCCGGAACCCCTGAAGAATAGACACCCGGGCTGGTAATCGATTTCGTCACCATGGTCATGCCGGTAATGATGACATGATCGGCAATCTCGAGATGGCCGACGATCCCGGCTCCACCACCAATCATGCAGTGCCTGCCTATCACGGCACTGCCCGAAATACCGACACAGCCAGCGATGGCCGTGTGTGCACCAATGCGGACATTATGCGCGACCTGTATCTGATTATCGAGCCTGACGCCGTCCTCGAGCACAGTATCCTCCAGTGCGCCGCGGTCAATGGTTGTATTTGCACCGATGTCAACGTCATTACCAATTCTGACACCGCCGAGTTGCGGGACATTCAGCCACTGGCCACCCTCATTTGCCAGCCCGAATCCATCACTGCCAATGACCGCACCCGGTGCAATCCTGACGCGCTCGCCGATTGTGACGCCATGACAGATCACCACATTGGCAGACAGTCTGCTGCCAGCCCCGATCACGCTGTCCGCACCGATGAAACAGCCGCCCGCCAGTTGCACACCGGCAGCAATGACTGCTCCCTTCTCAACAATACAGTGCGGGCCGATCCAGGCAGTCGCATCGACATCGCAAGCGGCATCAAGGCAGGCAGTACCGTGAATCCCCTGCCTGGCGGCCGGGGGAGGAAAAATCAGCGCGGCTATGCGCGCGTAGCTCGAATAGGGATTGCTGGAAACGATTGCAGCTGCCGGAAAGCCGGCTGCATCTTCGGGTGACAGAATAACTGCTGATGCACGGGTAACTTTCAGATACTTCCGGTAAGCTGCATTCGCCAGGAAGCTGATGTCACCCTCGCGCGCATGCTGCAGGGTTGCCACACCGGTAATCTCGCAATCCGGGTCCGCATTCTGCAGCCCTGCGCCAACCGCTTGTGCCAGCCTGCCCAGTGTCTGCGTCATGCGGATGTTGCGGCTCGTCAGCCGGCAGTCGACATAAGGTAATTTTACTTGCCCGTCAGTTTCTTCAGCACGCTGTCGGTAATATCCACCTTGTCACTGGAATACACCACACCCTGGGTCAGGATAAGATCGAACTTCTGTTCCTTGGCCAGGTTAACCACAGCCTCGAACAGATCCTTCTGCAATTTTGCGAGTACTTCATTGCGGCGAATATTCAGGTCATCACGGAATTCATCCTGTGAGCGCTTCAAATCACGCCGTTTTGCAAGAATATCGCGTTCGATTTTACTGCGTTCTGATTCGCTCATCACCGCACTGTCGCGCGCCAGATTGTCTTCCTTGGTCTTGATCTCGCGTTGCAGCGCAACCAGTTCCTTTTCCCTGGGGGAAAACTCCAGTTCTATCTTGCTCTGCGCAGACTTGGCCTGTGGTGCCGATTCCAGCAGTTTTGCGGTATCCACAAAACCGACCTTGATCTCGGCCAGCACCGTCCCCGAGCAAACAGAGAGCACGGCCAGCAATGCAACATTAAACAGAGTTGAATAGATTTTTTTCATGTTTCGTTCTCCACATCGTTTATACAACAATCAGAAAAATGTGCCTATGGTAAACTGGAAGTTCTGTATATCGTCTTCTTTTTCCGCGTTCAGCGGCAGACCGAGACTTACCGATATCGGGCCCATGGGTGACAACCACAGACCCGCCAGGCCAACGCTCATTCTCAAGCCACCGGTATCAAAGGTGTTATAGTCGCCGAACACGTTACCCACGTCAAAAAATGTACTCAGGCGGATACCACTGCTGTGCTCGACGAAGGGTACGGGAAAACTGACTTCCGCGTTGAACACGACCAGAAAGGATCCACCGATGGGATCGTCGTTGGAATCCCGCGGTCCGAGGGTATTGTCCTCGAAACCACGCACCGACCGTACACCACCGGCGAAGTAATTCTCGAAAAACGGCAGGGTGTCATAATCACCATAGCCGTCACCATAGCCAAGATTGCCTTTCAGCCCCAGTGTCAGATCCCTGGTCAGCGGAATAAAACGCTGCTGTACGTAGTTCAGCTTGTAGTACTGCAAACCGGATCCCGGGGTGGTCGCTTCAAACGAGAACGTCTGTAACCCGCCGGTATCGGTAAACAGGATCTTGTTACGCGAGTCATGGCTCCAGCTGCTCGTCAGCACAAGGTCATTGAAGCTGTCGCCATGCTGGTCAATAAAATCACTGACCTCCACTGGTGAACTGCTCGTTTCATGCAGGTCCAGCCCCTGGTATCCGCCGCTGAACCGCACGGTATCATATTCATTGATTGGAATGCCGAAGTTGACATCGGCTCCGCGGGAGTCAGTCGTGTAGGTAGACAGATTGGCTTCCGCTGCATCCGTTTTCCTGTAGAAGGCGCCAAAACCGCGGCTGACACCATCGATCGTCCAGTAGGGATTGACGTAGGAGAAACGGTAGAGCGTGTTAACCTTGCTGTTATCGAAGGCGAAGCTCACGTGTTTGCCGGTACCGAGAAAGTTTTCCTGGCTGACCGCGGCGTTAAAGAGTATCCCCGAGGTCTGCGAATATCCCAGGCCGGCCGTGATACTGCCGGATGACCGCTCCGTCACCGAGTAGTCGACATCAAGCTGATCGGTGGTACCGGGGACCGGGGGAGTTTCGACGTTGACGTTTTCAAAATATCCGAGCCGGTCCAGACGGGTGCGGGAACGTTCGACCTGTTCTGCCGAGTACCATCCGCCTTCCAGCTGGCGCATCTCGCGCCGCAGCACCTCGTCGCGGGTGCCGACATTCCCTGACAGGTTGATGCGGCGCACATAGACGCGATCGCCCGGATCGACGAAGAAACCCAGATCGACCTCGAAATTTTCATCGTCCAGTTCCGGGGCCGTATTGACATTGGCAAAGGCATAACCCTGGTTACCCAGCAGCGAACTGATTTCATCAACGGCCTCGGTCACTTTCTTGCGCGAGAACACATCGCCGGGATTGATCTTGATCAGGGGGAACAATTCTTCTGCCGGCACCACCAGGTCGCCGGACAACGTCACTTCCCTGATCGAGTACTGCTGACCTTCCGTAATATTGATAGTGACGTATATATCCTGTTTGTCAGCGGTTATCGAGACCTGTGTTGAATTGATATGAAATTTCAGGTAACCACGATCCAGATACCAGGTGCGTAAAATCTCCAGGTCAGCCGACAACGCCTGCTTTGAGTACTGGTCGCTCTTGGTAAATGCAGAAAAAAGGTTCGGTGTGGTCAGGGAAAAATCTTTCAGCAGTTCCTTGTCGCTGAAGGTGTGGTTGCCGATGATATTGATCTGCTTGATGCGTGCAACGCGACCCTCGGAAATGTCGATCAGGATACCCACCCGGTTTCTGTCCAGCGGCGTAACCGTCGTGTCGATTCTGACTGCATACTTGCCGCGGCTGAAATACTGCCGTCTGAGTTCCTGTTCTACCTTCTCGAGCAGGGAACGATCGAACACCCGTCCTTCGGCCAGGCCGATTTGCTTCAGGCCCTCCAGCAATTCCTCTGTGTCGAGATCCTTGTTGCCTTCGATCTCGATACTGCTGATTGCCGCACGCTCCTCGACGTTGACGACCAGCACATTACCGTCCCGTTCAAGGGAAACGTCATTGAAGAATCCGGTCTTGAAGAGCGCCTTGACGGCCTCGATACTGTCTTTGGTATCGATGGTTTGCCCGATCTTTATCGGCAGATAGTTGAAGACAGTGCCCGCTGCTATACGTTGCAGGCCTTCGACGCGAATATCCTCTACCACAAATGGCTCGAATGCCTGCGCTGTGGCATTGAGAAGAAACGTCAGCAACAGCACCTTGCACAGGCGCGTTAATAATTTCAGATGCGGGCACATTGAGGGTTTCATTCAAACAAACGGACCAGGTCGTTATAAAACGCAAGCGACATCAGCGCCAGCAGCAGGGTAATGCCGATCTTTTGTCCAATCAGCAGTGCCGTCTCGGATAGCGGACTCCCCTTCACCATTTCTACTATATAAAACAGCAAATGCCCGCCATCCAGTATCGGAACCGGCAACAGATTCAGCACCCCGAGGCTGACGCTGACGATTCCCAGGAAGCCAAGAAACGTTATCAGCCCGACAGCCGCTGACTGACCTGCATACTGGGCAATACTGATAGGACCGCTGAGGTTCTCTACCGATGCCCTGCCGCTGATCATTTTCCACAGCGTCCGCAGTGTCAGTGTGGTCACTTCCCAGGTTTTGCTGAGTGCTTGCGGCACGGCTTCAAACGGGCCATAGCGCACAACGACGCGCATTGTAGCACGCTCCTCTTCATCCGGAAGCTGTACATAGGCACCGATCCGGCCAATAACGGCGCCCTTGTCGGTCTCGCGGTCCGGGGTAACTACCAGTTCCACAACCCTGCCATTGCGCAGCACCTGCATGGCAATCGGCTTGCCCGGACGCTCGCGCACATAGTCGACCCACTGCTCCCAGCTGTTGATCGGTGTATCGTCGGCATGCACCACTTCGTCACCGGGCAGCATCCCGGCGCGTTCACCGGCACCCCCTGCAACCAGCCGCTCGATCACAGCAGGCGGCTGCCAGGGACTCAGGCCGAAATTATCAAGCACCCCGCCCTTTTGCAGCAGCTCATCGGGCTTTTCAAAATAGGCCTGCAGATGACGTTCCCGTCCGCCTGGCTCAACCACAGTCAGACTGATCGTGTCCTTGCCATCCAGATTGGCATTCAGCAAGGCCATGATGGCTGTTTCCCAGGTCGGGGTTGACTGCTGCTCAATGAAGCGGATTTCGTCACCACTGCGGATTCCGGCCGCCGCCGCATAGGATGAAGGCAACACGTCACCGACGACAGGTTTCATACCAGGCACGCCGGAAACAAACATGACCCAGTAGATGAGGATCGCGAACATAAAGTTAAAGGCAGGGCCGGCAATCACCACCGCGATGCGGGTTGATACCGGTTGACGGTTAAATGCCCGCGCCAGTTCCTCCCCGGCAACCTCGCCTTCGCGCTCATCAAGCATCTTCACGTAGCCACCCAGCGGGATCGAGGCGACCACCAGCTCGGTCTCATCCTTGCCAAAGGTGCGTGTCCATAACGGTTTCCCGAAGCCGATCGAAAACCGCAGAACCTTGACACCGAGGCGGCGCGCAACCCAGAAGTGGCCGAACTCGTGCACGGTTACCAGTATGCCGATGGCGACAACAAACGACAGCAACGAGAACAGAAAGCCACTCACAATACTGTCACCAGCTGCCCCGAGCGGATACATTCCAGCGCCGCTGCACGGGCAGCGGCATCGTCCGCCAGGATCGTGTCCAGTGTATCTGCGTCATGCACTGCACACCGCAACAGCGTCTCGCTGATGACCGCATGGATTGCAGTAAAGGCAATGCGCTGCTCCAGAAATGCCTGCACCGCAACTTCATTGGCGGCATTCAATATGGCCGGGGCTGTCCCGCCGGTCCGCCAGGCCGAAGTTGCCAGTTCCAGACAGGGATAGCGGGCAGGGTCAGGTGACTCGAATTGCAGTTTGCCCGCTGTCAGCAGATCCAGTGGATCGGCACCGGAAGCAATACGCTGCGGCCATCCCAGTGCATGGCTGATCGGTATGCGCATATCCGGATTACCCATCTGTGCCAGCACCGATCCGTCTTCATATTCGACCAGCGAATGGATGATTGACTGCGGGTGCAGCAGCACCCCGATCTGCTCCGTTGGCAACCCGAATAACCAGCCGGCCTCGATCACCTCCAGACCCTTGTTCATCATGGTAGCCGAGTCCACGGAGATCTTTCTCCCCATCACCCAGTTGGGATGCGCGCAGGCCTGCTCCGGTGTAACGCTTGCAAGCTTGCTCAACGGCAGGGTCCGGAACGGTCCACCGGAGGCCGTCAGCACGATGCTTCGTACACCGCGGGGCGGTGCACCCGTTATGTAGTCATCCGGCAGGCATTGCAGGATGGCATTGTGCTCACTGTCAACAGGTATCAACGTGGCCCCGTGTTCCTGCACGGCCTGCATGAACAGGGTACCGGACATCACCAGCGCCTCCTTGTTGGCCAGCAATACCCGCTTGCCTGATCGCGCAGCTGCAAGCGAGGGCAGCAGACCGGCGGCGCCGACGATGCCGGCCATCACGAAATCGGCACCGTCCATGCCGGCGACATTGACGAGGCCGTCGGCACCGGAGAGCACCTGTACATCCGGTGCCGAGACCTGTAACAGCGTGTGCAGGCGCGTTGCGGCGTCGGCATCCGCCATGACGGCGTACTGCGGCTGAAAGCGAATACATTGTTCGGCCAGCTTGTCCACACGGGAATTCGCTGTCAGGGCGGTCACCCGGAAGCGATCCGGGTGACGTGCAATCACGTCGAGGGTGCTGACGCCAATAGACCCGGTTGATCCCAGCAGTGTCACTCCCGCAGGACGACGCGCACTCATAAGCGGCGACCTTGCCGGAAACCCGTAGCACGCATCATAAGGCCAGCCAGAGAAAGCCGATCAGAAAAATGGGGGCTGCCGCGACAAGGCTGTCGATGCGATCGAATATTCCACCGTGGCCAGGAATAATGCTGCCACTGTCCTTGATACCGCTCTGGCGCTTCATCAGGCTCTCGAGCAAATCACCGGCCACAGAAAACATCACGGTCAGCAACGAGACCATCATGAACGCCAGCGTCCAGCGCAACGAACCGCTGAAAAGCCCCCCGGCAAGCGCGGCAAACAGCAGGCTGGAAAGCAGACCACCGTAGACACCCTCCCAGGTCTTGCCGGGACTGATCGCCGGCGCAAGCTTCGTGTCACCCCACTGGCGGCCGGCAAAATAGGCGCCAATGTCTGCCAGCCAGACCAGCATCAGCAGCATCAGTGTCAATACCGGTCCGCGCTCACCGTCTGCGTGTAATTTGCACAACGCCGCCCATGCCGGCAGGATGACCAGGACACCGGCGAGCATTTTCAGGCTGACATTTGCCGGCGTGGCGGGCGCGGCGAAGTGTGGTCGCGACAACCACAGCAAGGCACACAGCCACCACACGAATGCCACCAGCAACAATGGCCTGATCATCGCCTCGAGACCGGTGCGCCACAGCAAGCCCATCAGCACGGCGATCACAGCGGTATAAGCCAGCCGGGCGGTGGTCGTCCCCAGCGGAATCAGGTGACTCCACTCCCAGGCACCTCCCAGCAGGATCATGCCCAGAATCAGGGAGAACACGGGATTGTCCAGAAACAGCACACCGGAGACGACCAGCGGGGCCAGCACGAGCGCCGAGATCACGCGCGTCCTAAGCACCTTTTTGCTGCTCCACCTGTTCGCCGGTACGCCCGAAACGCCGTTGACGGTTTGCATACCACAACAGGGCTGAATCCAGTTCTTTTTCATCAAAAGCCGGCCACAGTACCTCGGTAAAATAGAGCTCGGTATAGGCGAGTTGCCAGAGCAGGAAATTACTGATGCGGCGCTCGCCGCCGGTGCGAATGAACAGGTCGGGGGCAGGCAGGTCTGACAGGGCCATTTCGGCGGCAATGACGTCGGGGCTGATCGCCCGCGGTGAGAGTTTGCCGGCCTGTACCTGCTCCGCAAGCCGCTTGACGGCCTGGCTGATATCCCATTGCCCGCCGTAATTGGCGGCAATCACCAGGTGCAGATGCGAATTTCCACGGGTCTCCTGTTCGGCATCGGCTATCAGGTAACGAAGCTTGTCTGAAAACACACTGCAATCACCGATAAAACGCAGCCGGACGCCGTTCCTGTTCAGTGATGCCACTTCCTTTTTAAGGGTCTGAACGAACAGGTCCATGATCAGACTGACCTCCTCGCTGGGACGTCGCCAGTTTTCACTGCTGAACGCGAACAGCGTCAGCACCTCTATGCGCCTGTCGATGCAGGCTTCCACCGCACGACGAACCGACTTGACCCCCTCGCGATGACCAACATAACGCGGCAGGTGGCGCGCCCGCGCCCAGCGACCATTACCATCCATAATGACGGCTATGTGTCGCGGCATACTGCCTGCAGTGCTTTCAGGGTCCATCAATGCAAATCCGCCATCTAGATTTCCATGAGTTCTGATTCCTTGGCATCCAGTACTTCGTCAATCTCGGCAACATGTGTGTCTGTCAATTTCTGGATGGCATCCTGTGCCTTGCGCTCCTCGTCTTCAGAGATGTCCTTTACCTTGAGCAGATCCTTGAAATCACTGTTCGCATCACGTCTGATATTTCGTACCGCAACCTTCGCCGCCTCGCCGTCGTGACGCACGACCTTCACCAGACCACGGCGTGTTTCTTCGGTCAACGGCGGCATGGGCAGGCGTATGACCGTACCGGCCGTCGCGGGATTCAGACCCAGGTCCGACTTCATAATGGCCTTTTCGACGGCCTTCACCATGGCTTTCTCCCAGGGCGTGACGACCAGGGTACGCGCATCTTCAATACCGATGTTGGCGACCTGCGAGATAGGCACTTCCGATCCGTAGTAATCAACCACCAGGTGATCCAGCAAACTCGGGTGGGCACGGCCGGTGCGCACCTTGCTGAGCCCCTGCTTGAAGGCCTCGATACTCTTGCCCATACGCGCGGCGGCATCCTGCAAAATTTCATCTATCATGTATCAGTTCTCCCGCTGAACCAGTGTTCCAATATCCTGTCCCTCAACAATCCGGGCAAGCTGGCCGGACTCGAAAACATTAAACACCCGCAGTGGCATATCATGTTCACTGCACAGCACCAGTGCCGTCGCATCCATAACACCGAGCTTTCTGGCCAGCGCGTCTTCATAGCTGATGCGATGATACAGCGTTGCATCAGGGTGCGTGACCGGATCGGCGCTGTATACGCCATCAACCTTGGTTGCCTTCAGCATGATATCCGCAGCGATTTCAATTGCGCGTAAACTGGCAGCAGAGTCCGTGGTGAAAAAAGGATTACCGGTGCCAGCAGCAAAAATGACGACGCTCCCCTGCTCCAGGTAGCGAATCGCCTCACGGCTCGTATAGGACTCGCAAACCTGATTCATGGTCAGGGCAGACATCACACGGCAGGGCGTGCCGGTCTTTTCCAGCGCATCCTGCATCGCCAGTGCATTGATAACCGTCGCCAGCATACCCATGTGATCGCCGCTGACACGGTTCATTCCCTGCGCGGCCAGACCGGCTCCGCGGAGGATATTACCACCACCAATCACCAGCCCCAGTTGCACCCCGCTGCTGACAACCGCGTGTATTTCCCGTGCCAGTCGCTGCAGCACCCGAGGGTCGATGCCATGGCTGCCCTCCCCCATCAGGGCCTCACCGCTGAGCTTCAGCAATATCCGCTTATACAGCATAATATTTCCTATACAATCAATAAACTACGCACAATACGCGGGGCAATCATGCGGGCAACATTGTCTTACTTTTTCATCGGGATTGCCATAAAAAACGGGGTCGATAATCGACCCCGTTCGCTACACAAGCCTCACATGCATTGCTAATGACCGCTACTGACCCGGCCCCTGATCAACCGCCCTTGACCTGCGCCATCACCTCATCGGCGAAGTTTTCTGCCTTCTTCTCGATACCCTCGCCGAGCTCGACGCGTTCGAAACGCAACACGCTCGCCCCTGACTGCTGCAGCAGCTTGCCGACGGTCTGGTCCGGGTCCTTGACAAAAGACTGGCCCAGCAGGGTAATCTCGGCGAGGTACTTGCGGATCCTGCCACTGATCATTTTTTCAATAATGTCATCCGGCTTGCCGCTCTCCCGCGCCTGGGCCGTAAAAATAGTTCGCTCGGCAGCGATCATTTCCTCAGGCACCTGGTCCTCGGAGACGCACACCGGTCGCGGGTCATGCGCGGCAATGTGCATCGCCAGGTCCTTGCCCAGTTGCGCATCACCACCGTCAAGTTCCACCAGCACGCCTATGCGCACCCCGTGACGGTAACTGGCAACGGGATGATCACTTTCGATGCGGATAAAACGTCGCACGCTGATGTTCTCACCAATGGTCGCAATCAATGCCTTGCGAACATCTTCCACCGTGGCGGGATCACCGTCCCGAAGCGGCATTGCCATGAGCGCATCCAGGTCGGCCGGATTGTCCGCCAGCACACGCTTTGCGATGGCTGCAGCAAAGTCCTGAAAATCTTCCTTCTTGGCAACAAAATCGGTTTCGCAATTAACTTCGACAATGGCGGCCGTCCGGTCATCACCGCTCATCTCGATGACAACCAGTCCTTCGGCAGCAATACGGCTTGCCTTCTTGTCCGCCTTGGCAAGACCGGTCATGCGTAACGCTTCTATCGCTGCATCCATATCGCCGGCAGCGTCGACCAGTGCCTTTTTACACTCCATCATGCCGGAGCCGGTACGTTCGCGCAGTTCTTTTACCTGCGCCGCTGTAATAGCCATAATTATGTCCTCGTATCTGTTTTCGCCTGCACCTGTTCCCGAGCGGATTGCCGTCAGGTCAATACTGCACAGGACAGGGTATTACTCCTTGACAGCCGCTTCGTCGGCCGCAGGTGCTTCAGCCGCTTTGTCGGCCGCGGGGGCTTCAGGCGTTTCATCGGCTGCAGCCTCATCAGCCGTTTCCGCTTCAGGCGCTGCCTTTTTTGCGGCGGTTTTCTTTTTCACAGTCACCTTGCTTGCCGGATTCTTTCTGGCAGTCGCCTTTTTCCTCGCCGGTCTGGTTTCCCCCGATTCATCAAGTTCAACGAATTCGTCGGAGGAATCGGCAACGGCATGTGCAATACTCAGCCTGCCGCTGTCAATGGCATCGGCTGCCGCCTCGACATACAGCTTGATGGCACGAATCGCATCGTCGTTGCCGGGAATTATGTAATCAACACCCTCAATCGAGTTATTGGTGTCGACGATACCGACGACCGGAATACCCAGTTTTCTGGCCTCAGTGATCGCAATCTTTTCATGACCGACATCGACAACAAACATGACATCAGGAATACCGCGCATGTTCTTGATACCGCCGAGGCTGCGTTCCAGCTTTTCCATCTCACGCCTCAGCATCAGGCGTTCTTTCTTGGTGATCTTTTCAAATGATCCATCTTCAGACATGGCCTCCAGGTCTTTCAGACGCTTGATCGATGCGCGTACGGTCTTGTAGTTTGTCAGCATACCGCCGAGCCAGCGATGGTTAACATACGGCATGCTGCAGCGCGAGGCGTTCTCGCTGACGATCTGCTGTGCGGACCGCTTGGTGCCGACGAACAGCACGGTACGTCCGCTGGCGACCGTACTACCGAGATAATTCATGGCATCATTGAAGAGCGGCAGGGTCTTTTCGAGGTTGATAATATGGATCTTGCCGCGCTCACCGAAGATATAGGGGGCCATCTTCGGGTTCCAGTAACGGGTCTGGTGACCAAAGTGCACGCCAGCTTCCAGCATCTGGCGCATGGTGACGTCTGTCATCTGTATTACTCCAAGTTCAGGGTTAGGCTTCCATGTACTCCAGAACAACAACCGGGCTGGCTGCGTATAATGTCAGTTGCAGTCAACCCGGCACCCTGCTGCCTGTGCCGGTACATGTGTGAATTTTGCAAAGCGCGCCCTCAAGGGGGCACTTAACAAGCCCGCCTTTATACCATACACTCACCGGGCCGGCAATCTGCCGGGCTTTTCCAGTGCCGGAATAACGATGCTGCTTCTTTATTAATAATCAGGAACCTGGATGCCAGTTACCATAAAAACGCCCGACGAGATCGTGAAAATGCGGGTTGCCGGACGGCTCGCCGGCGAAGTCCTGCAGATGATCCGTCCTCACGTCACGCCCGGCATCAGCACCAGCGAACTGGACCGGCTCTGTCACGACTACATCGTCGACGTGCAACAGGCAATTCCGGCACCGCTTAATTACCGCGGCTTTCCGAAATCGATCTGTACCTCGGTCAACCATGTCGTTTGCCATGGCATTCCGGGTGACAAGGTACTGAAGAAGGGCGATGCCGTGAATATCGATGTCACCGTCATCAAGGACGGCTTTCACGGCGATACCAGCAAGATGTTCTTTGTCGGCGAACCCACCGTGGCCAGCGCACGACTGGCGCGCGTCAGCCATGAATGCATGCAAATCGGCATCGACATGGTCAGACCAGGCGTCAGGCTCGGCGACATCGGTCACGCCATTCAACAGCATGCCGAGTCGCAGCATTGCTCCATCGTGCGTGAATATTGCGGCCACGGCATCGGACGGGACTTCCATGAAGACCCGCAGGTACTGCATTACGGCAAGCCGGACACCGGCATGAGGCTGGAACCCGGCATGACCTTCACCATTGAACCCATGGTCAATGCGGGCAAGCGCTACACCAAACTGCTTCCCGATGGCTGGACCGTTGTCACCAAGGACCATAGCCTCTCGGCACAATGGGAACATACCATCCTGGTCACACCATCCGGCCATGAGGTGCTGACCTGTCTACCCGGCGATGACATCTGAGCATCCCGTATCCAGCGCACACCTGGTCGCGACGACACTGGCCATGGACGCGGTAACCTTTGAATCCTGGTTCAGGATGCACTGTCTGGATGAATCCCTCGACGGCGATACTGCGCCACTGGCGCTGTACAAGGAATGCCTGAAGCATGCCAACAGGCAGCTCGCGGAAAAATTTACCCAGGGTACCAGCGTACCGACACTGATCCACGCACGCTCATGGCTGGTTGACCAGTTGCTGCGCCGTGTCTGGCCGCATTTCATGGGAACGGCGGAGGACACCCTGGCACTGGTTGCCGTGGGCGGTTACGGTCGCAGCGAACTGATGCCCGGCTCTGATATAGACCTGCTTATCCTGCTCCCTGACACACCTGAAAGTCAGTATGACCAGAAGATCACGGCGCTGCTGACCTTTCTCTGGGACATTGGCCTCGAAGTCGGGCACAGCGTACGCACCATCAATGACTGCGTTGAGCAATCACTGGGTGATGTCACCGTGGTCACCAATCTCATGGAAGCACGCTGGCTGGCCGGCTCCGCAAGCCTGTTCCAGCGCATGCAGCAGCGCACCGGGGCCTCCGAAATCTGGAACAGCCGTGACTTCTTTGAAGTAAAACACGACGAACAGCGCACCCGCTACAAGAAGTTTCATGACACGGCCTACAACCTGGAACCGAACATCAAGGAGGGCCCGGGCGGGCTCCGTGATATCCAGATGATTGCCTGGGTTGCCAATCGCCATTTCGGTACGGCTTCGCTTGACGAACTGGTAGAGCGCGATTTCCTGACACGCGAGGAATATCAAACCCTGATCAGGGACCGCGACCTGTTATGGAGTATACGTTTTGCATTGCACACGCTGACCGGTCGCAGCGAGGACCGTTTACTGTTTGATTACCAGCGCACACTGGCGGAATCCTTCGGCTTTCACGATGATGACAACCGGCTGGGTGTCGAAGCCTTCATGAAACAGTACTACCGCACCATTATGGAGTTGAGTCGCCTCAATGAAATGCTGCTGCAACTGTTCCGGGAAAACATACTGCACCCTGAAGGACCCGGTGAACCGGTTGCCATCAACAAACGCTTTCAGAGCCGTCAGGGTTACATTGAAGTCATTGATGAACGGGTGTTCCGCTACCAGCCATACGCGCTGCTGGAGATTTTTCTGCTACTGGAGCAGCATGCGGAACTGAAGGGAGTACGCGCCGGCACCATTCGCGCCATACGCGAGAACACCCATCTCATCGACGATGACTTTCGAAAAGACATCCGCGCGCGCAGCCTGTTTATGGAAATCATCCGGCAGCCCAGCGGGCTCACCCACGTACTGCGACGCATGAATACCTACGGCATTCTCGCCGCTTACTTACCGGCATTCGAGAATATTGTCGGGTTGATGCAGTACGACCTGTTTCATATCTACACGGTCGACGAGCATATTCTCAAGATGGTGCGCAACCTGCGTCGTTTTACCGTGCATGAGTTTGCACTGGAGTTTCCGCTGTGCAGCCACATCATTGCCACCCTTCCAAAACCGGAATTGCTCTACCTGGCCGGCCTGTTTCATGACATCGCCAAGGGGCGCGGTGGCGACCACTCGGAACTCGGCAGCGTCGAGGCCCGTAACTTCTGCAAGCAACACGATCTCAGCGACTACGATACCAACGTCGTGACATGGCTGGTAGACAACCATTTGCTGATGTCCTCCACATCGCAACGCGAAGACATCAGTGACCCGGTTGTCGTCAACCGCTTTGCCAAAACCATGCAGGACACGGTGCACCTGGACTACCTTTACCTGTTGACGGTAGCGGATATACGCGCCACCAGTCCGGGACTGTGGAACACCTGGAAAGACGCCCTGCTGAAGCAGCTTTATTACAACGCGCGACGCGCCCTGCAGCGTGGCCTGCAGGACCCCATGAAGCGCGCCGAGCACATCCAGAAGGTGCAGCAGGAGGCCGTGAAGTTACTGGGCGACCTGACGCCGGCCATAACGGTGCTCTGGGAAGAACTCGGCGATGACTATTTTCTGCGCCACGCGCCCGAGCAGGTGGCACACCATACCCGCCTGCTGCTGAATAATGCGGGCAGTAATACCCTGGTCGATGTACAGCCGGTCACGGATCATGGCGGCACCGAGATCTTTATCTTTGCCGTCGCCGAGGATAACCAGTTTAGCCGCATTACCGCGGTACTCGACAGGCTCGGGCTGAACGTGGTCGACGCCGGCATCATCACGACACAGGACAACAGGATCCTGGACACCTTTCATGTACTGGAAGAATCGGGCTTCCCCATTAGCAGCGACCGGCGTCGGCAGGAAATAAGGGATGCCCTGCTGGCCGAGATCAATGCCGAGGTGCACAGAACCTGGAATGTATCCCGCCGCGCACCACGGCAATACAAACATTTCCCCATCAAGACACACCTCGATTTCAAACTGGATTCATTTGACCAGAGAACGGTGATGGAGCTCGTCACCGCCGACCGTCCAGGGCTGCTTTCCCGTATCGGACGGGCGTTTGCAGATTGCAAAATCAGGCTGCTGAATGCCAAGATCGTGACCCTGGGTTCACGCGCGGAAGACGTCTATTACATTACCGACCAGCATAACCAGCCGCTGACCGATGCCTCGAAAATCGCCTGCCTCAAAGAGGCCATCCACAAATATCTTGACGAGGACGACCCGGCGGCCAGTCGCCAGCTATAACCTTGTTGCGTA